>ERZ808240.1172-NODE-1172-length-33142-cov-9.254783_pt1 | contig 33142 bp, 29 predicted proteins | sample MGYA00521084_ERZ808240 | MGnify/ENA primary metagenome ERZ808240 (study PRJEB31516, sample SAMN03275571) | gut metagenome | biome: mammalia-associated habitat; material: feces | host: Papio cynocephalus | place: Kenya | collected 2012-08-06 ... | reverse complement strand
CAGTTCTTGGAAATGCTGTATAATGCGCTGGTGAGAAACGACATAAACCGCCTGAATCCATGACAAATTAAGAGAACCATGTTGCGGTTTTTGTTGCGGTTTATCTGAGAACAATTTTCATATGCAAAAACAAAGCCCACGAAATCGACATTTTTAAACGTCATTTCGTGGGCTTTATGGAGCTACTGATCCGATTCGAACGGACGACCTGCTCATTACGAGTGAGCTGCTCTACCGACTGAGCCACAGTAGCATTTATACGTTCTGCAACGAGCAATATTCTATCATAAATTTACAGTTCTGTCAAGCTTGACTTTTCTGCTTCGTGAATGTGATTTATTTGTTACATATGAACGTTGATTGTGACACTTTCGTTCATCGGAAGCCTTCTTATCAGAACGATTGGCGCACAATTCACAGACAAACAGGCAACAAACCAGAAACGCTAAAAAGGCACAGTCTACTGGAACACGGCGGAGCGCAACAATGTTTTCTTCCATCGTACGGAAGACCTCCGCAGAGCCGCCGGGCAAAAACAGGAAAAACAGTGCAAGAGATAATGGCAGATGAAGCAGACGCCCGATCAGGAGCGGACGGAATGAAATTGCACGCGGGCAGATGGTGCGCACCTGCAGAAGCGCAGATATCCCCTGAAGGCTCAAGGATACACAACAGAGACTGCTTGCCCACCACCCGGTACGCGATGCCAGGTCACAGCCAGAGCAAACTTCCAGCAGCATGGCCGGAAGCACCTGCCAGGGCTGCGGAAGAATGGCGCCAAAACCCGCAGCGAGCAAACGAAAATATAAAACGAATCCACATAGTTTCAGATAAGCAACAGAAGATTCTGCAATCACGGTATCCAGATGCGGAGGCTCTTTGGAAGCAGTTTGAAATGAGTATGGTTCAGACCGGAATTTTTTATGATATGGAAAGCGATTCAGAAAGGCTGCTGTGAGATAGCCTGCCAGAAGCTGTGCAGCAAACAGACAAGCGCCTAATGTTCGGCTGCCAAGCATCTGGCCGCCAACCGTCAGGATGACAAATGACGGCCCAGAACAAATACAGGCAGGCAATAAGGCAGACGCCTCCCGGGAAGAGAGTTTTCCGGTCCGGACAGCTTCTGATGCGGCGGTTGCGGCGGGAGCAAATCCACCCAAGGCACCAATCAGCAGAACGCTTCCTGCGCTGACAGACTGGATTCCAATCAATTTTGCAACTGGACGAAACAAAATGCCAAGCTGTTCGCCTGCATTGCATTGCAGAAACAATCTGGCAACGATCAGAAATGGAAAAAGCGATACCAGCAATGGGCCAGTGCACAATGCAAGCCCGTCCTGCAGATTCTGCGCGCAAAATTCCGGCATGGCAAACAGAAATCCTGCAGAAGCACAGGCCAGCAGAAGCAGTAAGAACTGCAGCACCTTGGATGAATGATTCATAAGCCTGCCCTCCCCATCCATATATATGTAGCACTTGACCGTGCCTAGCACTGCGGAATGGGAGGGTGCAAAAATGCCCAGACGACAAAAAGGCCCATGTCCTCTGCAGAGCTGGCTGATGCGGTTATTCCGCCAGCCTCCGCAGGGGTTCTACTGCCGGCCTGCCATTTATCAAAGCGGAAGCCGCATGGAAATCGAGCACTTTGTCCGCATCCTTTCTTATGATGAAGGCCATCTCTGCATCCAGTTTCAGCAGGGGCGTTACACGGTCTTTGGCGAACATCTGAAAATCATTTCTCTGACCCGGCAGCGGATCACCCTTTACGGGATGATCCTGCGCACGGATTATTCCAGTGACTAGGAGGGATGCTTGGTGGAACCGGTACAGCTTTTGGCGGCCGTAAAGTTCTCAGCCCGGAATGGAAATACGGGGGCCTTGCTCTCAGCTTCTGCGCAAAACGGCCTGCATTTCTATCAGATCACGCCGCAGCCCGGCGGCTTTGATGCCTCCTGTGCGGCATGGCGTTATCGGCAGGCTGCAGCCTGTGCACGCCGACAGGGTGTCCGCCTCCGGGTACAAAAACGACTTGGTTTGTTTTTCCGGGTTCGGCCTTTCCTTCAGCGGCGTGGACTCTGGTTTGGGCTCCTGTTTTTTATTCCGCTGCTGCTCTGGCTGCAAGGCCTCATTTGGACGCTGGATACCCGGGAGCTTTCCCTCGGGCAGCAGGCACGTGCAAAAGCTGTGCTTTGGGAATGTGACCTGCGCCCCGGGTCTGCTGTGACACAGGAAAAGCTCACTGCCGGAGAATATGCTTTGCTGCAAAGCGGAGAGTTCTCCTGGGCCAGTCTCAATTTTGCCAAAGGGCGGCTGCAGGTCGAAGCAGCGCAGGCGATTCCCAAACCAGAGATTGCCTCTGGTACGCTGCATGGCCTACGGGCCCGCTGTAGCGGAATCGTTGTTCGGACGAATCTTGTCAGTGGGACAGTGCTGGTTGTTCCAGGCCAGCAGGTGGAAGAAGGACAAGGCCTGATCGGGACGGCACGGCAGGAACGGGATGGAACCCTGATCTTCTGTCCAGCGGCAGGCAGTGTGCAGGCACAATTTGATTGGAGCACTTCACGGGAGGTTTTGCTGGAAGAGACATTTCTGCAATGGACCGGCGTAAAAAAATGTACCCGGAGCTTCCTTTTCCAGAGCCATTCCATTTCATCGTCTTCCCTGTTGCAAAGAAACGATGATGGAATTTCTCAAAAGCGTCATCTTTTTGTGGAGATCCTGGGCTTTCCGCTTCCTGTTTCCATGGAAGAAACGACAGTATATGGCCGGGAGCCGCAGATTCTTTTCCGAACAGAAGAGCAGGCACTTGCTATCGCTAGAATGCAGGGACTGCAGGCACTTTTTGCAGAGTATCCGGATGCAGAGATCCTCGCCCGAAAAGAAGATGTCAACTGTGCTGAAAAAAGTCTTTTGTACACGGTTTCTTATACGGCTATTGCAGATATCTGCCAATGATATCCATGCCTCCGCTATATATAAAAAATACCGCGAGCCATACCTGCGTTTTGTGCAAAGATATGACTCGCGGTTTATGTTTTTATGAAGTACAGATACAAGAAAATATCAGATAGAAATGGTGTTGCAGACATCGATCAGAACCGGATCAAGAGTCTTCGTCATCTCGAGCGCCTCATCGACCGGATAATCCACCAGCTTCTCGCCCTTCATACCGACAATACGGTTATACTTGCCCTGCTCCAGCAGGCAAACAGCCTGATAACCCATGGCAGATGCATTCACGCGATCACGCAGTGTGGGAGAACCGCCGCGCTGGACATGGCCCAGGATGGTTGCACGGGAATCAATGCCGGTACGGGCCTGAATCTCATTTGCAATCTCCTGTGCATGGCCGACACCCTCTGCCACAATGATGATGAAGTGGCGCTTGCCAGTCTTCTGGGTCTCAGCAATCTTATCCAAGATATCGCGCTGCATGTCGAATTCCTTCTCCGGTAGCAGAACCGCCATAGCACCAGATGCAATGGCAACGTTCAGTGCAATATAGCCAGCATTGCGGCCCATGACCTCGACGACACTGCAGCGGTCATGGCTCTGAGTCGTGTCGCGCAGCTTGTCGATCATTTCCAGAGCAGTATTCATAGCGGTGTCGTAACCAATGGTGTACTCCGTGCAGGCGATATCATTATCAATGGTGCCGGGCAGGCCGATCATGGGAATACCACGGTGTGCCAGCTCACGAGCACCGCGGTAGGAGCCGTCGCCGCCAATGACGACTAGAGCATCAATGCCCAGCTCGCGGCACTTGGCAGCACCCTTATCCTGGCCTTCCTTAGTCTTGAACTCCAGGCAGCGGGCGGTATACAGAATGGTGCCGCCCGCCGAGATGATGTTCGAGACGCTGCGCAGGTTCATCTCAAAGCATTCGCCGTTCAGCAGGCCGTTGTAGCCACGCTGAATGCCGATCATACGAAAACCCTTGTGCAGGCCGGTGCGCACAACTGCACGCACAGCAGCATTCATGCCAGGAGCATCACCGCCGCTCGTCAGAACGCCGATCGTCTTGATTTGCTTTTCCATGAGAGATTCCCTCCAATTAGTTTCATCACTTACCCTGAGCCGACATGTCTTCTTCTCCCATGCCGCTCATCGCTTTGCTTTATTGTTGTAAGTTTTACCTTTGACAATTATATCACATCCGATGGATTTTGGAAACATCCATCCCATATAGATTTCTGTATAGATTGGTGCACAGAGTTGTCATTTTGTTGCAACATTCTCCGCGCCGACCAATCTTTTCAGCTCTTCAAAGAACAGCGGATGCCCGGAGGTATACAGCCTGCGTGGTACGCCGAGTTTCTGTTTGGTATCTTCCAGATAAAGGATCACCTGCTGGTCTCCATCAAAGATCTCCAGCAGATTGATAACCTTGGCGTACTGCGGGCAGCTGCGGGACGGCAGACGGATATACACCCGCTGGCCCTCCTTGCGCTTGGGCACCGCCGGGCGCTCACCCTGCGGCGTAGCCGGGTTGTAGCTTTCAATAGGGACGATGCTTTCCGCCAGAAGTTTGGAGGGTTCATCCTCCCGCACAGAGAGCCGACCATCAATGACCACAACAGCATTCTCCTTGATGAAGTCGCGGTAGGTATCCAGTACCTTCGGGAAGACAATGATCTCCATGGTGCCGGTCAGGTCTTCCACACTGGTAAAGGCCATCATACTGTTGGACTTGGTGGTCATCATGCGGTTTCGGACTACAGCACAAACAATGCGCACCCGCTCCCCGTCCTGCACATGGGCGTCTTCACCGGTCAGTGCCTTGATGCTGTGCGAAGCGAATCGGGCAGACTGCTCCCGGTAAGCATCCAACGGATGGCCGGACAGATACAGGCCGCTGACTTCTTTTTCCTGCTGCAGCAGCTCCGTGTGGCTGTATTCCGGCAGTGTCCGGATCTCATAGCTGTCTGTTTCCGGTTCCGCCTCGGCATTCCCGCTCATGACGGAGAACAGGTCCAGCTGTCCGTCCAGATTACGGCGGGAGTCGGTCTCAATGCTTTTCAGGATGCCTTCCACGGCTTCCACCAGACTGTGGCGGTTGACACCAATGTGGTCAAAGGCACCGGCCTTGATCAGGCTTTCCACTGCACGGCGGTTCAGTTCTGTGCCATGCATCCGCTTGCAGAAATCGTACAGGCTGGTATAGGGCTTTTCCTGCCGGTCCTCTACCACGCGGTCGATCAGTTTAGAGCCGACATTCTTAACGGCATTCAGGCCAAAACGGATTTGTCCCTGTGCATCCGCCGTGAAACCGCCGTTTGAAACATTCACGTCCGGCGGAAGCACCTTGATACCCAGGCGGGAACACTCGCCAGAGTACTCAATGACCTTATCCGTGTTGTCCAGCACACTGGTCAGCAGGGCGGCCATAAACTCGCTGGGATAGTGGCACTTGAGATAAGCCGTCTGGAATGCAACATAGGCATAGCAGGCTGCATGACTTTTGTTGAACGCATAGGATGCAAAACTGGACATTTCGTCATAGATCTCATTGGCAACTTTTTCAGAAATGCCGTTAGCCACACAACCCGGGCATTCGTTGCCGGGGTCGGTGCAGCCATGGACAAAATGCTCCCGCTCTGCTTCCATGACAGCATGTTTCTTTTTGCTCATAGCGCGGCGCACATTATCTGCCTGACCGAACGAGAAACCTGCCAGTTCCCGGAAGATCTGCATGACCTGCTCCTGATAGACGATGCAGCCGTTGGTCACGTCCAGGATATGTGCCAGCTGCGGAGTTTTATAGCTGATCTTATCTGGTTCGTGGCGATTGCGCAGGTAGGTCGGGATGGATTCCATCGGGCCGGGACGGTACAGGCTGATCAGAGCGATGACATCTTCCAGGTTCTGCGGCTGCAGACCCACCAGCACCTGCTTCATACCAGAAGATTCAAGCTGGAACACGCCCTCCGTATCACCCTGGCCCAGCATCTTGTAAGTATCCGGGTCATCGTAATCCAGCTTCTGAATGGAAAACTCCGGGTGCCGCTTCTGCACAGCCGTTTCCGCATCGCGGATGACGGTCAGGGTGCGCAGGCCCAGAAAGTCCATTTTCAAAAGGCCGAGTTCTTCGATCTCGGTCATGTTGAACTGGGTCACTGGCAGGCCGTCGTTGGTGGCAAGCGGCAGATAGTAGTCCGTAGGTTCCGGCGTAATGACGACGCCTGCCGCATGGGTGGAGGCGTGCCGGGGCATTCCCTCCACCTTCAAGGCCGTGTCGATCAGCTCTGTGACTTGCGGGTCCGTGTCGTACATCCGCTTCAGTTCCGGCGAAACTTCCAATGCACGTTTCAGTGTCATTTTAGGTTCGTTCGGCACCTGCTTGGCGACAACATCCACCTGCTGATAAGGAATGCCCATCACGCGGCCCACATCACGGATGGCGTTGCGGGCTGCCATGGTGCCAAAGGTGACGATCTGCGCCACATGGTCGGCTCCGTATTTGCGGTTGACATAATCAATGACTTCCTGCCGGCGTTCATAACAGAAATCCACGTCAAAATCGGGCATGCTGACACGCTCCGGGTTCAGGAAACGCTCGAAGATCAAGTTGTAGCGGATGGGGTCAATATCCGTGATGCCGACGCTGTAGGCTGCAATGCTGCCCGCACCGGAACCACGGCCCGGGCCGACCGGGATGCCCTGGCTCTTGGCATAGTTGACATAATCCCAGACGATGAGATAGTAGTTCGTGTAGCCCATCTTCTTGACCACACCAATCTCATATTGCAGGCGGTCTTTGTTGGCCTGCGGAACGTTGGGGCCATAGCGGCGCTCCAATCCTTCCCAGCAGAGTTTTTCAAAGAATTCCTGGTTATCCATGCCGTTCGGGGCTTTATAATAAGGAATCTTGGTATGGCCAAACTCAAATTCAAAATTGCACTGTTCTGCAATTTTGGCTGTGTTTTCGCAGGCTTCCGGCACCATGGAGAACAGCTCATACATCTCATCTGTGGTTTTGACGTAGAATTCCTCCGTCTGGAACTCCATCTTATCTGCATCCTGAATGGTTTTTCCGGTCTGGATGCAGAGCAGGATGCTTTGCATCTTGGCATCTTCCTTGCGCAGATAGTGCGAATCGTTGGTTGCCACCATGGGGATGCCGGTCTCCCGGGCCAGCTTGATGAGCTGCGGCAGAACGATGGTGTCTTCTTCCAACCCATGATCCTGCAGTTCAATGTAATAGTTGCCTTCGCCGAACAGATCCTGATACCAGAGTGCAGCCGTTTTGGCGCGCTCGTAGTCGCCTGCCAGAATGGCCTGCGGAATTTCGCCTGCCAGACAGGCGGACAGGCAGATCAAGCCCTCATGGTACTGTTCCAGCAGCTGCTTGTCCACACGAGGTTTGGAGTAAAAGCCCTCCACGAAACCGGCTGAGACCATCTTGATAAGGTTTTTGTAACCCATTTCATTCTTGCACAGCAGGATCAGGTGGTTGTTGCCGTCGATCTTGTTGACCTTGTCAAAACGGGTGCGGGTGGCTACATACACCTCACAGCCAATGATGGGTTTGATCCCGGCCTTCTTGGCCGCCTTATAAAACTGCACACAGCCGTACATAACGCCGTGGTCTGTGCAGGCAACCGCCGTCTGCCCGCATTCCTTGACACGGTCCATCAGCTGGTCAATGCGGCAGGCACCATCCAGAAGGCTGTACTCCGTGTGAAGATGCAGATGGACAAAGTCTCTGCCCTGCTTGTTATTCTCGCTGATCTCGCTCACGTTGCCGCCTCCTGTTCATCCTGTTCTTTGCGGCGGCGCAGATCGTCCGCCAATGCTTCCAGTTTCTTCATCCGGTGCGAAAGGCCGGATTTGCTCACCGGCGGTTCAAAGCAGCTGCACAGAGCCGTCAATGAAAGATCCGGGTTTTTCATTCGCAAAGCAGCTGCCTGCTGCAATGTTTCCGGCAAAGTTTCCAGAGCCTTTTCCTGTTCCAGGTAGCGGATTGCTTTCAGCGTCAGCGCATTGGCACGGGCGGTCTTGCCCAGGTTGGCCGTATCGCAATTGGTCTGCCGGTTGGTCTGGTTGCGCACCTGTTTGAATGCCTTGAGTGCATGGATCTGCTCTGCAGCCTGAGAAGCCCCGATGAACCCCAACAGCCTCTCCACGCTGGAGCTGGTCTTGACGTAAACCAGATTCACGCCATTGCGGCGGGTGCGGTGCGGGGCAAACTCGTGCTCCGCCAGCAATGCCTCAAAATCCCGGGCCAGGTTGGTGCGGGCGGTGAGAAATTCCAAGTTATATTCCTTCTGCGGGTCGGTGACCGTGCCGCTGCATAAAAAGGCTGCGCCAATGTATGCACTGACGCAGGTCTGACAGCGAATGAGGTTGGGGTCGATCTGCAGGCTGGTCTCCTTTCCAGTAGTGCCGAACAGTTCATGCATCCGGGCCACCTGTTCCGGCTGGCGGATGTTGAATTCATACAAAATGCCGCTGGGCCGCTGCTTCTGCAGAACTTCGCCCTGCACGCCGCAACGCGCAAATAATTCCTGCGCGGCCTGGGCGGTGTGAGGCTGTTCAGTCTGCAGCACAAGACCTTTAGCATCAAAATATTTGGCAAAGCAGGCAAATCCATATGCCGCTGCACGCACGCAGCAATCTTTCTGGATGCTGCGCTGCGCAATCTCCTCCCGTGCACGGGATGCAAAACTCATAGTGGTTCCTCAATTCTGTCAGCGGACGGAATCGCGGTGCTGAACGCCCGGCTCATAGCCCAGGCTCTCACAGTATTCCGCAATTTTCCGCGCAAAGGTGATGGAGCGGTGCTTACCGCCAGTGCAGCCCACTGCAATGGTCAGTTGGCTTTTGCCTTCCTTGACATAGAGCGGCAGCGCATACTGCAGAAAATTTTCATAGCGTTTCAGCAGTTCCTGCGCCTCCGGATGCCCCATCACAAAATCAACAACTTCCTGGTCCAGTCCCGTTTTGTGCTTCAGTTCCGGCACATAGAATGGGTTTGGCAGGCAGCGCACATCCAGCACAAGGTCTGCTTCCTGCGGCAGGCCAAACTTGAACCCGAAGGACATAATGGTCAGACGCATGGCATTTTTTGCTCCGCCATGCGTCATGAACAGATCACAGATGCGCTCTTTGTTCTGCGCCGTAGAAAGCAGGGCAGTATTGATGGTATAATCTGCACGCTCCTTGAGGGGCTGCAGGATCTGGCGTTCCTTCAAAAAGGCTTCGCGGGTGGAGATTCCCTCCGAGATGCTGATGGGGTGTCGGCGGCGGGTCTCGCTGTAGCGGCGCATCAGCACATCGTCCGGTGCATCCAGAAACAGGATCTTATAGGGCGTGTTCTGCGCATCCAGCTGCTGCAATGCCTGCTCGACCCGCTCTTTGCTCCGGCAGCCGCGCACGTCCATAGACAGTGCTACCCGTTCCAGCTGGTTGTCACCGGCCTTGGAAAAGGCCGTGATACTGGGCAGCAGCCCGGCAGGAACATTATCAATGCAAAAAAAGCCGATGTCTTCCAGTGCATTCATGGCAACCGATTTGCCTGCGCCGGACAGTCCGCTGACGATCAACAACTCCATCGTTCAAAACTCCTTCGAATGGCCGCCTCAGCCGACGACCCGGATCTCTTTTTCAAGGTCATAGCCCGTTTTTTCCCGGACGATGCCCCGCACTTCCTCACAAAGTGCCAGCACATCGGCGCAGGTGGCACCGCCCAGGTTGACCACAAAGCCGCAGTGCTTGTCACTGACGGCAGCTCCGCCGTGGCGGTAGCCGCGCAGGCCGCACTGATCAATGAGAGCTGCTGCAAAAGCACCCGCCGGGCGTTTGAAGGTGCTGCCCGCGCTGGGTTTATCCAGCGGCTGTTTGTCCACACGTTTGGCCATCAGTTCGTCCATCCGGGCATGGATTGCTGCTGCATCGCCCGGCTGCAGTGTCAGGCGGGCCGACAGAATGCAGCCTCCATTTTCTTCAAAGCAGCTGTGGCGATAGCCAAGATCCAGTTCCTGTGCCGGGGCCTCTTTTACCTCACCGTCAGCGGTCAGGTAGCGAACCGTGCACAGCACATCTTTCATCTCGCCGCCATAGGCACCGGCGTTCATATAAACCGCACCACCCACAGTACCGGGGATGCCGTAGGCAAACTCCAGGCCGGTCAGACTGTGATCCAGCGCTGCTCTGCACAGTGCAGACAGGCGTACCCCCGCCCCAGCTGTGATCTCTGCTCCATTTACCGCAATGTCCGAAGGCAGCGCTGAAATATCGATCACAGCACCTGGGAAGCCTTCATCTGCAAACAGGATATTGCTGCCGTTGCCCAGCAAGTAATATCGCACGGATTCCGCCTTGCAGAGTGCAATGGCGCGGCAGAGCTGCTGCTCATTTTCCGGCTGTACAAACAGGCGGGCCGGGCCGCCAATTTTAAAGGTACAGTGTGCGGCAAGCGGTTCCTGCTCCCGGAACGGGATATGCTCCGCCTGCAGCTGCTGTTTGAATCGTTCCATGGTCAAATTGCTCCTTTTCCGCCGGGCTCAGTCCAGCTTGTCATCCAGGCCCAGCCGGATCAGCAGCTCCTTAGCCGCATTGTAGCCCATCTTCTTCTGACGGTTATTGATGGCAGCCGTTTCCAGCACGACAGCCAGATTGCGTCCGGGCGAGACCGGAATGCTGGTGCTGGGAATGCTGACGCCCAGAATCTCGTAGTATTCGTTTTCCAGCCCGGTACGCTGATAATTTTTAGTGGGATCCCATGCTTCCAGCTGGACGACCAGATCCAGGCTTTCACTCAGTTTGACTGCACCCACACCGTACACACGGGCCACATTGACAATGCCAATGCCGCGCAGCTCGATGAAGTGGCGGATATTCTCCGGGGCAGTGCCCATGATCTGCCGGTTGGAGACCTTACGCAGTTCCACTGCATCATCTGCCACCAAGCGGTGGCCGCGCTTGACCAGCTCAATGGCCAGCTCGCTCTTGCCGATGCCGCTGTCACCCAGGATCAAGATGCCCTCGCCGTACACTTCCACCAGCACGCCGTGCCGGGTGATACGGGGAGCCAGTTCCAGATTCAGCACGCTGATCAGACTGCCCATCAGCGTGCAGGTCGTCTCATTGGAGCGCAGCAGAGCGACACCATGCTTCCTGGCCAGTTCCAGCATCTCCGGGAAGGGTTCCAGTTCCTCGCTGCGGCAGACGATGACCGCCGGGGGCTGCTGGCGGAAAAGCTGATCCAGCGCCTCGTAGCGCTTTTCCGGAGAGACACCGGACAGAAAGTTCATCTCTGCCAGACCCATGATCTGCAGGCGCAGTTTATCAAAATAGTCGTAGTATCCCGCCAGGAACAGACCCGGACGGTTGACCTCCGCGATCTCGACATTGATCTGGTCCAGCTCACGGGGGGTATAAACCACTTCCATGCTGACGCGGTCGATCAGCGTTTTGAGCGAAACATTGAATGTGCCCATCCTTCTTCCTCCTGCATCTTGCGGCGGTGCATCCCGCCAATTCTTCTTCCTCCTGCATCTTGCGGCGGTGCATCCCGCCAATTCTTCTTTTTATTATAATGGAAACTGCCGCGAAACGCAATCAATCCGGCGATCTTTTCTGGGCAATTCTGGAAATCTGCGGCAAAACATAGCACTTTCTTTTACATTTGCTTTACTTTACCGGGATTTTACATTGGGCCGATTTCAGATTTTACATTTGTTCTCTATACTCATAAGCAGGAGAAAACCACGTCAAATCAAAGTGAGGAAAACACCTATGACTATTTTCAATGTTTTTTCGCTGCTGGGCGGCCTTGCGCTGTTCCTGTTCGGCATGGACATCATGGGCAAAGCGCTGGAAAAGCAGGCCGGCGGCAAGCTGCAGAAAATTCTGAGCAAGCTGACCGACAACCCCATCAAGGGCTTTTTTCTGGGCCTGTGCGTGACGGCTGTCATCCAGAGTTCCAGCGCCACCACCGTCATGGTGGTCGGCTTTGTCAACAGCGGCATCATGGAGCTGCACCAGGCCATCGGCGTTATCATGGGCAGCAATGTGGGCACTACAGTCACCAGCTGGCTGCTGAGCCTTTCCGGCCTGCAGGGCGACAGCCTGCTCATCCAGATGCTCAAACCCACTTCTTTCAGCCCTTTGCTTGCATTTATCGGCATTTTGCTGTATATGTGTAAGAGTGAGAAGAAGCAGGGCATCGGTACCATCCTCATCGGCTTTGCCGTGCTGATGACCGGTATGACCACCATGTCCAATGCCGTGCTGCCGCTGCAGAATGAGGCGTGGTTCACCAATCTGTTCACCCGCTTCTCCAACCCCATTCTTGGCGTTCTGGTGGGCGCTGTGGTCACCGGCATCATCCAGAGTTCCAGCGCCAGCGTTGGTATCCTGCAGGCACTGAGTGCGACCGGCGTCATCACCTACGGCAGTGCGATTCCAATCATCATGGGCCAGAATATCGGCACCTGCGTCACCGCACTGCTCTCCTCGGTCGGCGCCAACAAGAACGCCCGCCGCGCCGCTATGGTGCACCTGTACTTCAACATCATCGGTGTGACCATCTTCCTGACCGGCTTCTACGGTCTGAACGCCGTGTTCCACTTTGCGTTTGTGCATGAGACCATTGCCGCCTGGGGCATTGCGGTAGTGCACTCGGTGTTCAACATTCTGGCTACTGCTGTCCTGCTGCCGTTTGCAAACGGACTGGAAAAGCTGGCCATCCTCACCATCCCGGATTCCCCGGAAAAAGAAAGTTTTGCTCTGCTGGATGAGCGCCTGCTGAACACCCCGGCTATGGCCGTGGAGCGCGCCCGTTCTGCAACGGCTGATATGGCAGAGCTGGCCCGTGTGGGTGTGGTGCAGGCCATGAGCCTGACCCACAGCTGGGACGATGCACTGGCAGAAAAGGTCCGCGAAGAAGAGGAAAAAGTAGACCGCTATGAAGATGCCCTTGGCACCTATCTGGTCAAGCTGTCCAGCCGTGAGCTGAGCCACGCGGACAGCCAGAGTGTAAATACCCTGCTGCATACCATCAGCGACTTTGAGCGCATCAGTGACCATTCGGTCAACCTGCTGGGTTCGGCGGAAGAGATGCACAATAAAAACATCCAGTTCTCACAGGATGCCCGGGACGAGCTGCGGGTGCTGGAAGATGCCGTACAGGATATCCTGAGCCGCACCACCGACGCCTTCCGGAAGGGAGATCTGCATCTGGCCGGCAAGGTTGAGCCGCTGGAGGCCGTGGTCAACGAACTGGTGCGCGCCATCAAGGCCCGCCACATCGCCCGCCTGCAGGCCGGCAGCTGCTCCATTGAATATGGCTTTGTGCTGGATGACCTGCTGACCAACTACGAGCGCGTGTGCGACCATTGCAGCAATGTGGCCGTTGCCCAGATCGAAGTGGCGCAGGACAGCTTTGATACCCACGCCTATCTGAACGACCTGCGCCATGGCGCAGACACCCAGGAAAGTGAGGCGTTCCACCGTCGTCTGGAACGCTACCGGGAACGTTATTTCTTCCCGGATGAACATCCTGCCGAAGCAGAGGGAGAAAAGAAATTATGATCTACATCATTGAAGATGACGCTTCCATCCGGGAGCTGGAACAGTATGCACTGCAGTCCAACGGCTACGAGGTGGCTGGATTTGAATCCTCAGAAGCATTCTGGCAGGCCATGCGCAAGGAAGAGCCGGAGCTGGTCATCCTGGATGTCATGCTGCCCGGAGAAGATGGTTTTTCGGTGCTGAAGAAGCTGCGCAATACCCCTTCCCTGCGGCGTCTGCCCATCATCATGGTCACGGCCAAATCCAGCGAGCTGGACACCGTCCGCGGGCTGGACTGCGGTGCCGATGATTACATCACAAAGCCCTTCGGCATTATGGAATTTCTGAGCCGGGTCCGCGCTGCATTGCGCCGTGCGGCACCGGAAGCACGGCCTAATGTCTTTGCCTTCCATGAGATCCTGCTGGACAATGCCCGCCACAGTGTGACGGTGAATGGTACGCCGGTGGAGCTGACCTACAAAGAATACAGCCTGCTGCGGCTCCTGCTGGAAAACACCAATCTTGTTGTAACGCGTGAGACCATCCTGCAGGTAGTGTGGGGTACGGATATCTCCGTTGAGAGCCGCACCGTGGACATGCACATTCGCACCCTGCGCAAAAAGCTGGGCGATGCGGGCCGTTACATCTGCACGGTGCGTAAGGTTGGCTACAAACTGACGGATGAGGAGGCTGGCGAAGAATGAAGCTGCGCAGCATGGAAGAAAAAATCAGTTACCGCCTGTTCTTTATGGGCTTCATCGGGCTTGTATTCACGGCAGCGCTCTGTATTTTTGTATTCCATAAAGCGTTCACCGCACAGGCCTGGAGTGCCCTGCGCAATGAAGCAGAACTGGTCACCGCCGGTTACAATATGCTGGATGATCCGCAGAAGCTTTCTTCCTTTGTCACCAGCGATCTGCGCATTACGCTGATCTCGCAGGACGGCAGCGTCCTGTTTGAATCGGCTGCCGTACAGCAGATGGAGAATCATCTCAGCCGCCCGGAGATCAAACAGGCCATCCAGAACGGTGTGGGTCAGGATGCCCGCGATTCGCAGACGCTTGGCTATGAGACGTATTATTATGCCGTTCTTTTGTCAGATGGCAATATCCTGCGTGTGGCACAGGATGCAGAGACGGTCTGGTCCATTTACGATTCTGCCCTGCCCGCTATCCTGCTGAGCTGCCTGGTGCTGATGCTGGCAGCCGCCGTTCTGGCCGGCCTGCTCACCCGTATTCTGGTGCAGCCGGTGCTGGATATGACCGAAGATCTGGATCACATTCAGGAAAATGTTCCCTACCGGGAGCTTGTGCCCTTTGCAGAGAGCATCCACTCGGATCGCATCCTGCGGGAAAACAACGAAAAAATGCGGCAGGAATTCACAGCCAATGTCAGCCATGAGCTGAAGACCCCGCTGACCAGCATTTCCGGCTATGCAGAACTGATTGAAACCGGCATTGCAAAGCCTGCGGATATCCCGGATTTCGGCCGCAAGATCCATGTAGAAGCCAGCCGGATGATCCAGCTGGTGAACGATATTCTGCAGCTGTCCAATCTGGACAATGTGAGCGAGACCAACACCCCGCCCACCATGGAAACCGTGGATCTGCTGGAGGTAGCCAAAGAGTGCGTGGAGCGCCAGAAGATGAATGCCCGCCGTGCATACATTTCCCTGACCTATCTGGGCGAGCCCGCCCTGGTACTGGGCAATCGTGGGCTTCTGGATGAGCTGTGCCAGAATCTGTGCGACAATGCCATCCGCTACAACCGCCCCGGCGGCAAGGTACAGCTGATCACCTCCTGCACCCGGGATGGCCACTGCACCCTGACTGTGAAGGATAACGGCATCGGCATTCCGAAGGAAGCACAGTCCAGTGTGTTTGAACGGTTTTATCGGGTGGATAAGAGCCGCAGCAAAGCTACCGGCGGCACCGGCCTGGGCCTGGCCATTGTCAAGCACATTGCCCGCATCCACAACGCCCGCATCAAACTGGAAAGCGAAGTGGATGTCGGCACTACCATCACAGTCATCTTCCCGCTTGCACATTAATCGAAACTTTGTTCCAGAAATCTTACGTCTGCCTGCAGCTGCGGGCAGGCGTTTTTTGTTGGTGCAAGCGTTTTGGTGCGCAGCTGTAAGGCACTTCTCTGCTCCAGGCACAGCAGGTCGACGCCTTGTGCCCAGAATTCCTCTGTTGTTTGCACACAGAGTGCTTCCAGCGCAGCGCACTGCGCTGCATCCGGCAGAGGCATCCCGTAGGCATTCTGGCAGTCCAGACGCAGATACACCTGGTCATTCTGCAGCGTAATGGAAACCACACACCGCCGGATCTTTACCTGCTGCCCTTCCAGCCAGAACGCACGCATACCAGGCAATCCGGTCAGCAGGCGGACGGCTTCTGTCTGATTGGCATCCAGAAAAATTTCCTTACCCTCCTGATTCCGGAACAGCGAAGTTTCCGGGCAAATGAGTCCGTCTGCTTCGTCCAGTGCAAGCAGCGGCAGAAGAAGGCTTTCTTCCTGTTCATAAAGATGCGGCATACAAAATTTTTGTGTTCCAAGTTTCTCCATCAGTTTGTCCGGGAGAAGTTCTTCTTTTTCACATGTTTCCGCAAAATTCAAAACAGTAAATTCCGTACAGGAAAGGCGTGCAGCTGTTCGCCCGCAGGTGCGCTGCAACAGCAGCTGCTCATAATCCGTCAGCGCGCTCCACGGCAGTTCCCGTGGGAACAGAAGATAATCACAAAGACGGTAATTCGCTGTCTGCGGAAGTGCTTTTTCAGCAGAAGAAAAAGCGGCCTCCAATGTTTCTGCCGAAGCTGAAGCAAACTGCAGTTCTGCATCTGCCTCAGATGCGTCTGCCGCTGCTTCCGGCCACTGATACAGCAGACCAACCGTCCAATGCTGATCGTCCGCCTGTTCCAGAAAAGCCGCCCGTACCATGCTTTTCTCAGTCGTCTCGCAGCGCAGGAACAGCACACACCAGACGATCAGGACGACTTTGCAAAGTGTGTTACGCATCCGGGCAGACACCCCGCTTTCCGAAGGGAAGCTGATGGCACAGCAGCCGAATGGATGCACTCAGCATACAGACCCGCAGCATGGCACAGGCCAGCCAGACCAGCATCAGGAATGCATCCAGCCGGGAAAAGGTTCCAAGGCTCCAGGCCCGCAGCAGCTCCTTTGCCGGATAGGTTCGGGTGCCAAACAGCAAAGCCGCTTCCAACGTCAGAACCGCCTGCACGGCAAAGCTTAAAAGAGGCAGGCGGACGGCTTTTTTCTGCTGCGGCTGCCCGCAAAGAAACGGAACTGCAAAATATTCCGCATAGACCGGCGTGGTCGGACGCTGGAACATCTCGGGTCCGAACAGACGCTCCCAGTGCAGCTGACCGGCCATACCCAGAAGAAAAACCGCGGCGCCGAATACAACAAACCACCATAATATCCGGGCGGGTGCATTCCAGAGCTCCGTCTTCCAATGCCAGCCTGCCCAAAGCAATAACGGCAGCAGGCCAATCCACGCCATGGTAGAAAATTCCTGCCGACATACGCGCTGTGCCTGCAGCGCCGTTTGCAGCAACTCCGCCGCAAGCCAGATGGCCAACGCGGCGCAGGCAACAGCCTGTCCCCTGCCCGGCACGCTCTGGCAGACAAGTCTCGACAGCAATGCAAGGGCGAGTGCTCCAAGAAAATTCCAGCCAAGCCAGGCGCGCACAGAACCAATGACACCTGCTGCAAAAAATTCCGCAGCCGCAGCCGTTCCAACACTGAGCGCCAACGCCTGTGCAGAGAATCCAGTCTGTCGGTTGTTCATGGTGTACGCCTCCGTTTCTGCCAGATGTTAAAGCCTTTTTCCGAAAGACGGCGATAGTTGCGGCGAGTCAAACCATCTTCTGCGGGGGGATTCTGAGGGAACGGATGAGCCGCCAGATATGGCACTCCCATCATAGACACATGCGACAGGCACAGCAGAACCCCGAAGAATGCGGCAGCCAGCCCGACCGGCCCGGCCAGACCGGCCGTGAGTACAATCCCCAGCCGCAGCAGCGTGGCGGGCTCATACAGCGCCGGGGTCACGAACACAGCAATGGCCGTGATGCTGGCCACAAAAATGACCGGCGTGCTCATCAGGCCAGTCGCAATAGCAGCATCCCCCAGAATGAGCGCGGATACCAGGCTGACCGAATGCCCAAGGGACTGCGGCATCCGCAGCCCGGCTTCCCGAATGATCTCCAGAATCAGAATGACCAGCAGCATCTCTGCAAATAGCGGCAGCGGCGTCGCTTTTTCTGCTGCTTCGATTTTATAGAGCAGCTGCGGCGGGATCAGCTCCGGCAGATAAACCGCCAGGCAGACAAAGGCCCCCGGCAGAAACACCGTAAGATAAAACGAAAAGTACTTGAGAACCCGCAGAAAGGAGGAAAACAATGCTGTCGTTGCATAGTCATCCAGGCACTCAAAGTTTTCGCAGAACAGTGCCGGCAACACCATAGCGGACGGGCTTCCGTTGACGAGCACAACGATTTTGCCCTCGCACAGTTTGGCGGAGGCCACCGCCGGGCGCTCGGTATAGCTGACCGGTGTAAACAGCCGTGCCCTTGTCGGCAGGAGCCATGGCATAAAATAACTGGAATCCAGCAGGATCTCCGGTTTGGCCGCTGCCAGCGTTTTGCGTACACGGCGCAGCATGGCCGGATCTACCCTGTCTTTACAGTAGCAGATGGCATATTCCGTTTTCGCCGCTGTATCCGCCTGCGCAACCTCCTGCACCAGTGTGTCGGTGCGGATCAGGCGGCGCAGCAGGCTCAGGTTGACCCGCAGAAGATCGGCAAAGCCTTCCCGGGAACCGCGCAGGTTTCCTTCTCCGGACGGCTCTTCCACAGAGCGGAATTTCAGCCCCTGTACCGAGAACGCGATGCCCTGCGCACAGCCATCCAGCAGCAGCACAGCCATCCCGGCCGTCAGGCGTTTGACAAGATCTTCGGCATCATTGACCGGGGTGCTTTCTGCCGGAAAAACGGAACCGTAAAAGATCCGGTCAAACACTTCTGTGCCGGTGTACGAGAGCCTCTGCCCGTCCAGCGGAGCCTGTCGGCTGGCGGTTTCCAACAGCAGTTCCCACAGTGAATCCAGGCTGGCCATGCCATCAAACAGCACGATGCAGCCCTTGCAGCCATAAATTACGATCTGCTTGGCATAATAGTCTGCCGATGCGCCAAACCTAGCATCAAGCGCTGCCAGATTGACCGCCAGACTCTCTGATAACCTCTGCACGGGGCATTCCTCCTTTGGTGTGGAGTATGCCCGGAATCCGGCGGTTCTATCCCGGCACGCACCCACAAGGAGGCCTTTGCATGAAGCTTTTGATCTGCCGCACTCTCATCATTTATCTGTGTGTGCTGTTTGCCATGCGGCTGATGGGCAAACGTCAGCTGGGGGAACTGCAGCCCGAAGAACTGGTATCTACCATTCTGATCTCCAATCTGGCATCTATCTCCATCGAGTCGGAAGATGTGCCGGTAACTGCCAGCCTGATCCCGCTGTTTCTCATTGCAGCGCTGGAACTGCTGGGCTCTGTACTGAGCTTCCGGAGCCAGAAGTTCTTTAACTTTGTCTCCGGCCGCCCGAAAACGGTGATTTTGGATGGTGAGATCGACCAGAATGCCCTGCGAATGCTGCGCCTGACCACGGCGGATCTGATGGAGGCCCTGCGCGGCAAAGACGTATTTGACCCGCGCGAGGTCTCCTATGCAGTCATCGAAACCAATGGCACCCTGTCCGTCGCCCTGCGCCCGGAGAAAGAGCCTGTCCGACTGGCAGACCTGCAGCTGCACGTCCAGCGCGTGAATGCGACCATTCCTTTTGTCATTGATGGGCAGGTACTGGAGGATAATCTGCACTGGTGCGGCAAGGACCATGCCTGGCTGGAACGCACTGCGCAGGCCAATACACTCCTGCCGCAGGAGATCCTGCTGTTGATCGGCAATGAGACCGAGGACTATTTCCTATTGAAAAAAGAGCCATCCCGGCCGGAACGGAGGGCGCAGTCATGAAACGAATCTATGCCTGCATTGCCATTGTGGCTGCTCTGTTGGCCGTTGCTTTCTACAGCAGCTATCAGGTACAGAAGTTTGCGCAGAGCATCTCGGAGAATCTGGATACCGCCGTTGCATCCATCCGGGACAGTGACCTGCCCGCCGCCCGGCAAGCCCTGGCTGAGGGGGCCGACCTTTGCGACTCCATGCGGGAAAAGATGAACCATCTGCTGCGCACCGCAGATTTTACGGAATTGGAAGCGGCACTCCGGGCTGCAGACGGCCATCTGGAAATGAATGCCCCGGAGGAAGCCCTGGGAGAACTGCGCCGGGCACAGGTGCAGGTGGAGACGCTGGAATGGCTCTCGCGGCGGCTGGTCTGAAACAAAAACGCACCCGTTCTCCGCCATCTGGCAGGGAGCGGGTGCGTTTGCAAATGCCCTGAATCTTAATTCTTTTCTTCGCGGTCGCCCATCAGCTTTTTCAGCTCATTGAAAAAGCTTTCCACATCGGCAAACTGCTGGTAGACCGAGGCAAAGCGCACATAGGCTACCTCGTCGATCTTTTTCAGTTCCTGCATGGTCAGCTCACCAATGCGCACGCTGGGGATCTCGCGGTCATAGGAGCTGAGCAGGGTCTGCTCGATGCTGCTGACAGCACGCTCCAGCGCCTCATAACTGACCGGGCGCTTGGCACAGGCGCGCAGCATGGCGTTGAGCAGCTTTTGGCGGTCGAACGGCTCCCGGGAGTTATCCTTTTTGATGACCACCAGCGGCACCGTTTCCACGACTTCATAGGTCGTGAACCGCATATGGCAGTTCAGGCACTCACGGCGGCGGCGGATGCGCTCGCTGTCCTCGGTCGGGCGGGAGTCAATGACCTTGGACTCCTCTGCCCCACAATAGGGACACTTCATGTTTTGTTCCTCCTGAATCAGGCAGATTTTTCTACCGATACCAAAAGGCATTGGTTCCCGCAGGAGCCAGTGCCTTTTGATGGGTTGGCTTAGTTTTTATGCTTGCGCTCTGACCACATCATCCAGGCCGAAGTGGACACGCACAGCGAGGTGTACACGCCGCTGATCATACCCATCATCAGCGGGAATGCAAAGGTGAAGATGCTGTCCAGACCATAGAGCTTTGCCACAACGCACAGCACACCCAGAGCCACCACCGTGGTGATGGTCGTGACCAGGGTGCGACGTGCAGACTGGTTGACCGAGTGGTTGACAACTTCCTCGAAGGGCGTCTTCTTGCCCATCAGTGCGCGGTTCTCACGGATGCGGTCATAGACAACGACCGTATCGTTGATGGAGTAACCCAGGATGGTCAGCATGGCAGCAATAAAGTTGCCATCCAGCGGGGTACGCAGCAACACAAAGGTGCCGAACACCACCATCAGGTCGTTCACCAGAGCCAGAACGGCCATCATGCCGCCGGTCAGGCCGCCGATGTTCTTAAAGCGGAGTGCGATGTACAGCAGGATCAGCACCAGTGCAAAGACCACGGCCACCAGGCTCTTCTGCAGGAACTTGGTGCCCATGGCAGCGCTGACATTGCTCAGAGAGAGCTGTGCAAACGCGTTGTCCGGGTAAGCCTCATTCAGAGAGTCCAGCAGGGTCTCCACCTGCTCGGTGGTCACAGTCTCACGGCCGGGCATCGAGATCTTCAGGGTCTGGTCGCCGGTAGCGACATTCTCGCCAGTCTGCAGGGTCAGACCGTTGTTGCCCAGTGCCTCGGCAGCGGTCTGCTGCACGGCGGACTGATCAAAGCTGCCCTCATAGCTCAGGGTGATCATAGCACCACCGGTGAACTCGGTATCCAGGCGGACGCCAAAGACGGCTGCGCACAGCACGATGACGACCATCAAGCAGGCGGAGAAAGTCAGGAACTTCTTGCGCAGAGAAACAAAGTCCATCGGCTTCTTTTCCTTCGGCTCCTTGCCGGGCTTTGCTGCGCCGTACAGCCACGGGTTCCGCAGAGCCTTGATGGAGGCTGCACCGCGGATCATGGTACGGGTAGCAAACACGCCGAACACAAAGTTGAGCAGCACGCCGGTGAGCAGCGTGTAGCCGAATGCATAGATGGTACCTGCCGTGGACGGGCCAAAGGTAAAGAACACAAAGTGCAGCAGCTTTGCAAAGATGCCGTCCGAGGGGCCAAAGGCACCCATCAGCACGATGGCGACAATGACGATGGTAACATTGCCATCAATGATGGGCGTCAGACCGCGGGCAAAGCCGCTCTTGAGGGCACCATCCAGAGATTTGCCATTTTTCAGCTCTTCCTTGATGCGCTCTGCCGTGATGACGTTGGCATCCACACCCATGCCGATGGCAAGGATGATACCGGCGATGCCGGGCAGCGTCAGGGTGAAGCTTTCAAACACCGGGAAGTAGCCGGAAACAAAGGCCAGCGTAGCAGCCACCTGACCGGCCAGTGCAATGCAGGCCAGGAAGCCCGGCAGGCGGTACAGTACCGTCATGAACACCACAATCAGGGCAAAGGCCACAAGGCCGGCCAGCACCATGGCATTCAGGCTGTTCTCGCCCAGGCTCGGGCTGATGGTGGAGTAGCCGTCCACGGTCAGCGCAAACGGCAGAGCGCCAGAGTTGATCTGGCGTGCCATCTTGACCACAGTTTCCTGCGTGAAGGGATTGGATGCCGAGCTGGTAATGATGGCTTCACCGTCCGTGATGGCAGTGTTGACCGTGGCAGTGCTGACGTTCTCATCATCCAGCCAGATACTGATGCTGCCATTATCCGCTGCCAGGCGGGTGGTGGCCTCGCCGAATGCCTTGGCACCTTCATCGGTAAACTTCAGCGCAACGTAATACTCCGAAGAGCCGCCGCTGCTGACCGGGCCATACTGGGCCGAAGCGCTTTCGACCATGGAGCCGTCCAGGATCAGTGTGCCGTCCGAGCTGCTTCCCTCACGGAAGGTCAGGTAGGCGGTGGTGCCGATCTCCTGGATGGCTGCCTCCGGGTCAAAGTCCGTTTCACCGGACTGCCACGGGAATTCCAGGATCAGGCTGTCGGAACTCGTGTCCACGTACAGCTCATAGTCGGTCACGTTCAAGGCGACCAGGCGGTTCTCGATGACGAGCTGGGCCGCCTCAAGCTGTTCTTCGGTGGCATCATAGCCGTCCGACGGAACAAAGGTGACGTTTACGCCGCCCTTGATATCCACGCCGAAGCGAATATCCTGCGCACCTTTGATGTAGGTGGTGGTCACGTCGCCGTACTTTGCGGAGACACCGAAAAAGGCGGTGTACGCAAACACGACGATCAGCAGCGCGGTAATGACCAGCTGCCATGCTTTGCCTTTTGTCTTCATAAAATTCAGGGAACCTCCATAGCTCCCGGCACCTGCCGGAAACCGTATTTTTTAAACCTCCCCCGGCGATGAAACACCGCACAGGGGAGGTTCATTCAAAAAATGTCGATCAGCCGAGATCTGCCAGCAGCTTCTCTACAACAGCCAGGCGCACACAGACGCACAGCAGCTCCGAAGCGGTCTCCACTTCGTCCAGGCTGGGATAGGTGGGTGCAATGCGCAGGTGAGAGTCCTGCGGGTCCTTGTGGTAGGGATAAGCAGAACCAGCACCGGTCAGGGTCAGACCTGCTTCCTTGCACAGGTTTGCTACACGCTTTGCGCAGCCGGGCATCACGTACAGGCTGATGAAGTAGCCGCCCTTGGGGTTGGTCCAGTGTGCAATGTCTCCGCAGGGAGTCAGGTCGTTCTTGAACGCGGTCTTCACAGCGTCGAAGCAGGGCACCAGACGACGGCGATGCTTTGCCATGTGAGCCAGAACACCTTCCTTGTTCTTCAGGAAGCGGACGTGGCGCAGCTGGTTCATCTTATCATAGCTGATGATCATGACCGAGAACCGCTTGCACATATACTTCATGGAGTTTTCACTGCAGGCAATGGCGGAAACACCGGCACCCGGGAAGGTGATCTTGCTGGTAGAGGTGAACATGAATACGCGGTCTTCATTGCCGTACTTCTTGCTCTCGTTCAGCAGAACCGGGGTCTCAATGATCTCATCGGTCAGATGATGGACGATATAGGCCTCATCCCAGAAGATCTTGAAATCCGGTGCAGCGGTCTTCATCTTGGCAAAGCGATCGATGGTCTCATCGCTGTAGGTGTAGCCATCCGGGTTGGAATACTGCGGCACACACCAGATGCCCTTGATGGTATCATCTTCGGCAACCAGCTTCTCGACCACATCCATGTCCGGGCCGTTCGGGGTCATGGGCACGCTCAGCAGCTCAAAGCCAAACTCCTCGGTGATGGCAAAATGGCGGTCATAGCCGGGCACCGGGCAGAGGAACTTGCGTTTCTCCACCTGAGACCAGGGGCACGGAGACTCCGGGAAACCAAACACATAGCCGATGTTGATCAGGTTGTACATCAGCTGCAGGCTGGAGTTGCCGCCCACGAAAACTTCCCCAGCCTTGACGCCGAACACATCCGCGAACAGTTCGCGGGCCTCGCTCAGACCTTCCAGCTCACCGTAATTGCGGGCATCGGTGCCAGCGTCGGTGGTGTAATCCGTCATCTTCAGCAGGTCCATGGCCAGATCCATCTGGTGAGGGCCAGGCTTACCACGGGCCATGTTCAATTTGAGGCCCTTGGCCTGAAACTTTTTGTATTCCGCCTCAAGCGCAGCTTTTTCGGCAGCGAGTTCGTCACGATTCATTGCAAGATAGTTTGCCATTGAAAAACACACTCCTTTATCGTACTTCCTGTTACCCATTGCCCGGAGCGATACTTTTTAACGGAGCCTTCCTGCCAGGGAGATTGCCCCTGTAAAGTCCGGACTTTAATATTATAACTCATTTCGCAGCCAGAAACAAGAATAATGAAGCAAAAAGCCCCGCCAAAAGCAAAAAGCTTTTGACAGGGCCTGTCACTTCCCTGCTGTGCAGCGCCGCCGTCAGCTCAGAGAAGTCTGATTTTTATAACGCTTGCGCACAGCGCCGTACTCGAGATGTGCCTCGCCGCCCTCTACGGTATCCTGGTCCACCGTCACACGGACGATGGTGGGGTCGTTGGGGACATCGTACATGATGGGCAGCAGGATGCTCTCCATCACGCTGCGCAGGCCGCGTGCACCGGTTTTACGCTCAATGGTCTTGCGTGCAATGGCGTGAAGAGCTTCATCGGTGAAATCCAGCTCTACATTGTCCATGCTCAGCAGCTCTTTGTACTGCTTGACCAGGCTGTTGCGTGGCTCTTTCAGCACGCGGACCAGAGCATCCTCGTCCAGATCGTCCAGCACGGTGATGACCGGCAGACGGCCGATCAGTTCCGGGATCAGGCCGAACTTGACCAGATCGTGGGGCTCCACCTGGCGCAGCAGCGCTCTCTGGGCTTCATCGGAGCTGTCCTTCAGGCTGCTGCCAAAGCCCAGTGCAGACTTATCGGTGCGGCGCTGGATGTACTTTTCCAGACCGTCGAATGCGCCGCCACAGATGAACAGGATGTTGGTGGTGTCAATCTGAATGAACTCCTGCTGCGGGTGCTTGCGGCCACCCTGCGGAGGAACATTGCTGACCGTACCTTCCAAAATCTTCAGCAGTGCCTGCTGCACACCCTCACCGCCCACATCGCGGGTGATGGAAGGGTTCTCGCTCTTGCGGGTGATCTTATCGATCTCATCGATATAGATGATGCCGATCTGTGCTTTCTGCACATCAAAGTCTGCGGCCTGGATCAGCTTGAGCAGGATGTTCTCCACGTCCTCGCCCACATAGCCAGCCTCCGTAAGGGTAGTCGCATCCGCGATAGCGAACGGAACACCCAGCATCCGTGCCAGTGTCTGCGCCAGCAGGGTCTTGCCCACACCGGAAGGGCCAAGCAGCAGTACGTTGGACTTCTGCAGCTCCACATCGCCGCCCTTGCCGCTCATAATACGCTTGTAATGGTTGTACACAGAGACAGCCAGAACACGCTTTGCCTCATCCTGCCCGATCACATACTGATCCAGCCCGTCCTTGATCTCGGCGGGGGTCATGATGTTGATGGAGGCGGCATCTGCGGTCTGAATGTTGGAACGGGCTGCACTGCCGCGGCCCGGACGGCTGCCGGAATGTTCCGGCTTGTCCGAGAGCAGGTCATGGCACAAGCCGATGCACTCGCTGCAGATGTTCACGCCCGGCCCGATGATCATGCGTTCTACTTCGTCCTGGTGCTTGCCGCAAAAGCTGCATACCAGATCCTTTTCGTTTTTATCTCTGCCGGAATTGTTATTTGCCATAGCCGTTTTTCCTTATCCTGGATAAATTGGTGTCAGCGGGTTGCTCAGCGGTGGGTAATGACCTCGTCAATCAAACCATATTCCTTGGCCTCCAGCGCAGACATATAATTGTCGCGCTCGGTATCCAGCTGGATCTTATCCAGCGGCTGGCCGGTGTACTCGCTGAGCATCCGGTTCATCTTGTCGCGGATATACACCATGTGTTCTGCATGGATCTTGATATCCGTCGTCTGGCCGGACAGACCGCCGCCCTGACCACCGATCAGCGGCTGGTGGATCAGGATCTCGGAGTTGGGCAGCGCAAAGCGCTTGCCCTTGGTGCCGCTGGCCAGCAGGAAGGCACCCATGGAGGCTGCCATGCCCATGCAGATGGTGGAAACATCGCACTTGATATACTGCATGGTGTCGTGGATGGCCATACCGGCGCTGATGGAACCGCCAGGGCTGTTGATATACAGGCTGATATCCTTATCCGGGTCCTGCCCTTCCAGATACAGCAGCTGGGCTACCACAAGGCTGGCGGAGGTATCATTGACGTCCTCGCTCAGAACGATGATGCGGTCATTCAGCAGACGGGAGAAAATATCGTAAGAACGCTCGCCGTGTGCCGACTGTTCAACAACGTAAGGAACAAAACTCATAAAGTTCGCCTCCTGAAATGGATTTTGTATTTGCAAAATTGACCGATACGGATTCCCTTCCGGTTCTGCCGTATCGGTCAATTTTTACAACCTTTGCATAAAGTGCTGTATGCTTTGCGCCGCAGGCAGCTGATTACTCAGCGTCAGCGGTCTTCTCAGCCTCAGCAGCCTTCTCGGTAACGTTTGCGTGGCTCTTGATGAAGTCGATTGCCTTGTTGATGGCCAGATCCTTCTTCAGATCCTCGACATTGACCAGCTCACGAACCTTGTTCTCTTCCATCTTGTACTGGTCAGCGATGCGCTTGATCTCAGCATTGACTTCGTCCTCAGAAGCCTCGATGTTCTCAGCAGCAGCAACAGCCTCCAGAGCCAGACGGATCTTGACCTGCTTCTCAGCCTGCGGCATGAAGGAAGCACGGAACTGCTCCATGGTCTGGCCCATATACTTCAGGTAATCCTGCAGACGCAGACCCTGCTGCTCCACACGGAAAGCGAAGTCATTGACCATCTCGTCCATGCGGGTCTCGTACATAGCCTGGGGAATCTCGCCCTCCATGCTCTCGATGACCTGATCGACCAGAGCATTCTCAACAGCCAGGTCATCCTGCTTGTCCAGCTGCTCCTGGTTGTTCTTGCGGATGGAAGCCTTGAACTCGTCCAGAGTGTCGTACTCGGAAACGTCCTTTGCCAGCTCATCATCCAGAGCGGGCAGCTCCTTGTACTTGACCTCGTGCAGCTTGATTTTGAAGACAGCTGCCTTACCAGCCAGCTCAGCAGCCTGGTACTCGGTGGGGAAGGTAACGTTCACGTCAAACTCCTCGCCGGCAGAGTGGCCAACGATCTGGTCCTCAAAGCCGGGGATGAAGCTGCCGCTGCCCAGGGTCAGGCTGTAGTGCTCAGCCTTGCCGCCTTCGAATGCAACACCATCCACAAAGCCCTCGAAGTCGATATCCACGATATCGCCGTTCTCAGCAGCGCCCTCACGGGTCAGCTCACGAGCATTGCGCTCCTGCACACGCTTCAACTCAGCGTCCACAGCCTCATCGGTAACAGTATGGACAGTCTTCTCAACGGTCAGACCGTTGTAGTTGCCAACCTTGACTTCGGGCTTGACAGCGACCTTGACCGTCAGGGTAACGCCCTCGGTCTCATTTGCAGAATCCACAGAAACTTCCGGACGGCCGACCGGCTCCACGCCGGCTTCCTTGACAGCAGCCTCGAAAGCCTCGGGGAACAGCTCGTTGACGGCATCATAGGTGAAGACATCTGCGCCGTACATCTTCTCGATCAGAGAACGGGGAGCCTTGCCCTTACGGAAACCGGGCACAGCGTACTTCTTGCCTTCCTTCTTGAAAACATCGGCGACAGCCTTCTTGAAAGCCTCTGCGTCGATGGAGAACTGCAGCTCTGCCATGCTCTTCTCGAGCTTTTCACACTTGATGAAATTCATTTGTTTTTCCTCCACTCAAAAATTCTATTGCTCCGGGCAGGAAGTTTTGCCCTGTGCAACCGCGCACTACGTCCTTGCTGTTGCGAAATGCGGGGACGCGCGCGCTCAATTGGGTGCAACAATCGCGTCAAAAACTATTATAGCACGCTCTGGACACAATTGCCAGACCAAATTTTTAAATTTTGTTGTTTTTGCCCGTGTTTTCCCCGGCTCAATTGATCCGGTAAGGGCAGAAACGCAGCCCGTCTGCACTCACGAGCTTATAACGGATGCCATCCACCTCGCCCTGTACAGCATAGCGGATCGCGTTGCCGTGCAGATGGCCATAGAAGCAGGTTCGGATGCCATACTCTTTTAATGTAGCCACGATTTCCGGGGCACTGGTGCCGGTATAAACCGGCGGATAGTGCAGAAACACCAGCTTTTCCAGCCCCGGTTCCGCAGCATCCAGACTCATGCGCAGGCGGCCGATCTCCCGGTTCATGACCTTCTCGTCATGGGGTTCGCCTACATCGAACAGCCAGCCGCGGGTGCCACAGATGGCATAACCTTCCACGCTGTATGAGTTGTTATGCAGAATGTGCAGGGTATCGAAGCCCTCTGCTTTCAGATACGCATTCATCTTGTTGGCCGTAGACCACCAGTAATCGTGGTTGCCTTTCATGATGATCTTCTGGCCGGGCAGACTTTGCAGAAACGCAAAATCTTTGCGGGTATCCGTCAGGCGCATGGCCCAGCTGATATCGCCTGCCAGCACAATGGTATCCTCCGGTGTGATGAGCTTGCGCCAGTTTTTCTCCAGGCGGTCTACATAGTCGTTCCAGCCGGGAAAGATATCCATCGGCTTGGAAGCGCCCAGAGAAAGATGGGGATCGCCAAGCACAAAAAGTGCCATTTTGTTTACTCCTGTTCTATCGCAGCCCTCCGCCGGTCCTGCAGCGGAAGGTCTGCTCGTTACGCCTGATAGCCCAGCGCGACCTGTGCGATCTGCGCAGGGTCGATGACGGTGTTGAAACGCTCTGCCTTCTGACGCAGAGCGGCAAGGCTTGCAGGGGCGCTGTGGCCGGTGACGGCCTCCAGCTGCTGCATGGCCTCAAAGTCATTTTCGGGGGCAGTGTGACCCAATGCTTCCAGCACACTGCGTGGGAATTTGAAGGGAGAAGCCGTGGACAGCACGACCATGGGCACGCCTTCACGCTTCTGCTGCGCTGCCACATGGAATGCAACGGCGGTGTGGGTATCACAGAGGTAACCGTCCTTCTCATAGCGGGTACGGATCTCCCCTGCCACCTCTTCTTCACTGCTCCAGCCGCAGGCAAAGGTCTCCTGAATGGCAGCCAGCGTCTCCGGACGCACCGTATAGCTGCCGGTCTCGGTCAGGCTCTTCATCAGGCCTGCGACTTCGGTGTCACTGCCGGTAACATGATACAGCAGGCGCTCCAGATTGGAAGACACCAGAATGTCCATGCTGGGCGATGTGGTCTTGAAGAACTCGCGCCTGGCCGTGTAAGTACCCGTGGTGAGGAAATCAGTCAGGACGTTGTTCTCATTGGAAGCACAGACCAGCTTGCCGACCGGCAGGCCCATGCGCTTGGCATAATAACCAGCCAGAATATCGCCGAAGTTGCCGGTGGGAACGCAGAAATCCACCTTGTCACCAAAAGAGATTTTGCCAGCCTTGAGCAGCTGTGCATAGGCGGCAAAGTAGTAGACGATCTGCGGCACCAGACGGCCCCAGTTGATGGAGTTTGCACTGGAAAGACGGATGTTACGCTCTGCCAGCTGTGCAGCAATTTTCTTATCGCCAAAGACCTTCTTTACACCGGTCTGGGCATCGTCAAAGTTTCCGCGTACAGCGTACACGGCCACATTCGCGCCCTCCTGCGTTGCCATCTGCAGACGCTGGATCTCACTGGTTCCTCCCGTGGGATAGAACACAGCAATCTCCACGCCCGGGATATCATGATAGCCATCCAGCGCAGCCTTGCCGGTATCGCCGCTGGTCGCTACAAGGATCAGGGTCTTCTCCGTGCGGCCCAGATTTTTCTTGGCTTCCACCAACAGCTTGGGCATCAGCTGCAGCGCATAGTCCTTGAATGCGCAGGTCGGGCCATGCCACAGCTCCAGTGCATAGGTGTCCCCTTCCACCGGGGCCAGATAACCAGCTTTACCGCCAAACGCATCCCCATAGGTGGTGCGGGCTGCCTCGGCCAGGAACTCCGGCGCATAATCGGTCAGGTATTCCCGGATGACAGCGGCAGCCAGCGCAGGATAATCCAGCCCGCACAGTGCCTTCACATCGACTTCCGGAAAACTCTCGGGAACAAACAGTCCGCCCTCGTTGGACAGACCCTGTGCAATCGCCTCGGAGGCGGTCACTTTACGGTTGTTGTCTCTGGTGCTGAAGAACTGCATATTGTCGCTCCTTTTCGCCACAGAACGCACTTTTCACGTTCCTGTTGCTGCGGCAGAGCAGCTGCCCTGCCCGTACATTTCCCACCGGGCGCTCACATCTCGCAGAGAAACGCGCCCCTTATAATATGTACCATCCAGCGCCCGCTGTCAAGAGGATTCACTTCCGCAACGTCAAATCGGACCGGGGCATCGCTCTGCCCGGTCTGCTGCAGATACAGCTGTGCAGCCCGGATCAGGCGGCGCTGCTTGGCAGCATCCACTGCGGCAGCCGGGCGGGCCAGCGCATCCGGTGCACGAGTCTTTACCTCACAGATCACAATGGTGCCGTCCGGTTCCCGCAGAACAAGATCCAGCTCACCCATCCGGGTGCGGAAATTATGGGCCAGCAGCAGGCAGCCCTGCTGGCGGTAATATTTTGCAGCAACGGCCTCCCCTTTCCGGCCGGTCTCTGCGGTGTTCACTTGCCGCTCTCCGACCAGTAGCCCTGTTTTTTCAAAAAACTGCGGCGGTAGAACGGCTGGATGCCGTATTGCGCAATGAGTTCGTAGTGCAGTTTGGTCGGATAGCCCTTGTGCTTGGCCAGCTGATACTGTGGATACTGTTTATCCAGTTCCAGCATATACCGATCCCGGCTGACCTTGGCCAGAATGGACGCTGCGCCGATGCTGGCGCTCGTTGCATCTCCCTTGACCACCGGCTGCACCGGCAGTTCCAGCCCGGCCGGAGTACGGTTGCCGTCCACAAGCACCAGGTTGGGTACGATGTCCAGCGTTTCCACCGCCTGTTTCATGCCGCTCATCGTAGCATTGAGGATGTTATCCCGGTCGATGATCTCCGGGCCGACAAACACGACCTGGTAGGCCAGTGCTTTTTCTTTGATCTCATCAAAAAGCGCTTCCCGCTTTTTCTCGGTCAGTTTCTTGGAATCGTTGATGCCGAAAACCGGGTTCTCCGGATCCAGAATGCAGGCCGCCACGCAGACCGGGCCGCACAGCGGGCCGCGGCCCGCTTCGTCCACTCCGGCAAAGCAGCCATACTGCGCACGCACCGCAGCGTCATACGCATACAGCGGTGCAGAGATCTCCTCATCCGTGCGGCGCTTCATTCCGCATCCTCCTCCGCAAAATCCGCAAGGTCATCCCGCTGCGGCGGGCGCTCCAGCGAAATGCGGCCCCACTTGCAGGCGCGGAATTCATCCACCAGCATCACAGCGCAGCGCTCGGTGTTCACCTCGCCGCCGCGCACCAGCAGGCCGCGCTTGCGGCCAATGGCTTCCATCAGCTCATAAGGCGGCAGCGCCAGTGTCTCGGCATCCAGCTTATAGCGCTGGGCTACCAGATCCGGGTAGTTGCGGCGCACTTCGTCCAGCAGGTTCATCGCCAGCTCTTCCACATCCAGAATATCATCCTTGATAGAGCCGATAAAGGCCAGATTGGAGGCGGTGGTCTTGGAATCAAATTTCTTCCACAGCACACCGGGCATATCCAGCAGGTCAAACTTTTCGGTGCTGACCCACTGCTTGCCCTTGGTCACGCCGGGGCGGTCTGCCGCCTTGGCACGAGCAGAACCCGCAAAGGTATTGATAAAGGTGGACTTGCCCACATTGGGGATGCCGCAGAGCATTACCTGCGTCTTGGCACCTCCCATGCCGCGCACCTGTCGGCGTTCCAGCAGGCCGGCCAGTTCCTTTTCAATGGCAGCCTTCACGGCGTTGGCACCGCCCTTCTGCTTGGCACTGATGGCCACGCAGCCTGCATCTGCTGCACGGAAATACCGGATCCACTCTTCCGTGACAGCCGGGTCTGCCAGATCCGCCTTGTTCAGCGCATAGAGCTTCGGCTTGCGGGCCGTAATGCGCTCGATCTCCGGGTTCAGGCTGGAAAGCGGAATGCGTGCATCCAACAGTACCAGGCTGGCATCCACATGCTGGATCTCCTGCTCCATCATGCGCAGAGTCTTGGTCATGTGGCCCGGGAACCACTGAATAGTATATTGATTTGCAAAACGTGTATCCTGATTCATTTTACTACTCCAAAATCCGTAAAAGGCATAAAGCACAGCAGCACCTTGCCCAGAATATCCCGCTCGTCGATGCAGCCGATGGCAGTGGAGCGGCTGTCCAGTGAGCCGTTGCGGTTGTCGCCCATCAGGAATACTGTGCCTTCCGGGACAGTATACGGAAACTCCACGTCATAACCCAGATAGGTAGGCTCTGCAATATAATCTTCCTGCAGGATCTCCCCATTGACCTCAACCGTTCCGGTGTCATAATCAATGCTGATGGTGTCGCCGCCCTTGGCAATGACGCGCTTGACCAGCGGCTTGCCGTAGGTGGTGTAGCTGTCCACGATTACCACGTCCCCGCGCTGAGGCGTATAGCCTGCGCCCCACACGATGAGCTTATCGCCATTATACAGCGTTGGCACCATGGAGCTGCCGTCCACCTGAATGATGCGGAAGAAAAACGAAAAAACCAGCACCAGCACCAGCGCAGCCGAGATCAGTGCCTCGTACCATTCCAGCATATTCTGCCCGCGCACGGGCGCAGCCTGCGTTTGCTTTTCCGGTTCCATATCCGGTACACCTCACCTTCTGGTTCTGCTTTGCGAACGAATGAATTTTGAATAAAGAAAAAAGGGACAACAAGTTGTCCCTTTTCTCCCGGTTTTTAAGCGGGGATCATCAAATATCGCTCTTGACCTTGGCAGCCTTGCCCGTACGGCCACGCAGATAGAACAGCTTAGCGCGGCGGACCTTGCCCTTGCGGACAACAGTGACCTTCTCAACGAAGGGGCTGTTGATGGGGAAGACACGCTCG
>ERZ808240.1171-NODE-1171-length-33165-cov-13.942706_pt1 | contig 33165 bp, 37 predicted proteins | sample MGYA00521084_ERZ808240 | MGnify/ENA primary metagenome ERZ808240 (study PRJEB31516, sample SAMN03275571) | gut metagenome | biome: mammalia-associated habitat; material: feces | host: Papio cynocephalus | place: Kenya | collected 2012-08-06 ... | reverse complement strand
TCCGTCCGCCTAAAGATTTTATAGCGGGGCTGCGAAACGCCTCGGACAAGCTGTGTACGGAATACGGGCTGTCGGTTTTAATACCGGGCAGAAAACAGGAAAAGGTACAGCAAATGTCCTCAAAAGAATACCGCTCGGCAGTACGGGGCGAGAGTTATAAAATGCAGCTTGCGGCGGCGATAGACGACGCAATGGCGGCAGCTCGGTCAAAGCAGGATTTTATCCGGCTGATGGAAGCCGAGGGCTACGGTGTGGTGTGGACGGACGAAAGAAAATATATCACCTATATCACGCAGGACGGAAAGCGGTGCCGCGACCGCAGCCTGCACGAAGAAAAATATCTTAAGGAGAATATGGAATATGAATTCGGAATACGGGAGATTATCCTCGGAGGAACTGAAAACGAGAGCGCGGCAGAGTATGCAGAGAGCCGCCGAAGCGAAGCCCTGCGTAACAGTGACCGAGCCGAACTGGAAAGGAATGCTCGATACACAGAAAGCGCAGATAGAACTTCTCTCACGGCTGATGAGCGCAACCGAAACGCTGACAACCAAAGAGGAACTGACGGAGTATATGAACGAGCAGCTGAATATTCTGACCGAGAACAACGCACAGTGCCAAGCGGCGGTAACGGAATTTCAGAACAAAATGAGGAAATCGGCGGCGGAATTTACCGACTCGATGAAAACGGCAGTGTCGGATACCGAGAAACGGGTTGGGAGAATCAGCGACTTTTATTCGAACAATCTCTCAATGCTGACGGATACGGCGGAGAAGTATTTGAGCCGGATATTTTGGATTACGGTTATTCCCTCGGCGATAACGGCACTGTATTATCTGACGCTGCTTATCTTGCGGCTGATATAACGGGCATCATTGACGATGACGCTCCCGTTGAGGATTGCACCACAAGGCATTTCCCCTCAGAGCATAAAAAGAAAAATTCCGGTCCCGTTATGGGCGGAATGTAAAAATACCGAACAGCCTTACGGCGGAAAGGACTCTATGGAGAAAAACGAGTATAACATTGAACGGGTTGAGTTTTACTATAACGGCGACGAAGAAAAGTTTGACCGCTTTTTAAGTTCAGCGATAAAAGAATATATCAGTACGGATAAAATGGCGGTCGATTGCGAAAACAGTAAATCGGCGTAATTTATCTGGACTTACGGCAGGTGTTGTGGTATGTTGTTGCGTGGACAGGATATCACGCGCCTGCCGAGAAAAAAAGAAAGGTGACTGCTATGAGAGTATGGCTGTATTCAAGGCTTTCCCGTGATGAGGACAGCGAGTTAAATTCACTTACTAATCAGCAAAATATATTGCGGGAATATGCGGCAAACAATAACTGCACCGTTATCGGTGAGTCAGCCGATGACAACATCAGTGGAATGCATTTTAACCGTGAGGGGATAAATAAAATATATGCCGCCGTTGAGGATAAAAGCATTGACGCGGTAATCGTTAAAGACCTGTCCCGACTCGGACGGCACAGAACGCAAACCGCGATGTTTATAGACTATCTTCGTGAAAATGATGTGCGTGTGCTTTCGGTAACCGAAAACATAGACACAAGCAACGAGGACGACGATCTGATGGTTGGCTTTAAAGGGATATTCAACGATATGTACGCCAGAGATATATCCAAGAAAATCCGTGCGGGATATAAGCAGAAACAAAAAAACGGTATCGTGATGATACCGCCGCTCGGATACTTCAAGGATAAAAACACGGGCAAGGTTACGGTAGTTGAGGAACACGCCGAAATAGTCCGTAAGATATTCAATTTGTATGTATCTGGATACGGGCTTAAAGCCATATCTAAAATTTTGAATGAGGAAGGCATTAAATCGCCGGGATATTATCAGAAAAAACTGCTCGGTAAAAATCTCGGATATAACAAACCCGAAATCGCTCACAGATTTTTATGGGAGAATACAGGCGTAAAAAGAATATTGCAAAATGAGTTTTATATCGGAAATCTTATCTGCCACAAGTCCTATACAAGCAAAATAAATCATATACGAAAGGAACTGCCGCCCGAAGAACATTTCAAACATGAAAACGCCGTGCCTGCAATCGTACCGAAAGAGATATGGGAGCAGGCACAGTTTTTACTTGAACAAAAGCCGAAAAGAAATGTAAGGGCTTCAAGCGGAAATACGCATCACCGATACACGGGACTTATAAAATGCGGCGATTGCGGTTCCTCATTCAGCTGTAAAACAAGATATTGGCGTAATAATCCGCCGAGAATGGAATATGTTTGCAACGGCTACCACCGTTACGGAAAGGAAAATTGTTCGCCGCACAAGATTGGCGAGGAAGTTCTTGACAGGCTGATACTTAAAGAGCTTGAGGAACTTAAAATAATGGCTCACGAAAACTTTAAAAGGGTTGACAAAGAACTGAAAAAGTGGCTTGCCGACAGACCGTCCGCCGAAAAGCAGATAACAGCGCTTAAGGAAAAGCTCGCGCAGCGGAAAAACGACCAACAGCAAATACTGCTTGAAAGAATACGGGACAGAGAACACGCCGAAGTTTATACCCAAATGCTTGTTTCCTGCGAAACGGATATTAAAACAATCGAAAACAGAATTCGGGAAATGAAGGATATTGAAACTACCGTAAAGGAACGCAAAAAGCAAATGAATAAAAGCGTAGAGCTGCTTGACGGTATTATAGCCGACGGTGCGATAAGTGATACGCATCTCAGGATGTTGGTGGATGAGATCGTTATATACGAAAAAAACGGAAAGCTTGATATTCAAATAACGCTTAACGGAGAATTCCGCACGCATATCGATTATTATGATGAAAGCGGAGATATAACCGACAGGCACGCCGAAATATGGTATTTCCCGAATTGGGAAAGTATGGCGGAGGGTTAACCCTCCGCCATATCATATATCAATATTCTTCTGTGCTGTAAATATAACATACTCGGCAGGCACACAGCTTTATGTTATGCGCCCGTTTTTTGGTCTGTGACAAGTAATTTCAGCGGATATTTTGGGCAAAGAAAAACGCCCAAAGCCGCATAAACAAAGGCTTTGAGCGATGGTGCGGGTAAGAGGACTTGAACCTCCACGACCTTGCGATCATTAGAACCTGAATCTAACGCGTCTGCCTATTCCGCCATACCCGCATATTAAGTTTTCGTCCTCTAAATTTTACACGGCGAGGACATCCGAGGCGGAGCATTTCGCTTGATCCGCAAATATAAAAACGCATTTCTGCGGTTTTACCGAATTTACACCGAGATGGCGTTACCTGAATCTAGCGCGTCTGCCAGTTCCGCCATATCCGCATATTAAGTTTTCGTCCTCTAAATTTTACACGGCGAGGAAGACCTTGGCGGAGCTTACATTTCAGCTTAACCCACAAGTATGTATTATACATATTTTTTTTAAAATGTCAAGGTTTGAATTTTTAAAGTAAAAAAATACTTGATTTTATGATGATCTTGTGATAGAATAGTAAAGCTGTTTAAGGCAAAATATGTTTTAAACATTTGTGCATTTGATTTCACCCGAACCTTACGGGTGGGTTCATTGCCGGAAAAACGACATTGAAGCGAGCGGTCCTCTGCCGATTTCGGCACGAACGTTTGAAGTAATTAAGGAGGAAAAAAGATGGACGTAATCAAAGAGCTTACAGCGGATATGCTCAAAAAAGACGCACCCGAAATTCTTATAGGAAGCACCGTAAAGGTACACGTAAGAATTAAAGAAGGCGAAAAGGAAAGAATTCAGGTTTTCGAGGGCACGGTTATTGCAAAAAATAACAGCGGCATTGCAGAAACCTTTACCGTGCGCCGCGTTTCTTACGGCGTAGGCGTAGAGCGTGTATTCCCCGTACATTCACCCAACGTTGCTAAGGTTGAGCTTGTACGCAAGGGTCAGATCCGCAGAGCGAAGCTTTACTATCTGCGTGACAGAGTAGGTAAGGCTGCTAAGGTCAAGGAACTCATCGGCTGATTTTCTTACCGTCATAATAAGGCGTATCAGAAGGGGAGACGGGGAACTGTCTTCCCTTTTGTTTTAATTCCGATATAATCGGTTTTGATTTTAGGGCATAGCCGCGGAGGTGTATAATGGACGATATAAACGATTTTTATAATTCGGAAGAGGGATTTCGTATTGTGAACAATTTTGAAGACGAGCTTTCGGAAGAAATATCCGAAAATAAACCGCAGAAATCTCAGCCTGTTTCCAAAGAAATATTTGAATGGTTAGACGTGCTTGCCACCGCGATTATTTCGGTGGTGATAATATTCAGCCTTCTTTTCCGTGTTGCAACCATAAACGGCGAATCTATGACAAATACCCTGCAAAACAACGATAAGGTAATTATTACCAACCTTGCCTACACTCCGAAACGCGGCGATATTGTGGTTATTTCACGTAACGTTAATAATTCGGTCGAGGGTGTTACCACAGGGCAGGTGCCTATAATAAAGCGCGTTATAGCGGTTGCGGGGCAGACGGTGAATATCGATTTTGAAAAGGGCGTTGTTTCGGTGGACGGCGTAGAGCTTGACGAGCCTTATACAAGAACTCTGACAAACAGACAGGGCGACGTTGAGTTTCCCGTTTATGTGCCGGAGGGATATATATTCGTTTTGGGCGATAATCGCAACGATTCGCTTGACAGCCGCTATACACAGATAGGAGACGGTGGTCTTGTAGACGTGCGTTATGTTTTAGGCCACGCGGTGCTGAGAGTGTTTCCGTTCGGCAGTGCAGGAAGGCTGGATAATAAATGAGCGAGGCGCAGAGTATACAGTGGTTTCCCGGTCATATGGCGAAAACCAGACGTAAAATAAAGGAAATATTGCCGCTTATAGACGCTGTTGCCGAGGTTGTGGACGCAAGGGTGCCCGTAAGCTCAAGAAATCCTGAGCTTTTATCGCTTATAGGCGATAAGCCGCTTATTATATTGCTTAACAAATGCGATATGGCAGACCCGAACGCCACGGCAGGCTGGATAAATTATTACAAAAAAAGAAATATTACCGCAATAGGCATTGACTGTAAAAACGGCAAAGGGCTTAACGCTTTTAAAAACGCCGTTAAAACCGCGCTTGCGGATAAATTGAAGGCATACAGCGAAAAGGGTATGGTAGGAAAGCCGCTGCGCGTTATGGTGGTGGGAATACCTAATGTGGGAAAATCCTCATTTATTAACCGCATAGGCGGCGGAAATAAGGCGAAGGTTGAAAACCGTCCCGGCGTTACAAGGGGCAATCAGTGGTTTACGGTTGATAAACAGCTTGAATTGCTTGACACACCCGGCGTTTTGTGGCCTAAGTTTGAAGATAAGACCGTAGGCGAGCATCTGGCGTTTACGGGAGCGGTTAAGGATAATATACTTGATACCGAGCTTTTGGCGGTAAGGCTGTCTGAGCTTTTGGCGGCGCATTACCCCGATAGGCTTACAGCGCGTTACGGCGAAATAAATCTTGATACCGACGGGTATGATATACTGTGCCAAATAGGCAAAAAGCGCGGAATGGTAATACGCGGCGGCGAGACCGATACCGAAAGGGCGGCAAATATGCTGCTTGAGGAGTTCAGAAGCTGCAAGATAGGTAATATAACCTTGGAAAGGGTAGAGGAAAGTGCCTGATTACGAGTATGAGAGCAAGGCCTTAAAAAATGGATATAAGCTTATTTGCGGCGTGGACGAGGCAGGCAGGGGACCGCTTGCCGGACCTGTTTGCGCGGCGGCGGTTATATTGGCGCCCGGAACCGTTATAGAGGGCCTTGACGATTCAAAAAAGCTTACCGAAAAAAAGCGCGAAGGGCTGTACGATATAATTAAAGAAAAGGCGCTTTCATACGGTATTGCCTTCGGTACGGTCGAGGAAATTGAAAGCGTTAATATACTTGAAGCTACATTTCTTGCTATGAACCGTGCAATAGCCTCGCTTGAAACAAAGCCCGATTTTGCTTTGATAGACGGTAATCGTGTGCCTAAGGGTATAACAATACCGTGTGAAACGGTGGTTAAGGGGGACGGCAAGGCTATGTCGATAGCGGCGGCGTCGGTGCTTGCAAAGGTAACGCGTGACAGGCTTATGCTTGAATACGATAAAACCTACCCGCAGTATAATTTTAAAAAGCATAAGGGCTACGGCACGCGCGAGCATACCGAGCTTATAAGGCTTAACGGCCCGTGCGAAATACACCGAATGTCTTTTTTGAAAAATATATTATGAACATAGGAAAAACCGGAGAAAAGGGCGAAAGCCTTGTTGCGGGCTTTATGCGCAAAAACGGCTGCACGGTTGTAAAGCGGAATTATCAGTGCCGTTTCGGAGAAATTGACATAATAGCCGAAAAGGGCGAATACATTATTTTTACAGAGGTGAAAACGCGGCGCGAGGGCGGTATGGTTTCGCCGGCGGAGTCGGTCAACCTTAAAAAACAGCGAAGAATTGCCCTTACTGCCGAGGATTTTTTGTGTAAATACGTTTCGCTCTTACAGCCGCGGTTTGACGTGGCTGAGGTGACGGTTTACAAAAGGCGGGACGGTAGCGACGGATATAAGCTTAACTATATAAAAAATGCTTTTTAACGGGGCGGCGCTATGGATTATTTTGATCTGCATTGCGATACGGCTTATGAATGTTATTTTAAAAATAAGGATTTTTTAAAAAACGACCTTGCGGTTTCGGCTGAAAAAGGCGGTTGCTTCGAGAAATGGTCGCAGGTCTTTGCCGTATGGATAAGGGACGACCTTGAAGAGCCCTATAAGCTTTACCGCGAGATACTGAACGGCTTTAAAAATAAGCTTTTCGGCGCGCCCGATAACCTTACGCCTTATTTTGCGGTTGAGGGCGGCGCCGTTATAGGGCGCGACAGCGACAGGCTTTATGAACTTAAGGAGGACGGCGTTATATACCTAACGCTTACCTGGAACGGCGAAAACCGATTGGCGGGCGGCAGTAAAACCGATAAGGGGCTTACGCGCTTAGGGCGCGAGGTTATAAAAAAGCTTAACTGCCTTAAAATGTGCTGCGATCTGTCGCACCTTAACGATAAAAGCTTTTTTGCCGCCGCAGACGAGGCTGAATATCCGATAGCCTCACACTCTAACAGCCGCTCGGTATGCGGCGTTCCGCGCAATCTTACAGATGAACAGCTGAAGCTTATAGGCAAAAGAAACGGGCTGATAGGGCTTTGCTTTTATAATGAGTTTTTGGGCGGAAATACATATGATAAAATATATGAAAATATAGAGCATATGCTTTATATGGGGCTTGAAGACAGCATAGCGGTAGGCTCCGATTTCGACGGCGCGGATACAGGGGAGCAGCTTGCCGATATATCCTGCGTTCCGCGGCTTTATACCGCCTTAAACGAAAAGGGTATTGAAAAAGAACTGCTTGATAAAATTTTTTACAAAAACGCGCAGAATTATTTTGACAAAATGCGCCTGTTATAATAAAATAAAGGAAAACGCTTTGTTAGGAAGAAAAGAATATGAATTATGTAAGCACAAGGGATAAATCGGTGAAGGTTACGGCTGCCGCCGCTATTGCCGCAGGCATTTCGGCAGAGGGCGGGCTTTTTGTGCCGGATACCTTTCCGCATTTTTCGGAAGGTGATTTCGGCTGGCTTAAAAAGCTTGATTATATTGAAAGGGCAAAATACGTTTTAAAGCAGTTTTTAAACGATTTTACGGACGAAGAGGTTGATTACTGCGTAAAAGGCGCATATACGGACAGCTTTGATGACGGTAAGCCGGCTCCCATATCGCTTGTCGGCGATATGAACGTTTTAGAGCTTTGGCACGGTCCTACCTGCGCGTTTAAGGATTTAGCGTTGCAGCTGCTGCCGTATCTGCTTACAACCTCTGCAAAGAAAACAGCCGCCGGCAAAAAAACGGTTATTTTGGTTGCAACTTCGGGCGATACGGGCAAGGCGGCGCTTGAAGGCTTTTGCGATGTGCCCGATACGGAAATAATAGTATTTTACCCAAGCGACGGCGTAAGCCCGATGCAAAAGCTGCAAATGGATTCTCAAAAGGGCGGCAACGTACACGTTGTTGCAATACGCGGCAATTTTGACGACGCGCAAAGCGGCGTTAAAAAAATATTTACCGATAATGCCGTTAAGCAAAGGCTTGACGAAAACGGTATGCAGTTTTCTTCCGCAAACTCAATAAACTGGGGAAGACTGGCTCCCCAGATAGTGTACTATGTTTCGGCTTACTGCGATATGCTTAACCGCGGCGAGGATATGAAAAACGGCTTTAACGTTGTGGTTCCCACGGGTAATTTCGGCAATATTTTAGCGGCATATTACGCCAAAAAAATGGGCGTGCCGATTTCTAAGCTTATTTGCGCTTCAAATTCAAACAACGTTTTAACCGATTTTATAAGAACCGGCGTTTATGACCGTAACCGCAAGTTTTATACAACGGTTTCACCTTCAATGGATATTCTAATTTCAAGCAATCTTGAAAGAATGCTGTTTGAGCTTTCGGGCGAGGACGACAAAGCGGTTGCAAAAATGCAGGCGGAGCTTTCAAAAAACGGCGTTTTTAAGGTTTCAGACGAAATTAAGAATAAAATGGAAGAGCTTTTCTGGGGCGGCTGCTGCGACGACGACGCCACCCTTAAAACAATCGGCGATATATTTAAAGAGTACGGCTATCTTTGCGATACGCACACTGCCGTTGCGGTTAACGTTTACGGTCAGTACAAAACGGCAACGGGCGATAACAAACCTGCGGTCATCGCTTCCACCGCGTCGCCTTATAAGTTTGCAGACAGCGTGCTTAAAGCCGTAAGCGATGAAAATGCCGGAAGCGAGTTCGGTAACGTTCGCCTGCTTAACAAAATTACCGCCGCTGAAATACCAGCGCCGATAAAAGCGCTTGAAAGCGCAAATGTGCGTTTTAATGAAATTTGCGATAAGGATAAAATGCTTAACGCGGTTTATACGGCGCTTGAGATAAAATAAAAATCTCCGGCTTAAAAGCCGGAGATTCCTTTGATTGGGAGCTTATCTTGCTTCAAAGGTGTCGCAGCAGGTGTCGCGGCAGGTAGAAGCTTCTCCGTGACCGACTTGAATCTTGCCGGCGGCGCACATATCGTCCGCAGTGTGATGAACGCAGTTTTTAACGTCGCAGGCTACGCACAGTTTGGTTTCACATTTACAATCTGACATATTAGGTCAAGTCCTTTCCGACCCTAAGTTTTAAGGGTCTGAAATATTATGTGCAAAAAAATTTATTTTATAATGCAGGTGATTTTAAAATTTGAGTATTTACGCAATATCGGATTTGCATTTGTCATTCGGAACGGATAAGCCTATGAATATTTTTAAGGGCTGGGATAATCACACCGAAAGATTAAAGGCAAATTGGCAAAGGCTTGTAAGAGAAGAGGATACCGTTGTGCTGCCGGGGGATTTTTCTTGGGGACTAAAGTTGGAAGAGACAAAAAAGGATTTTGAATTTTTAGAAAGCTTGCCCGGCAAAAAGCTGCTTTTAAAGGGAAACCACGATTTATGGTGGAGTACCGCAAAAAAATTAAGGGAATTTTTTTATAACAATAATTTTTCCTCTGTTGATATAATTTATAACAGCTGTGCGGTTGCCGAAAACAGGGCGATTGCAGGTACGCGCGGTTGGTTTTACGACGATACGGCAAGCAAAAAGGTTCTTTTAAGGGAAGCGGCAAGACTTGACGCCTCTATTACCGAGGCGGAGAAAACCGGTCTGCCCGTCGAGGTGTTTTTGCATTATCCGCCCGTTTACGGGAAAGAGGTCTGCGAAGAAATATTCGGCGTTATAAAAAAGCACGGAATTAAAAGGGTATATCACGGTCATATACACGGGGCGGGAGTTAATAATGCCGTAAGCGAATATGAAGGCGTTAAATTTAAGCTTATATCCTGTGATTGCGTTGATTTTACACCTGTTTTGGTTGTTTAATATATAGATTTTGACGAAAATATAAAAGAATTCAAAAAAATGTAGAAAAAATAAGCTTAATATGCTATAATGATTTGAACTATTGTAAAACGAAAAAATATGTCTGTTTTACTGCGGAGGTATAAAAATGAGTCTTAAAGAAACAAAAAAAATTGATACTAACAGGTATCAGCTGGAAATCACCGTTGACGGTGAAAAATTCCGCGAGGCTATTAAAGAAGCCTACAAGAAAAACGGTAAAAAGATAAATGTTCCCGGTTTCAGAAAGGGTAAGGCGCCCCTTCATATAATCGAGACCTACTACGGCTCCGAAATATTCTTTGAGGACGCGCTCAATCTGCTTTATAACGACCTTGTAGAGGACGCGATAAAGGAATCCGGCTTAAAGGTTATAAACGATAAAATGGACTTTGACCTGGTTTCAATTTCAAAGGAAGACGGCGCGGACTTTAAGGTTTCGCTTACTACCTATCCTGAAATCGAGATCGGCGAATACAAGGGCTTAAAGGCTGAAAAGACCGCCGTTAAGGTTGACGCGGCAGAGGTTAACGCAGAGGTTAACGCCATGGCGGAGCGCAATGCCCGTATGGTATCGGTAGAGGATCGCGCGGCTAAAAAGGGCGATACCGTTGTTATCGACTTTGAAGGCTTTACAGACGGTAAGGCGTTTGAAGGCGGCAAGGCAGAGGGCCACTCGCTGGTTCTCGGTTCAGGTCAGTTTATACCGGGATTTGAGGATCAGATAATCGGCAAAAATATCGGCGATGAGTTTGACGTTAACGTTACTTTCCCCGAAGAGTACGGCGCTAAGGAGCTTGCAGGCAAGGAAGCCGTTTTCAAGGTAAAGCTTCACGAAATAAAGGTTAAGGAGCTTCCCGCTGTTGACGATGAGTTTGCAAAGGACGTAAGCGAATTCGATACGTTAAAGGAATTAAAGGCAGACCTTAAGAAAAAGGCGCTTGATCGCAAGAAGAAAGCGGCGGACGAGGCGGTTGAAAACGCTCTTGTTCAGCAGATAGTAGACAGCATTAAGGGCGATATACCCGAAGCTATGTTTGAAAACCGCCTTGAGCAGTGCGTTGAGGATTTTGCTTACAGGCTGCAGTCGCAGGGTCTTAACCTTGAAACCTACCTTAAGTATACAAATTCAAATATAGATGAATTTAAAAAGTCGTTCCGTCCGCAGGCGGAGTCTCAGGTTAAGTTCAGGCTTGCTCTTGAAAAGATAGTTGAGCTTGAAAACATCACGCCCGACGAAAAGGACGTAGAGGCTGAATACGAAAAGCTTGCCAAGGATTACGGCGTTGAGGCCGATAAGGTTAAAAACGCAATTCCGGCAGAAGAGCTTAAGAAGGACATTGCCGTTAATAAGGCGATAGATCTTGTAAAGGAAAGCGCGGTTATTACAGAGGTTGAACCTAAAGCAGAGGAAAAAACCGCCGCTAAAAAGCCTGCCGCTAAGAAAACCGCTAAAAAAAACGGCTGAAAAAACCGAAGAATAATTGATTATACATTGTAAAGGACGTTAATACTTTTATTAACACCCTATAACGGAGGCAGATACAATGGATATGAGCTTAGTACCTTATGTAATTGAACAAACAAGCAGGGGCGAACGTTCCTACGATATTTTTTCAAGGCTGTTAAACGACCGCATAATTATGCTTAACGACGAAGTAAACAACGCCTCGGCAAGCGTAATTATAGCGCAGATGCTTTATCTTGAGGGTCAGGACCCTGAAAAGGATATAAGCTTTTATATTAACAGCCCCGGCGGCGCTGTTACCGCAGGTATGGCAATTTACGACACCATGCAGTACATTAAGTGCGATGTAAGCACCATTTGTATGGGTATGGCGGCAAGTATGGGCGCGTTTTTGCTGGCGGCAGGCACTAAGGGTAAGCGTTTGGCGCTTCCTAACAGCGAAATTATGATTCATCAGCCGCTCGGTCAGGCACAGGGTCAGGCAACCGATATTCTTATTCACGCTCACCATATCGAGCAGATAAGAAGCAATATCAATAAAATATTGGCAGAGGAGACCGGCAAGCCGCTTGAGCAAATTCAGCTTGATACCGAACGCGATAATTTTATGACAGCTGCCGAGGCCGCGGAGTACGGTCTTATAGATAAGGTTATTACTAAGAGATAGAGGTATATTGATGCCGAACGATAAAAACAACGAAATACGCTGCTCGTTCTGCGGTAAAACGCAGGACGAGGTAACCCGTCTTGTAGAGGGACCGGGCGTATATATATGCGATCAGTGTATTGAGTTTTGCAACACTCTGCTTTTTGACGATGAAAGCGGAAGACCTAAAAAAAGTCCGAAAAAGGACGAAGATTTTGTTTTGCCTAAGCCGCAGGAAATAAAGGCAAAGCTTGACGCTTATGTTATCGGTCAGGACGAGGCAAAAAAAACTCTTTCGGTAGCGGTTTATAACCATTATAAGCGTATTTACAAAAACAGCGATCCCGATGTGGAATTAAGCAAGAGCAACGTTTTAATGTTAGGTCCCACGGGCGTAGGCAAAACGCTGCTTGCGCAAACGCTTGCCAAAATTCTTGACGTGCCGATCGCCATAACCGACGCCACCACCCTTACAGAGGCGGGCTATGTAGGCGAGGATGTTGAAAACATACTGCTGCGTTTAATTCAGGCGGCGGATTATGATATTGAAAAGGCAGAGCGCGGCATTATCTATGTAGACGAGATAGATAAAATAGCCCGTAAGTCCGAAAATGCTTCTATAACGCGCGATGTAAGCGGCGAGGGCGTTCAGCAGGCGCTGCTTAAAATTCTTGAGGGTACGGTTTCAAATGTTCCTCCGCAGGGCGGAAGAAAGCATCCTCAGCAGGAATTTATCCAGATAGACACAACAAATATTCTGTTTATCTGCGCAGGGGCGTTTGACGGAATAGAAAAGGTAATTGAAAAACGCCTTGGCGGCAGCGCGCTCGGTTTCGGGGCAGACGTTAAATCTCCGAAATCCGTAGAAGCCGAGGCGGTTGCCACAACCGCTACTCATCAGGATCTTGTAAAGTTCGGTATGATACCGGAGCTGGTGGGCAGGCTTCCCGTTATAACCGCGCTTCGCGGAATGGATAAGGAAACGCTTGTAAGAATTATGACAGAGCCTAAAAACTCTATTGTAAAGCAGTATCAGGCGCTTTTTAAAATGGATAATATAGACCTTGAATTTACAAAGGACGCGCTTAATAAAATAGCGGATCTTACCATTGAACGTAAAACGGGCGCCAGAGGTCTTCGCTCTATAATAGAGGGAATATTGCAGCCGTTTATGTTTGAGGCTCCGTCCGATCCCACTGTTACGGGAATTACCGTAACAGCCGAAACCGTGGAAAACGGAAAAGCCGAGATAAAGAAAAAAGAAGCTTAAGACTTTATCGGTCGCCCGCAAGGGCGGCCGATTTTTTGATATATTTATTTTCAGTCTTGCAATGGCGTTACGATAAGTATATAATACATATTGAGAAAAATTACGGAGAATTAAGATGAAAGTAGCTTTTTATACCCTCGGCTGCAAAGTTAATCAGTACGAGACCGAGGCTATGCGCGAAGCGTTTGCCGCCGCAGGGCATACACCGGTGACGGACGACGCGCCCTTTGACGCCGTTGTTATAAATTCCTGCACGGTAACCGCCGAAAGCGACCGCAAAACAAGGCAGGCGGTGCGGCGTTTCAGAAGGGAAAGACCGGACGCTATCATAATACTTACAGGCTGTATGGTTCAGGCGTTTTCGGACGAGGCGCAGGCGCTGAGCGAGGCGGACATTGTTGCAGGGAATACCGATGTTAAAAAAATAGTTGAATATACCGAAAGATTTGCACTTGACGGCGAAAGGATATTTATAGCCGAAAAGCATAAAAAAAGGGAACGCTTTAACACGCCTTCTCTTAACGCTTTTGCGGAGCGCACGCGCGCATATATGAAGATTGAGGACGGCTGCGAGAGATACTGTACCTATTGCATTATTCCGACGGCGCGCGGATTTGTGCGTTCAAAGCCTATCTGCGATATAAAAGCAGAAGCCGAAAGGCTTGCAAATGCAGGATTTTCGGAGATAGTGCTTGTGGGAATAAACCTTACCTCATACGGTAAGGGCGAAGAAACGGACCTTTGCGACGCCGTTGAGGCAGTAGCCGCTGTGGAAAAAATCAAAAGGGTGCGCTTGGGTTCGCTTGAACCCGACCATATGAGCGATGAAATGCTTGCAAGGCTGTCGCGCGTTGAAAAATTTTGTCCGCAGTTTCACCTATCGCTGCAATCGGGGTGCGATGAAACCCTTAAAAGAATGAACAGGCATTATGATACCGCGTTTTACCGCGACCTTGTTTTAAGAATAAGAAAAGCCTTTAAAAACGCCGCAGTTACTACCGATGTTATGGTAGGCTTTGCGGGCGAGACCGAAGAGGAATTTAAGAAAAGCCTTGATTTTGTTAAGGAAATCGGCTTTGCAAAGGTGCATATATTTGCTTATTCAAGGCGCAGGGGTACCGTTGCGTACGGTCTTAAGGATCAGGTAACGCGGGCGGAAAAGGCAAGGCGCAGCCATATTATGGGGCAGGCGGCCGCACTTTCCGAAAACGCTTTTTTAAAAAGCGAGATAGGAAACAGCTGTCCGGTGCTTTTTGAAACGGGAACGGACGGTTATGCCGAGGGCTATACGCCTAATTATTCGCGCGTTAAGGTTAAATGCGATAAGGATTTGTGCGGTAAGATATTAAACGTTAAAATAACAGCCGCCGAAAACGGCTGCTGTATAGGTGAAATCACGGGGGAATGAAAGTAATGAGTGTATACATAACAAATTCGCCCGAAGAAACCGAGGAATTGGGCTTTAGACTGGCAAAAAACTTAAAGGGCGGCGAGGTTGTGGCATTTCGCGGCGGGCTTGGTATGGGTAAGACCTGCTTTACAAGGGGACTTGCGCGCGGTCTTGGCTTTAAGGGGGACGTAACCTCGCCTACATTTGCTTTAATTAACGAATATATCGGCGGCAGGCTTCCGCTTTACCATTTCGATATGTACCGTATTTCGGGGTGGGAGGATCTTTATTCCACGGGATTTTTCGATTATATAGAGCAGGGCGGCGTTATAGCGGCGGAGTGGAGCGAAAATATAGAGAACGCTCTGCCTGAAAGCACGGTTACGGTCACATTTGTGCGTTTGGGCGATAATAAAAGGGAAATTACGGTTAACGGCGCCTGCCTGGAGGAAGAAAAATGAAAATATTGGCATTTGAATGCTCGGCGGCGCCTGCTTCGGTTGCCGTTTCGGAGGACGGCAAAATAACGGCTTCTTCTTTTATAAACGTTAAGCTTACTCATTCTCAGACGTTGGTACCTATGGCTGAAAATCTTTTAAAGGCGGCGGCTATGGATTTTGACAGCATAGACGCGCTTGCGGTAAGCAACGGACCGGGTTCGTTTACGGGGGTAAGAATAGGCATAAGCGCGGTAAAGGGCTTGGCGGCGCCTAAAAATCTTCCCTGCATAGGCGTCTCGACGCTGCTTTCCATGGCTTATAATATATCTGATACAGACTGCACGGTATGCGCTGTTATGGACGCGCGCTGTAATCAGGTTTATAACGCTTTATTTGACGTAACGGACGGCAAAATAACCCGCATTTGCAGCGACAGGGCGCTTATGTGCGAGGAATTGGCAAAAGATTTAAAAAAACTCTCGCAAAACGGCAATAAACGTGTTATAATAGTGGGAGACGGCGGCGAGGTTTTTTATCCGTATGTAAAGGATACGGCAAACGTTTCCTTGGCGGCGGAAAAAAACCGCTTTCAGAACGCGGCTTCGGTGGCGCTTGCCGCGGGCGAGGCTTTAAGCCGTGGTGAATACGTAACCGCCGAAGAGCTTTTGCCGGTGTATCTGCGGCTTCCGCAGGCGGAAAGGGAACTTAAAAAGAAAAAAGAGGGAAATTTATGAAAATAGCAATTGGCTGCGATCACGGCGGTTTTGAGCATAAAAACGCCATTGCCGAGCATTTAAAGGAACGCGGGTTCGAGGTTTGCGATTTCGGAATTTACGAAAACAAATCGGTTGATTATCCCGAAATTGCCTTAAAGGTTGCAAACAGCATTAAAAACGGCGAAAACGAGCTTGGCATACTTGTGTGCGGCACAGGTATAGGTATGTCTATGGCGGCAAATAAGGTCAACGGCATACGCGCCGCGGCGTGCAGCGATCATTTTTCCGCAAAATATACCCGTTTGCATAACAACGCAAACATACTTTGCCTCGGCGGCAGGGTTATAGGAATAGGCACCGCATTAGAGCTTGCGGACCTGTTTGTTGATACAAAATATGAGGGCGGCAGGCACCAGCACCGCCTTGATATGATAACAGAGATTGAAAAATCACAGCATTAAAAAACGGAGGAAAATAAAATGAACGAAAACGTATTTGTTATGGATCACCCGCTAATTCAGCACAAGCTTTCAATACTTCGCGATGAAAAAACAGGCTCTAAGCAGTTCAGGGAGCTTATAAGCGAGATCGCTATGCTTATGTGTTATGAATCCACAAGGGATCTGCCGCTCAGAGAGGTTGAAACCAAAACCCCGATAACCGTTGCCAAAACCAAGGTTTTGGCAGGCCGTAAAATGGCGTTTGTTCCGATACTCCGTGCGGGGCTCGGTATGGTGGACGGCGTTTTAAGCCTTATTCCCGCCGCAAGGGTAGGCCATATAGGTATGTACCGCGACCCCGAAACCCACAAACCGGTGGATTATTACTGTAAGCTGCCCGCAGACCTTAACGAGCGCGACGTTTTTGTTCTTGACCCGATGCTTGCAACGGGCGGAAGCGCTATCGACGCGGTTTCAAAAATAAAAGAATTTAACCCGAAAAGAATTAAGTTTATGTGCATAATTGCGGCTCCCGAAGGTCTTGAGGCGTTTACCGCCGCCCATCCGGACGTACCGGTTTACTGCGCCGGTCTTGACGACCACCTTAACGAGCACTGCTATATAGTTCCGGGTCTCGGCGACGCGGGCGACCGAATTTTCGGAACAAAATAATTTTAAATATTGCTTTTAAATACGGCGGGCATTTTGCCCGCCGTATTTATTTGCCGAAAAACGGTTAAAATAATACAAAACCGTTTTTTGGAGATGGCATAATGAAAAAAAGCAAGGCTTTAACCTATTTTGCCGATATACTGTATTTCACGGCGGGAAGCGCCGTATATTCCGCGGCGGTGCTGCTTTTTCTTTCGCCGAACGAAATTTCGCCGGGCGGCCTTACGGGCATTGCAACCGTGCTTAATTACAGCTTTTCCTTGCCGATAGGCACTATGGTGTTTGTGCTTAATATACCGCTGCTTGTTGCGGGCTTTTTGAAATTCGGCGGAATATTTATTCTTAAAACCACAATTGCCACGGCGGTAATGTCGGTTACGCTTGATATAGCGGACAGGTTGATGCCGTCCTTCAGGGCGGACCCGATATTGGCGTCTGTTTTCGGCGGCGTTTTAATGGGCGCGGGGCTTAGTATGTTTATGCTGAGAGGCGCAACAAGCGGCGGTGTGGACATTATAGCAAAGCTTATAAACCGCCGTTTTCCCCATCTTACGGTAGGCAGGATTATGCTTGTTGCCGATACCGCGGTTGTGGCTTTATCGGCGTTTGTTTATAAAAACCTTAACAGCGCGCTTTATTCGGTGATAGCGCTTTACGCTTCTTCAAGAATAATAGATATTGTGCTTTACGGGGCGGACAGGGGAAAAATAGTTTATATTATAACAGAGGACGGCGCGGAGCTTGCGCGCGAGATAATGGCTTTGCTTGCACGCGGGGTGACACTTATAAACGTTACGGGGGCGTATACCGGTATTACAAGAAAAATGCTTATGTGTACGGTAAGGCAAAACGAGGTTTCAGCCGTTTGCAGGCTTGCCGCGGCTTACGATGAAAACGCCTTTATAGTAGTAAGCGAGGCAGGCGAGATCTTAGGCGAGGGCTTTAAGGCACCGGGCGTCGGGCGGTGAAATATCTTTGGCAAAAAGCTTAAAAAAGTTTTTTTGTATTGTTTAAATTTACCCTTGATATTTCAAGAATTTGTGGTATAATAATTCTTGCTTTAACAAGATATTGTGTTTGAATGTCGGGGGGATTTTAAAATGAAAATTATAAAAAGGAGCGGCGCCGAGGTTGATTTCGACCCCAAAAAGATAGAAATAGCGGTAAAAAAAGCGAATGAAAGCGTTGTTCCGAGCGAGCGTATGTCTGATATACAGATAAAGCGCATAGCCGAGGATGTTGAAAGCGCGGCTACAAACGTTAACAGGTCCTTAAGCGTTGAGGAAATACAGGATATGGTAGAGGATCAGATAATGAATCAGCGCGCCTTTGACGTTGCGCGCAGATACATAACCTACCGTTATCAGCGCGCGCTTGTAAGAAAGGCAAATACTACCGACGAGCAGATATTAAGCCTTATAGAGTGCAATAACGAGGAAGTAAAACAGGAAAATTCAAATAAGAACCCCACCGTAAACAGCGTTCAGCGCGATTATATGGCAGGAGAGGTAAGCAAGGATATTACAAAAAGGCTTTTGCTTGACAACGATATAGTCGAGGCGCACGAGCAGGGAATAATTCATTTTCACGACGCGGATTATTTTGCCCAGCATATGCATAACTGCGACCTTGTAAACCTTGAGGATATGCTGCAGAACGGCACCGTTATAAGCGGTACGTTAATAGAAAAGCCGCACAGCTTTTCCACCGCCTGCAACATTGCCACGCAAATAATAGCTCAGGTTGCTTCCTGCCAGTACGGCGGGCAGAGCATAAGCCTTGCGCATTTGGCGCCGTTTGTTGATATAAGCCGCAAAAAAATATATACCGAGGTTTTAGAGGAATTCCGCGAGGCGGGAACCGATATTTCCCACGATAAAGCGCGTGAAATAGCCGAAAAGCGCCTTTTGAACGAGGTTCGCAAGGGCGTTCAGATGATACAGTATCAGGTGGTTACGCTTATGACCACTAACGGACAAGCGCCGTTTGTTACGGTATTTATGTATCTTAACGAGGCAAAGAACGAGCAGGAAAAACGCGATTTGGCACTTATAATAGAAGAGGTTTTAAAGCAGCGCTATCAGGGCGTAAAGAACGAAAAGGGCGTTTGGATAACACCTGCGTTCCCGAAGCTTATTTATGTGCTTGAGGAGGACAATATAACCGAGGACGGCGAGTATTGGTATTTAACAAAGCTTTCGGCAAAATGCACCGCAAAGCGTATGGTGCCCGATTATATCTCCGAAAAGGTAATGCTTAAAAACAAAATAGATAAAAACGGCGAGGGTCACTGCTATACCTGTATGGGCTGCCGCAGCTTTTTAACGCCTTATGTTGATGAAAACGGCAAGCCTAAATATTACGGCCGCTTTAATCAGGGCGTTGTTACGGTCAACCTTGTTGATATAGGTCTTTCGGCCGATAAGGATATGGATAAATTCTGGCAGATATTCGACGAGCGTATGCAGCTTTGCCACAGAGCGCTTGAAGCACGGCACGAAAGGCTTACGGGCACCGTATCCGACGCGGCGCCGATACTTTGGCAGTACGGCGCGCTTTTACGCCTTAAAAAGGGCGAGACTATCGATAAATATCTCCACGGCGGATATTCAACGCTTTCACTCGGCTATGCGGGGCTTTGGGAATGCGTTTACAGTATGACCGGCAAAAAGCTTACCGAGCCTGAGGGCGAGCAGTTCGGGCTTGAAATAATGAAAAAGCTTAACGAGTATACCGCAAAGTGGAAAGAAGCGGAAAATATAGACTATTCGCTTTACGGCACTCCGCTTGAAAGCACTACATATAAATTTGCAAAATGCCTGCAAAAGCGTTTCGGCGTTATAAAGGGCGTTACGGATAAAAACTATATCACAAACAGCTACCACGTCCACGTAACCGAGAATATAGACGCGTTTGATAAGCTGGCGCTTGAGGCTAAGTTCCAGGCGTTATCGCCGGGCGGTGCAATTTCTTATGTTGAAGTGCCGAATATGCAGAACAATATTGAAGCAGTGCTTGCGGTAATGCGCTTTATTTACGATAACATTATGTACGCCGAGCTTAATACGAAAAGCGATTACTGCCACGTTTGCGGCTTTGACGGTGAAATTGAAATAAAGGAAAACAAAGACGGCAAGCTTGTTTGGAAATGTCCTAACTGCGGCAATACCGACGAGGATAAGATGAACGTAGCGCGCCGCACCTGCGGATATATCGGCACACAGTTCTGGAATCAGGGCAGAACGCAGGAAATTAAGGAAAGAGTTTTACATCTTTAATAATTAAGCCGTATGGGGCGGTGCAAAGCGCCGTCCCGTATTTGTGCTTGTTCGGGGTTTTACAATGAATTATGCGGCGCTTAAAAAATTTGATATTGCAAACGGTCCGGGCGTCAGGGTATCGCTTTTCGTAAGCGGCTGCCGCCACCGCTGCAAAAACTGCTTTAACAGCGAGGCATGGGATTTTAATTACGGAAAGCCGTTTACCGATGAAACAAAGCGGGAAATATTAACCGAGCTTGAAAAAGACTGCATATCGGGTCTTTCGCTTTTGGGGGGAGAACCGTTCGAGCCTGAAAACATACCGGCGCTGACAGAGCTTTTAAAAACCGTAAAAGCCCTTTTCCCCGAAAAAAAGGTTTGGTGCTATACGGGGTTTGAGTTTGAGGTATTAAAAGAAAAAGCAAGGGAAATGCTTTCGCTTACAGACGTGCTTGTAGACGGGAAATTTATAGAGGAAAAGAAAAGCCCCGATCTTATTTTCAGAGGCTCTTCAAACCAAAGAATTATAGATGTGCAAAAATCGCTTAAGGAAGACAGGGCGATATGGCTTGACGGCGTTTGGGAACGCCGTATGGGCAGCGGAAATATATACGAATAAAGGAACGGTAAAAATGAAGGTAAATTTTAAAAAGCTTGATAAAAACGCGCATGCTCCCACATACGGTTCGGAATATGCCGCGGGAGCGGATATATACGCCCTTACAAACGGCGAGACCGTGAAATTCGCTCCTGGCGAGACCAAAATGATCCATACGGGGCTTGCAATGGAAATACCTGAGGGTTATGCGGGGCTTATATACGCGCGCAGCGGCATTGCCTCAAAACGCGGGCTTGCGCCTGCAAACAAGGTCGGCGTGGTAGACAGCGACTACCGCGGGGAATTTATGGTGTCGCTTCACAATCATTCGGACTCCGAGCAGGAAATTGCCGACGGCGAGAGAATAGCCCAGCTTGTTATTACTCCGTTTTTAAAGGCGGATTTTAACGAGTGCGACGAGCTTTCCGATACAAAGCGCGGCAGCGGCGGCTTCGGCTCGACCGGAAAAAAATAATACTTGATTTTTTAAAACGGGTGTGTTATAATACCTGTATATTAAGCAGAAAGGTGAGTGGGGCAACCCGCTCACTTTTGTTTTGGAGATGATAAAGTGGCAAATTCAGCCGAAAAGGTCTATGAGCTGATTAAAACGGCGGTGGAGGAGCAGGGCGTAAGCCTTTGGGACGTGCGCTTTTTAAAGGAGGGCGCTTCTTGGTATCTTAGGGTATTTATAGATAAGCCTGAGGGCGTAAGTATAGACGACTGCACCAACGTTTCGCACGCCATCGACCCGATAATAGACGAAGCCGACCCTATCGACGTTTCGTACTATCTTGAGGTGTGCTCGCCGGGTATCGAGCGGGAGCTTACAAGACCCTTTCATTTTGAAAGCTCGGTCGGTAAAACCGTTCGCATAAAGCTGTATAAAGCGGCGGACGGCAAAAAGGAGCTTACCGGAGTTTTAAAATCGGCAGACGGCGATATTGTAATAGAGTCGGACGGCAGAGAGTACGTATTTGCGCTTAAAGAAATATCGAAAGCAATGCTTTGTGATCAGTAATGTTTGGAGGAATTAAGAAAAATGGCAGTTAGAGGAAAATCGTCAAAGGCAAAGGTTGACAGCACTAAGGAGTTTTTCGACGCCTTAAAGCTTATGGAAGAGGAAAGAGGAATACCGAGGGAATTTATAGCCGAAAAAATTGCCGACGCTATAACGGTTGCCGCCCGTAAGGACTACGGCGGAGAGGACATAGTTTCCTGCGTTATTGATACCGAAAAGGAAATCTTTTCGGTAACGGCGCGTAAAACGGTTGTAGACGAGGTAATGGATCCGTACACCGAAATTTCAAAGGAGGACGCGGTTAAAATAGATCCGAATGCGGTAACAAACGGCTTTGTTGATATAAAGCTTGATCCGAAAAAGTTCGGCAGGGTTGTGGCGCAAAATTCAAAAAACAACTTCCGTCAGGGCGTGCGCGAGGCTGAAAGGGGTCAGGTATTGGCAGAGTTTCAAAGCCATAACCGCGAGCTTGTAACAGCAGTCGTTCAGCGTATAGATCCGAAAACAGGCAACGCCGTGCTTACAATAGGCCATAACGAGGCAACGCTTCCGAAGGCAGAGCAGGTGCCCGACGAGGTGCTTACCGAGGGCGAGCATATAAAGGTTTACGTTGTAGACGTTAAGGAAACAGACCGCGGCGCCAGAATAATGCTTTCCCGTACGCATCCGGGGCTTGTAAAGCGTTTATTTGAAACCGAGGTGCCCGAAATATTCGACGGCACAATTGAAATAAAGGCTGTTTCGCGTCAGGCAGGCTCCAGAACAAAAATTGCGGTTTGGTCGCAAAATCCCGATATAGATCCCGTTGGCGCATGCATAGGACCGAGGGGAGCGCGCGTTAACCAAATAGTCGAAGAGCTTGCAGGCGAAAAAATAGATATAGTAAAATACAGCGACGATCCCAAGGCGTTTGTTGCCGAGGCGCTTTCACCCGCAAAGGTGGTTTCGGTTGAAATTGAAAGCGAGGAGCCCAAGGTATGCAAGGCAAGCGTGCCCGAAGCGCAGCTTTCGCTTGCAATAGGCAATAAGGGTCAGAACGTGCGTCTTGCAGCCAAGCTTACCGGCTGGAAGATAGATATTCATCCCGAAAGCGGATTTTTCGGGGAATAGTCGTAAAGGAGCAAAAGTATGTCAGCTAAAAAAACGCCTATGCGTATGTGCACGGGCTGCCGCGAAATGAAACCCAAGCAGCAGCTTATACGTATTGTGAAAACGCCCGACGGCGAGATTAAGCTTGATACTACGGGCAGGCTTAACGGCAGGGGCGCTTATATCTGCAAATCGGCGGATTGCCTTAAAAAAGCGCAGAAGGCGGGCGCTTTGTCGCGCGCGTTTGAAACCGATGTGGCAGACGAGGTATACGCCGCTATTGAAAGGGAGCTTTTAAGTGAATAACAGTAAGGCTCTTACGCTTTTGGGGTTTGCCTCAAAGGCGGGGAAATTAAGCTTCGGTGCGGACGCGGCTTTAAAGTCGCTTAAGGAAAAAAAAGCGAAGCTTATTGTTGCGGCATGCGACGTATCTGAAAAAAGCCGTAAGGAAGCGGCGTTTTTTGCAAACAAGGCCGGTATCGGGCTGATTACTTTTAATGAATATAATATGACTGCCGTGTCGGACGCTGTCGGCCGCAGGTGCGGAATACTTTCGGTAAACGACAGCGGTTTTGCTGGCGCTCTTTTAAAGGCGTACGTTGAAGGAGGAAATGCTAATGACGAATAAATATAAAATAAGCGAGCTTGCAAAGGATTTTAAGCTCACCTCGAAGGATATAGCGGATATTGTGGCTGAAAAAACAGGTGCCGTAAAGAAAAGCGGCGCCGCGCTTAACGAAACCGAAATAAGCATAGTTTTTAACGCCCTGCTTAATAAAAACGAGGTTAAGAGCTTTGCCGATTATTTTGCTACGGGCGCAGAATCGCGCGCGGCGGCAAAAAAGGCAAGAGAAGAGGAAAAGAATAAAAAGCTTAAAGAGCAAATGGCTATTTTAGAGCAGCTTAAAGCCGCCGCAGCGGCGCAAAGCGGTGAAAAGCCCGAACCCGAAAAGAAAAAGGCGGCAGAGGAAAAGAAAGCGGAGCCTAAGCCCGAAAAAGCGGAAAAACCCGTAAAAGAGGTTAAGGCGGAAAAGCTCGAAAAGGCTGAAAAGCCCGCTAAAAAGGCAGAGCCTAAGCAGGAAGCAAAGCCAACCGAGAAAAATGCCGAACCTAAAAAGGCCGAAGAAAAGAAAGCTGAGGAAAAGAAGCACGGCGTTTCAGATCCGCACCCGTTCGTTTCGCAGAAAAAGGATAAAAAGACAGGCGAGGCGCCTAAACGCGGACCTGCCGAGATACGCCATATCGATACCCGTACTTCAAACGTTAACATTGATAAGTATAACGAAAAGTATGAAAAGATCGCTCCTGCAAACACTATGCGCGATAACTTCTCAAGAAAGCAGAAGATAAAGCAAAAATCGCAGGATTACCGCCGTCCGCAGGGCGTTAAGCGCGAGACCGAGGCGGATAAAATGCGCCGTCTTCAGCTTGAGCGCATAAAGAAGACTCCCATAACCGTTACCGTTGCCGACGAAATAACCGTAGGCGAGTTGGCTGCCGCCCTTAAAAAGACCGCGGCAGAGGTTATTAAGGTTCTTCTAAAGCTTGGTATGATGGCAACCGTAAATCAGGTTATAGATTACGACACCGCCGAGATAGTTGTTACCGAAATGGGCGCTAAGATCGAAAAGCAGGTTGTGGTTACAATTGAAGAGCAGATTATGGACGACACCGAGGACAACGCGGAAAACCTTAAGCCGAGAAGTCCGGTTGTTGTTGTAATGGGCCACGTTGACCACGGTAAGACCTCGCTGCTTGACGCTATAAGAAACACCGCCGTTACCGATACCGAGGCAGGCGGCATAACCCAGCATATAGGCGCTTACAGGGTAAACTGCAACGGCGAGGATATAACCTTCCTTGATACGCCCGGTCACGCGGCGTTCACCTCAATGCGTAAGCGCGGCGCTATGGCGACCGATATAGCTGTGCTTGTTGTTGCGGCGGACGACGGTATTATGCCCCAGACAATAGAGGCCATAAACCACGCCAAGGCGGCAAATGTTCAGATAATTGTTGCAATAAATAAAATGGATAAGCCCGAAGCTAATCCGGACAGAGTTTTGCAGCAGCTTACCGAGCACGGCTTAGTGCCCGAAGAATGGGGCGGCGACGTTATATGCGTTCCCGTTTCGGCTAAAACTCATATGGGTATCGACAAGCTGCTTGAAAGCATACTGCTTGTTGCCGAAATGATGGAACTTAAGGCAAATCCCGACAGACGCGCCAAGGGTATTGTAATAGAGGCTCGTCTTGATAAGGGCAGAGGCCCCGTGGCTTCACTGCTTGTTCAAAACGGTACGCTCCGCACGGGCGATATAATCGTTGCGGGTACGGCGGTAGGCAGAGTGCGCGTAATGAGCAACGAAAACGGCAAGGAGTTAAAGCAGGCGGGTCCGTCTGTTCCGGTTGAAATTACCGGTCTTGCCGAAACGCCTAACGCGGGCGACGTGTTCGACGCGGTATCCGACGAAAGGCTTGCGCGCGAGCTTGTTGAGCAAAGAAAGCAAAAGGCTAAGGAAGAAATTTTCAACGCCAAGCAAAAGGTTACGCTTGATAACCTGTTTGACCAGCTCAGCGAGGGCGATTTAAAGGAGCTTAACATTATTGTAAAGGCAGACGTTCAGGGCAGCGTAGAGGCTGTTCGCGAAAGCCTTATCAAGCTTTCTAACGAAGAGGTAAGGGTAAACGTTATTCACGGCGGCGTCGGCGCTATAAACGAGTCGGACGTTATGCTGGCTCAAACCTCCGGCGCTATAATAGTAGGCTTTAACGTTCGTCCGGACGGCGTTGCAAAGGCCGCCGCCGAGCGTGACGGCGTTGACATGCGTATGTACCGCGTTATTTACGACTGCATAGAGGAAGTTAAGGCGGCTATGAAGGGTATGTTAGCGCCGAAATACCGTGAAAATCAGCTTGGCACCGCCGAGGTACGCAACGTTTATAAAATTTCAAATGTCGGCACGGTTGCGGGCTGCTATATTACAAACGGCAAGGTTACGCGCGCCTGCCAGATACGCGTTGTACGCGACGGCATAGTTATCTGCGAGGATAAGATAGATTCTCTTCGCCGCTTTAAGGACGACGTTAAAGAGGTTGCCCAGGGCTACGAATGCGGCATAGGGCTTGAAAAATTTGCCGACATTAAAGAGGGCGACCAGTTTGAGGCCTTTATTATGGAGGAGTACAGAGATTAATGGCAGGATACAAAATTAACCGTATTACGTCAGATATCAAAATTGCGCTGTCGGAGCTTTTAAGAGAAATAAAGGATCCGCGCGTAAGTAAGCTTTTAAGCATAGTTAAGGTAGATGTTTCGGGCGATCTTTCTTACGCCACCGTATATGTAAGCGCCATCGAGGGCTACGAAACAACCGTAGCCTCGGTAAAGGCGCTTAAGGGCGCTGCAGGATTTTTAAGAAAAGAGCTGGGCGCGCGCCTGACGCTCAGAAAGGTTCCCGAACTTCGTTTCGTTGCAGATGATTCGATTGAGCAAAGCGCCAATATTTCCCGCATAATCGAATCGTTTGGTGGAGAAGAAAAAAATGAGAAATAAAATTAACGACGGCTGCCGTGAGCTTACCTTAAGGCAGACCGCAAGATTTTTAAAAAAGCACGATAATTATATTATTTTAACACACGCCTCGCCCGACGGCGATACGCTGGGCTCTGCTTACGCTCTTTATTACGGGCTTAACGAAATAGGCAAAAAGGCGTGCGTTATCTGTCCGGACGTTATACCCGAAAAATATAATTATTTTGCAAGAAAAACCGACCACGTTCAAAGGGAAAACGCTACGGTAATAGCCGTAGACGTTGCGGATAAAAAGCTGCTCGGCGGATTGGAAGAGGAATTCGGCGATATAGTGGACCTTAATATCGATCATCACATTTCAAACGTAAGGTACGCAAAAAACCTTTATTTGGACGCAGACGCGGCGGCAACCGCCGAAAGTATGTACGAGCTTTTGTGCCTTATGAAGGTGAATATTAACGACATAACCGCAAAAGCGCTTTATACCGGCATCGCTACCGATACAGGCTGCTTTAAATACACAAACGTTACCGCTAAAACGCATATTATAACCGCTCAGCTTTATGAGTATAATATCGACGCGCCCGAAATAAACCGCATTATGTTTGACACCAAATCGCGCAAGCTCTTAGAACTTGAAAGAATGGTGCTTGACGCCTCGGAATTTCATTTCGGCGGTAAGTGCATAATTTTGCCCGTAACTGCCGAAATGCAGCAGAAAACGGGCTGCAGCGGAACCGAGCTTGAGGGTATAGCGGTTATTTCAAGAAGTGTTGAGGGAGTTTGCGCGGGCGTTACCATAAAGCAAACCGACGACAGGGAGTTTAAGGTGTCGCTTCGCACATATCCGCCGCTTGACGCGTCTGAAATTTGCAAGCTTTTGGGCGGCGGCGGTCATAAGGGCGCGGCAGGCGCCTCGGTAAAGGGCGAGCTTAACGAGGTTAAGGAAACCGTGCTTAATGCCGTAAAGACCGTTATGGAGGAAGCCTATGCAGGGTCTGATACTGCTCGATAAGCCCATGGGTATTACCTCGTTCGGTGCAGTGGCTAAAATCAAGCGCGCCGCGCATGAAAAGCGCGTAGGGCATACAGGCACTCTTGATCCTATGGCTACGGGGGTTTTACCCGTGCTTTTAGGCAGGGCGACGGCATTGTCGGGCTTAATGTTAGACGCGGACAAGCGCTATACCGCAACTGTCCGCTTAGGAGTTGCCACCGATACGGACGATATTACGGGCACCGTAATAAAAAACGGTGAAGTAAACGTTACAAGCGAACGGCTTAATAATGCGGTATCGCATTTTACCGGCGAAATAATGCAGCGCCCGCCGGCTTACAGCGCCCTTAAAAAAGACGGAGTGCGGCTTTATACCCTTGCAAGAAAGGGCGAAACGGTAGAAGTACCGGAACGCAGGGTTACGGTGTTTTCGGCTGATGTTGTTTCTTACATTAACGAAAAAAACGAATTTACCGTAAATTTTCACGTATCTAAGGGAACATATATAAGGTCGCTTGCGCGCGATATAGGCGAATTTTTAGGCTGCGGCGCCTGCCTTTCCTCATTATGCCGCACATATACGGGCGGTTTTTCGCTTTCTCAGTGTATTTCTCCCGAAGCTTTAACCGAGCAGAATATAAGCGAATATATTTTAAGCGAGGAAAAAGCGGTTGAATACTTAAAAGAGGTGCAGGTTACAAAAAAGCAGGCCGTTCGGTTTTCAAACGGCGGTCAGCTCGGATTTGAGCGCCTTAAAGGAATAGATCTTACCGAAAACGAGCTTGTAAGGGTTAAATGCGAAAAACTGTTTTTGGGAATAGGCAGGGCGGATATTGCGAAAGATCAGCTTGCCGTTAAATGTGTAATAAATTATCCGGGAGACGGAATATAATGAAAACAGCTTTGGCTCTCGGCACCTTCGACGGGGTGCATAAGGGGCATACGGCGGTGCTTAACCTGCCGCACGAATACAAAAAAACGGCGGTGGTGTTTTCACTGCCGCCTAAAGCTTTATTAAGCGGCAGGCCGCTTGCGCTTATGACGGCAGAGGATAAAATTAAGGCGCTTAAGGTCGCCGGTATGGACGAGGTTTATACGCTTGATTTCGGCAAAGTGCGCGATATGGAGGCCTGTGATTTTCTGTTGTTTTTAAAGCAAAGGTTTTCGCCGTCGCTTATTTCCTGCGGCTTTAATTACCGCTTCGGGAAAAATGCCGCAGGCGATACAGAGCTTTTAAAAGCCTTTTGCGGCGAAAACGGTATAGCCCTGAAAATTTCCGAGCCTGTTAAGGCGGGCGGCGTTACCGTATCCTCTACCGAAATACGGGCGTTGCTTGAAAACGGCGAAACCGAAAGGGCAAACTCGCTTTTAAGCAGTCCGTTTTCATATACCGCAAAGGTTATAAAGGGGGATATGCGCGGCAGAACCTTAGGCTTCCCCACGGCTAACCAAAAATACCCCGATGTGCTTGTTCCGGTTAAATTCGGGGTTTACAGGTCTTCGGTTTTAATAAACGGTAATGAGTACGCCGGTATAACCGATATAGGCGTGCGGCCCACGTTTAAAACCGACTATATTATAAGCGAAACGTTTATAAAGGACTTTTCTGGCGATATATACGGAAAAGAAATTACGGTGCGGCTGTTAAGGTTTATCCGCGGTGAGAAAAAATTTTCATCGGTACAAGAGCTTAAAAAACAGATAGCCGCCGATATAAGGAGCGCCGATTTATGAAGATAAACTCAGACGAGCTTTTAAAATGGGGTATGATGCTTTTAAAAGCGGCGGTAATACTTGTTGCCGGGCATTATTTAACCGTGCTTGTTATAAATATAATGAAGCGCTCGTTTAAGAAAATAGACGTAGACGTTTCACTTGAAAGCTTCCTTTGCAAAACGGTAAATATCGTGCTGCACGTTATAATAATTCTTTCTGCGCTCAACGCGCTGGGAATTTCCACAACAGGGCTTTTGGCGGCGCTTTCCGCCGCGGCGGTGGCGGTTGCACTGGCGCTTAAGGATTCGCTTGGCAGTATAGCGGGCGGTATAATCTTACTTTTAACAAAACGCTTTAAAACGGGCGATTTTATTGAAATAAACGGTGAAAAGGGCAACGTTTTGCAGATAGATATGATGCATACCGTGCTTAAAACGCTTGATAACCGCCACGTGGTAATACCCAACGGGGTTGTTGTAAACAGCCAGATTGTGGATTACTCAAGCGAGGATATACGCCGCCTTGACCTTGTTTTTTCAATAAGCTACGATAATGATGTAAAAAAGGCGGAAAGCGTTATAATCTCGGTTGCAAACGCCGAAAGCAGGGTGCTTAAAACCCCCGAATTACCGTTTGCAAGAGTTGCCGAATACGCAGCAAGCTCGGTTGATATAGCGGTGCAGGTATGGTGCAAAACAAGCGATTATCTTCCGCTTAAGTTTGACATGCTTGAGGAAATACGAAAGGCGTTTGATGAAAACGGAATTACAATACCGTATAATCAGCTTGACGTGCATATTGAAAACAGGGATAACAGTTAGCCTGTAAGCTTTGAATATGTAGCTTGTTATTAAAGAAGCCGTCGCATTTGCGGCGGCCCCTTTCTTTTGTTCGTGCAATAGCATAAAGCCGTTGCCCGAAGCTGCGGACAACAGCTTACTCACATTTGCATCAGCACCGAGCGCTTTTTAAAACAGGCGCTGTTTTGTATGTTTTCTTTCTGTGTCCGCTATTATAATGTGCAGAAAGCCCTTAATAATACGTTGGATAATTTTGTAAAACGGAGTGTAGGTATGAATTACAGCGAAACCCTTTCTTATATACATTCTCTCGGTAATTTTAAAAGGCCCGCCGGCTTAAACAGAATAACCGCCGCGCTTGAAAAGCTTAATAATCCGCAAAACGGCTTTGAGGCAATACATATAGCCGGAACAAACGGAAAAGGCTCTGTTTCGGCTATGCTTGCAAAAATTTTTGAAACGGCGGGCTTTAAAACAGGACTTTATATTTCGCCTTACATTATTGATTTTCGCGAACGGATACAAATAAACGGCGAATTTATCGGTAAAGAGGAGCTGACCGTTTATGCAGACAGAGTTATTAAAACAAAAATCGATTTATCGGAGTTTGAATTTATAACCGCCGCGGCATTTTCTTATTTTGCCGATAAAAAATGCGATATAGTTATAGCAGAAACGGGGCTTGGCGGCAGACTTGACGCAACCAATACCATTGAAAGAGTACGCGCGGCGGTTATTACCAAAATAGGCGTTGACCATGCGGCGATCTTAGGCGATACGGCAGAAAAAATCGCCGCCGAAAAATGCGGTATAATAAAGAATTTTCCGGCGGTTGTTTCGGCAAATCAAAAAAGCGAGGTATTAGGAGTTATAAAAAAGTATGCCGCAAATTATATTTCGCCCGATATTTCCCGTCTTAAGGTTATAAGGTGCGACGGGAGCGGCACCGAATATATATATAAGGATAAAGAATATTCGCTGTCGCTTTGCGGAAAATATCAAATCGAAAATTCGCTTACGGCAATAGAAGCCGTGGCGGCGAGCGGATTTAATATTCCGTACGAAACGGTGAAAAAAGCGCTTGCGGAAACATTTTTCCCCGCAAGGGCGGAAATAATCTGTAAATCTCCGCTTACAGTGCTTGACGGCGCGCATAATCCGGACGGCGCAGAGGCGCTTTCCGAAATTATGGAAAAATACAGCGGGGAAATTACCGCGCTTATAGGCGTAATGCGCGATAAGGATTATAAAATATTGCTTGAAAAAACGCTTAAGCACTGTAAATCGGCTGTTGCCGTAACGGTGGAAAATATGCCGCGCTCGCTTGAAAGGGAAGAATTAGCCGCCGCAGCGGGCAGATATTGCCCTTGCGTTACAGCGGAAAATTATGATATTGCAATAGAAAAATCACGATTTTTAGCCGGAGAAGGACCTGTGTTTGTATTCGGCTCGCTTTATCTTGCAGGCGGAATAAGAGAAAAATTAAAAAAATTTTATAACTGATTACCGTATGCGACAATTTTTTTAAGGACAAGCCTTTATTATATAAGTAAGGCTTGTCTTTTTTATTATTGCGAGGTGAAATATATGTCAGTAGAAATAAGAACAACAGGAAGCACGGTGACGGCATATCTGTCAGGCGAGTTGGATCACCATACCGCAAGAGAAATGCGAGAGGCGATAGATTTGTCGGTTGAGCTTAATATGCCGAGTACCCTTGTGCTTAATTTTAAAAATATAAGCTTTATGGACAGTTCGGGCATAGGGCTTGTTATGGGAAGATACAGGAATATTTCCAAAACGGGCGGCGAGCTTCATATAACGGGAACATCGCCGCAAATCTACAAGGTAATGAAGCTTGCCGGCATAGAACGGCTTGCAAAACTGGAGGGTAATATTTAAAATGCAGGTAAACAATAAATTTACAATGAACCTTTTGGCAAAATCGGCTAATGAGAGCTTTGCACGCGCTTGTATCGCGTCGTTTGCGGCGCAGCTTGATCCTACGCTTGAGGAAATAGGCGATATAAAAACCGCCGTGTCCGAAGCGGTAACGAATTGTATAGTACACGCTTATAAAGAAAAAATCGGTAAAATATACATATCGGGCGAGCTGCTTGAAAACAATGTAATAAGAATAAAAATACGCGATACGGGCTGCGGAATTGAAAATATCGAAAAGGCAATGGAGCCGCTTTACACCACGGTCGGGGGCGAGCGCGCGGGACTCGGCTTTGCGGTTATGCAAAGCTTTATGGATAGCGTAAGGGTACGCTCCGCCGTCGGCAAGGGCACAAGCATTGTAATGACTAAAAAAATAAGCCGCCGCTACGGTGTCAATGCTTAAGGAAAAGGAAAAAAGCGACCGCGACTGTTTTATAGAAAGCAATTTAAGGCTGGTTCATTCCCTTTGCAAGCGCTTTTCCGGGCGCGGCATAGAGTACGACGACCTTTATCAGGCAGGCTGTATGGGTCTTATAAAAGCAACCGACGCTTTCGATAAGGAAAGAGGACTTTGCTTTTCGACCTATGCGGTGCCTGTAATAATGGGCGAAATAAGGCGGCTGTTCCGCGACGGCGGCGCGGTCAAGGTTTCAAGAAGTGTAAAGGAGCTATCACTTAAAATAGCGCGTGAAAAACAAAAGTTAGAGCAAAAGCTTTGCAGGGAGCCCACGGTTTGCGAAATAGCCGCGGCGCTTGAGGTATCGCCTGAGGAAATAACCGAGGCATTATGCGCTTCCCAGCCTACTGTGTCGCTTACCTACGACGGCGAAGACGGTATTTGCGAGACCGATTTGCCTACGGTAAGCACCGAAGACGAAATATCCGATAAGCTGCTTTTGGATTTCGCGCTTGAAAAGTTATCGGAAAACGAAAAGCAGATCGTTAAATTAAGATATTATAATTCATTAACACAAAGCAAAACGGCTGAAATACTTAATATGACACAGGTGCAGGTCTCGCGTTCCGAAAAAAAGATTCTTGCAAAGCTGCGCGGAATAATAAAATGAAAAGCTTTGAATATTTAAGAGAAAAATGCATATATACTATATATTGTGGAAAATACCACCAAATAAAAAAACTTTAAAAAACTTTAAAAAAAGTGTTGACAAAGGGGAGTGGATGTGGTATTATAAT
>ERZ808240.1170-NODE-1170-length-33178-cov-59.910787_pt1 | contig 33178 bp, 20 predicted proteins | sample MGYA00521084_ERZ808240 | MGnify/ENA primary metagenome ERZ808240 (study PRJEB31516, sample SAMN03275571) | gut metagenome | biome: mammalia-associated habitat; material: feces | host: Papio cynocephalus | place: Kenya | collected 2012-08-06 ... | reverse complement strand
ACAAACAACTCTCAGAGCAAAAGGAACAACTCTCAAAGCAGACGGAACAACTCTCAGAGCAAAAGGAACAGCTCTCAAAGCAGACGGAACAACTCTCAAAGCAGACGGAACAACTCTCAGAGCAAAAGGAACAGCTCTCAAAGCAAGACGAGCAACTTTCAAAAAAGGACGAGCAACTTTCAAAAAAGGACGAGCAACTTTCAGAAAAGGACGAGCAACTTTCAAAAAAGGACGAGCAAATCAAGGCAATGGCACAGACAATGTTCCAAAACGGAGTTCCCATGAATGTGATTGCCCAAACGATGGGGCAAAGCGTCGAGGAGGTCAAGGCCACGTTGGGGCTCAACTGAGCATACCGTCAATCCGTACGCTAACGCACCCAAGATCCATTCTCTGGGCGGCAACAAGAAATCGCTGAAAGAAAACGGACATCATTTACGGTGGGTTCTATAAATTACCACCTTTAGGTAACAAGTCACAGTAGGGGTTATGTTTTGCCGTCTTTTGGCCCACGGCACCACCTCGTTCGGTCATAAAGCCCGCGCGTTGTCCACGCGCTGATGCCCTGTCCTCGAAAAGAACCTCAATATCTGGCAAAGCTAACTTACAAAGCCCACCTAAACCTAAAGTCAAACCGCTCGCGCCATTCATCCGCCCATTTCCACGGAGCCTAAACAGCACGGCTTGCGCGTCATGCGTGAGCGGTATAGACTGTTTACACTCCTACTGCGTGAGCGGTTTAATTCTCCAGCCCAAAGCAAGGGGCTCATCACGCTTAATTCCGGAAGAGCCGGACATAAAATTGTCCGATGAGTTGTAAAAGTCGCATGAAAAGGCTCAGGTTACGCTTGGCCTTCTCGATTTGTTTTCATAACTTTGCCCACGCATACGTGTTCAAACTGAAACGCTCCTACAACGGAGGCAAGGAAACCACCGCCAAGCAAATAGCAGTCCGCAACTATACAGCGCCGTTCGAAGCTGACAAACGCAAGGTCATAGCCCTTGCCACGGAATGCGACTACAAGGGACCGGCTGGCGGTGGGGTAAACATAAAAAAACAAAGCCATGAAGAAACGTTCCGACTATAACCTCTACAAGACCCTGCGCACCTGGTTGCCCATGTGCCTGTTGTTCATCACAACCACCCTCAGCGCCCGCCCGAAGGTAGCGCCGAGAATCAAGGTGGCCTGCGTGGGCAACAGCATCACCTACGGCACGGGCATACAAGACCGCGAGCACGACTCCTATCCCGCCCAGTTGCAGCGCATGCTCGGCGAAGCCTACGAAGTGGGCAACTTCGGCAAACCGTCGGCCACGCTCCTGGCCCATGGCCACAAGCCCTACTTCCGGCAGCCAGAGTGGACAGCCGCCAAGGCATTCCGGGGCGACATCGCCATCATACACCTCGGCATCAACGACACCGACCCGCGCAACTGGCCCAACTACCGCGACGAGTTTGTGAACGACTACCTCCACCTCATCGATACCCTGCGCCTGGCCAACCCCCATGTGCGCATCCTCGTGGCGCGCCTCACACCCATCCGCCACGACCACTGGCGATTCACGTCAGGCACAAAGTTGTGGCACGACGAGATACAGCAGGCCATCGAGACCGTGGCACGCGTGAGCGGCGCCGAGCTCATCGACTTCCACGCACCGCTCTATCCCCACCCTGACTACAGCGTGGATGGCATCCATCCCAATCCCGCCGGCGCACGCCTCTTGGCACAGACGGCTTACAGCGGCATCACGGGCGACTACGGCGGACTGCGTCTCTCGCCGCTCTACACCGACCACATGGTGCTGCAACGCGGCAAGCGGCTCGACATACACGGCACGGCCAACGCCGGCTCGGCAATACGCGTGACCCTCACCGCAAAGGATACCAAAGGAAAGGCCATCACACACGAGGCTTGTGACACCACAGACAACCGCGGCAACTGGACCGCCTGGCTGGAGCCACTGACCGATACCGAGGCCGACTACACGCTGACCGTGACCTGCCACGACCTGAAAGCCACCGCGACCAACCGCATCAACCATGACGCGACCAACGACAACCAATACTGGCCGGGGCTGGCTCCCTGGTCGGAACAAGCCAACCAGACTGTCATCAAGCGCCCTGTGACCACAATCAAGGGCAAGGGCACCCACCTGACCGCCCTCACCTTCAGCCATGTGGCCGTGGGCGAGGTATGGCTCTGCTCAGGCCAGTCGAACATGGGCTTCATGCTCCGCCAGTGTGACACGGGACACCGAGACATCCCCAAGGCGGCCGATACGGGTCTCCGCCTCTACAACATGCAGTGGCGCTGGGACACTTACGCCCAACAGTGGCCACTTGCAGTACTCGACTCGGTGGACCGCCTCGAATACTTCGAGCCTACCACCTGGCAGGAGGCCACACCCGACAACGCCGCCCAGTTCTCCGCTGTGGCCTACTACTTCGGCCACATGCTGCGCGACAGCCTGCGCGTGCCCGTGGGCTTGGTGTGCAACGCCGTGGGAGGGTCGCCCATCGAATCATGGATCGACAGACAGACACTGGAGACGCGCTTTCCGTCCATCCTGCAAAACTTCGACTGGAACGACTTCATACAGCCGTGGGTGCGGAGCCGAGCCCTGGAAAACATAGGGGCCGACACCACTCGCATGCGCCGGCACCCCTTCATGCCTGTCTATTGCTATGAGGCCGGCATCTTGCCGCTGGCTCAATATGGCATCCGCGGTGTGGTGTGGTACCAAGGCGAGAGCAACGCCCACAACTTCGAGGCCCATGAGCGCCTCTTCCCCTTGCTCGTGAGCAGTTGGCGACACCATTGGCACAATGCCAAACTGCCCTTCTACTATGTGCAGCTGTCGAGTCTCGACCGTCCCTCATGGCCCTGGTTCCGCGACTCGCAGCGACAACTGATGCGTCTACCCCACACAGGCATGGTGGTCAGCACCGACTGTGGCGACTCGCTCGACGTGCACTACCATCACAAGCAGCCCATCGGCGAACGACTGGCACGCTGGGCGCTGGCACGCGACTATGGCCGCGCGGTCACGCCATCGGGGCCTCTGTTCCGCCAAGCGCGGCGTGAGGGCGATGCCCTCGTGGTGACCTTCCGCTACGCCAAGGGGCTCACCACCTCCGACGGGCAAGCGCCACGTACCTTCGAGATCGCTCACGACGACGGCGTGTACTATCCTGCCACAGCCACCATCGAGGGTGAGCAGGTGCGTCTCACCGCGCCCGAGGTGAGAGCACCGCGCTACGTGCGCTATGGATGGCAACCTTTCACCCACGCCAATCTTGTGAATGGCGACAGGCTCCCAGCATCGACCTTCCGAGCACAGGCGAAGCGAGCCAAGCGCTGACCTGCCCTCCGGCATGACAATCCTACTACCCACGGGAGCTGACTCCCGCATAACCTAAACCTAAAAATCCTCATCATGAACCTATCAACCAAGAAATGCTACCCGTGGCTCGTCGTGGCCCTGCTATGGGTGGTGGCCCTGCTCAACTACATGGACCGCCAGATGCTCAGCACCATGCAAGGGGCCATGCAGGCCGACATCCACGAGCTCAACCGCGCCGAGGCCTTCGGTGCCCTAATGGCGGTGTTTCTCTGGATCTACGGCCTTATCAGTCCCTTTGCGGGCATGGTGGCCGACCGCTTCAGCAAGAAACGCCTCGTCGTGGGCAGCCTCTTCGTATGGTCGGCCGTGACGTTCCTCATGGGCTACGCCTCCTCCTTTCAGCAACTCTACATCCTACGCGCGCTGATGGGCATCAGCGAGGCGCTTTACATTCCCTCGGCCTTGTCGCTCATCGCCGACTGGCACGGCGACAAGACGCGCTCGCTGGCAGTGGGCATCCACATGACAGGTCTCTACGTGGGACAGGCACTGGGCGGCTTCGGCGCAACGGTGGCGGCGCTCCACTCCTGGCATGCCACATTCCATAGCTTCGGCATCATCGGCATCGCCTATTCGCTCATCCTCATCTGGCTGCTGCACGACGCTCCAACCCGTGAGCCCCGGCAGGAGGCGGAGGACAGGCACTCGTCACGCAATCCCTTCCGCGGAGTGGCGGTGGTGCTCAGCACGTGCTCCTTCTGGGTGCTGCTGGTCTATTTTGCGGCACCGAGCCTGCCAGGATGGGCCACGAAGAACTGGCTGCCGACACTCTTCGCCACCAATCTCAACATACCGATGTCGCAAGCCGGACCGCTCTCCACGTTCACCATAGCCCTGTCATCCTTCATCGGGGTCATCGCGGGCGGTGTGCTGTCTGACCGCTGGGTGCAGCGCAATGTGCGCGGACGCATCTACACCAGTGCCATCGGTCTGGGACTCACCATCCCCGCCCTTGTGCTCCTGGGCTTCGGCCACCACCTTGTGGCCGTGGTCGCCGCCGGTTTGTTCTTCGGCATCGGCTATGGCATGTTCGACTGCAACAACATGCCCATCCTCTGCCAGATCGTGTCGGCACGACACCGCGCCACCGCCTACGGCCTGCTGAACATGGTGGGCGTGTTTGCCGGAGCCGCTGTGACACAGCACCTCGGCAAGTGGACCGACAGCGGACATCTCGGCCATGGCTTCGCACTACTGGCCGGAGTGGTGCTCGTGGCGGTGGCCTTGCAACTCTTCTGCCTCAAGCCCAAGAGTGACTACGCTGAACAATAACATCAACTATAACACATCCTAACACCATCACTATGGAAAAAATCATCGGACTCATAGACGCACCGTTCACCCCGTTCAAGGCCAACGGCGACGTCAACCTGCAACCCATCGCCGCCTATGCCGCCATGCTCCACAAGAACGGCTTAAAGGGTGCATTCATCAACGGATCGTCGGGAGAGGGTTACATGCTCACCGTGGAGGAACGCATGGCGCTGGCCGAGGCGTGGATGAAGGCCGCACCCGAAGGGTTCAAGGTCATCGTCCACGTGGGCAGCTGCTGTCTGCGAGACAGCGTGCGCCTGGCACAGCATGCCGCACAGATAGGCGCCTGGGGCATCGGATCCATGGCACCACCCTTCCCACACGTGGGGCGCATCGAGGAACTGGTGAAGTACTGCGAGACCATCGCGGCTGCCGCACCTGCCCTGCCCTTCTACTTCTATCACATCCCCGCCTTCAACGGTTGCTTCCTGCCCATGCTCGACTTGCTCAAGGCTGTCGACGGGCGCATACCCAACTTCGCCGGCATCAAGTACACCTTCGAGAGCCTCTATGAGTACAACCAGTGCCGCCTCTACAAGGACGGCAAATATGACATGCTCCACGGACAGGACGAGACCATCCTGGCCGAACTGGCGCTCGGCGGCGCGCAAGGTGGCATCTGCGGGACCAGCAACTACAACGGGCGCGGTCTCGTGGCCATCCTCGACTGCTGGGCCAAGGGCGACATCGACGGTGCTCGCCGTCACCAGGACTATGCGCAGGCGGTGATCAACGTCATCTGCCACTACCGCGGCAACATCGTGGCTGGCAAGCGCATCATGAAACTGCTGGGCTTCGACCTCGGGCCCAACCGCACACCTTTCCAAAACATGACAGACGAGGAGGAGCAACAGATGCGCCAGGAGCTGGAAGCCATCGACTTCTTCACACATGCCAACCAGTTTTAAAAAATCACGCTGACACCATGAACATCGACCAATATCTCTCCGACTGGGGCGCGCGTTACCGCCGCGACCTCACGGAAAACATCATGCCTTTCTGGCTCAAGCACGGCCTCGACCGCTTGCACGGAGGTGTCTATACATGTCTTGACCGCGACGGCACAGTCATCGACACCACCAAGAGTGTGTGGTTCCAGGGACGCTTTGGCTTCATCTGTGCCTTTGCCTACAACCATGTGGCGCGCAAGCCCGAATGGCTGGAGGCGGCCAAGAGCTGTCTCGACTTCATCGAGGCCCACTGCTTCGACGCCGACGGGCACATGTACTTCACCGTCACCGCCGACGGACAGCCCCTGCGCAAGCGCCGCTATGTGTTCAGCGAGACCTTTGCGGCCATCGCCATGGCTGAGTATGCACTGGCCACAGGCGAGGAACACTGGGCGCAACGTGCCTTGCAAGTGTTCGACGACACACAGCGTTTCCTCGCTACGCCAGGCTACCTGCCTGCCAAGTTTGAGCCGGGAGTGCAACTACAGAGCCACAGCATCACGATGATCCTCATCAACGTGGGGTCGTGCCTGCGCAAGGTAATCGACGACCCGAAACTGACGGCGCAAATCGACGCGTCAGTCGACAAGCTGCGGCGCTTCTTCATACACCCGGAGTTCAAGGCGCTGCTGGAGACCGTCGGACCACAAGGAGAGTTTATCGACAACGGCATGGGACGCACCATCAATCCCGGCCACTGCATCGAGACAGCGTGGTTTCTGCTGGAGGAGTCGTGTCACCGGGGCTGGGACCCTGACCTGCGCGACTTAGGCCTGAAAATCTTCGACTGGTCGTGGGACTGGGGATGGGACAAGCAGTATGGCGGCATCATCAACTTCCGCGACTGCCGACACCTGCCGCCACAAGACTACTCGCAAGACATGAAGTTCTGGTGGCCACAGTGTGAGGCCATCATCGCCTCGCTTTATGCCTACCGCGCCACCGGCGACGAGAAGTACATCCTCCGCCACAACCTCATCAGCGAGTGGACCTACAGCCACTTCCCCGATGACGAGTACGGTGAGTGGTATGGCTACCTGCATCGCGACGGCACCGTGGCCCAGCCTGCCAAGGGCAACATCTTCAAGGGGCCGTTCCACGTACCCCGCATGATGATCAAGGGTTGCCAGCTCACGGCCATGCCCACGGCCACACCGCCAGAGGGTAGCGCCGGAAGGTAGCCCCAGGAAGGCCGTTCCGCCCTGCAACACACCATCCAGTTGGCATTAGCATGAGACACGGGCAACATGTCGTTTCACAATAAAAATGAATATTGGGGCGCAGGCTTGCGATAAAATGCGTACCTTTGCAGCGGCAAAGGTACGTCCTGCGCCCAAACAAACACGTTACAAACGACATGACCCACTTAAAGACACTCTTGGGCTTCGATCCCAAGCAATCCACGGTAAAGACCGAACTGGTGGCCGGCATGACCACCTTCCTCACCATGTGTTACATCCTGGCCGTCAACCCCACCATCCTCGCCACCACTGGCATGGACAAGGCGGCCCTTTTCACCAGCACGGCCATCGCATCGGCCATCGCCACGCTGCTCCTGGCCTTCATGGCCAAGCTGCCGTTCGCCCAAGCGCCGAGCATGGGCCTCAACGCCTTCTTCGCCTTCACGCTCTGCCAGGCCATGGGCCTCACGTGGCAACAGGCACTGGCGGTGCTGCTCGTCGAGGGTGTCATCTTCCTGCTCATCACCTTTCTCAACATCCGTGACAAGATCCTGGACAGCATACCCCTCAACTTGCGCTATGCCATCTCGGCCGGCATCGGCATGTTCATCGCCTTCATCGGCCTGAAGAACGCCGGCATCATCACCGCCAACGAGGCCACCTTCGTCCAACTGGGCAAGTTCACGCCCGTGAGCATCCTGGGGCTCATCAGCATCCTGCTCAGCGGCATGCTCATGGCCCGTCGGGTCAAGGGCTCACTCTTCTACGCCATCATCATCTCCACGCTCATCGGCATTCCCATGGGCGTGACCGAGATACCGCAGGGCTGGATGCCCCTGTCGGCACCCCACAGCGTGGCGCCCATTTTCTGCCAGTTTGACTTCACGGGCTTCTTCACGCCCAAGATGGTCATGGTCATCTTTTCTCTCCTGCTGGTCAACATCTTCGACACCATCGGCACCATCGTCGGCCTGGCCGAGAAGGTGGGCGTGACCAAGGCCGACGGCACCATCCCCCATGTGAAGGAGGCCATGATGAGCGACGCCATCGGCACCACGGCAGGAGCCCTGCTCGGCAGTTCCACCATCACGACCTACGTGGAGAGTGCGTCAGGCATCGCCGAGGGCGGCAAGTCGGGCCTCACCTCATTCTTCGTGGGCGTGATGTTCATACTGAGCATCTTCCTGGCCCCCATCTTCCTGCTCATCCCCGGCGCGGCCACCAGCGGCGCACTGGTCATGGTGGGCGTGCTGATGGTCGATGCCTTCAAGAAGATAGAGCTTGACGACATCTCCGAAGCGTTCCCCGCCTTTGTCACGATGATCACCATGGTGCTCTGTTACAGCATTGCCGACGGCATCTGCCTCGGCATACTGAGCTACGTGCTCATCAAGATGATGACGGGCAAGTTTAAGGACCTCAACGTCACGCTCTACGCGCTGGCCATACTGCTGGTCATCAACTACGCCTTCGGATGATGTTTTATCCACTAAAAACTTGAGAAGACGCCCCGCCAAATGTTCCTGTCGGACATTGGGCGGGGCGCTTTTTATCATTGGTGGGTTCTATCAATTACCACCTATTACAATCGCTTGCAGAGCGGCAGCGTGAGCACGATGCAGAGCACGGAGCCCGCCACCATCACACCGCTCGACGTGACCGCAATGTCGCCCATGGCCACCAACGGGCTCGACACGGCACCCGCCACAAAGCCCGAGGCGCCAAAGATGGCACTGGCTGCACCTGCGTTACCGCGCTCGGCATCGAGCGCGGTGGCCGTCAGGCCAGGCTGCATCAGGCCAAAACTCGTCAGCAGATAGACATAGCACGCCATGACCGCCACAAGGGGCAAGTGCGCCAACAGACAAGCGGCCAACACCAAGGACGCCACACAGAGATGGATGGCTCCGGCGCGCAACGCCGATTGCTGGTGCTTGAAACGGGGAGCCACGGCAGCTCCCACGCCAATCATGAAAGCATTGAGCGCAAAGCAAAGGCTGAAGTGAAACGCCGTGAGGCCATAGACCTTCTGAAGGACAAACGGAGACGAGGCGATGTAGGCGAAGAAAGTGAAGAAGCACGCCATGGCCGAAAGGGTGCTCAGCGTGAACCGCGCATTGCTGAACACACGAAAGAGATTGGCATAGACCTGGAAGATGTTTCTCCTTATGCGGCGCTCCGCTGCGAGCGTCTCGGGCAACCGCCCACTGCACACCATCAGCACCAAGCCGATGGCCAGGAGCAGGCCGAACACGCCCTGCCATGACGTGAAGCCTGCCATGATGCCGCCTATCACCGGGGCACACACGGGCGCAATGCCGTTGATGGAGCCGAGGACGGCCATGAAGTCGGCCAGTTCCTTGCCACTATACATGTCGGTGGCCATGCTCTTCGAGATGACGATGCCTCCTGCGCCGGCCACGCCCTGCAACACACGCATGAGGTTGAAGAGATAGATGTTGGGAGCAACAAGACACAGCACCGAGGCCACGGCAAACAGCAGCATCGAGGCCACGAGGATATGCTTGCGTCCATACTTATCGGTGAGCGGACCGATAAACACCTGCCCGGCCGCCAGGCCGATCATGCCTGCCGTCAGGCTGAGCGAAGCCAGGGCAGGCGACGTGTGGAAGAAGTCGGCCATCTCCGGCAGGACTGGAAGGTAAAAGTCAGTTACGAAAGGACCAAACGCGGTCAACATTCCCAAGGTGGCAGGGACAAAAACACCTATTTTCTTTTTCATTTCCTTGTTTTGTTCATCCTACATAGGCCATTCTGCCATGTCGTCTCCATCATTACGAAGACAGGGCACGACGCGGAAGCCCGTGAAACCGCCTGCTAAACTATCCAAAACCACCAACGCAAGATGCCTGGAATCATCATTCGTATAACTCTCGGCCCGTAACACGGGAGCCCTGCCACACTTTGGCACGAGTGCCGTTGCCCCTGGTTATTCTCTGGAATCTCCCACGGCTTCCACAGGTTGGCACAAATCTCCCGTATACCCCAAGTCACACTGCATCCCATAAGGGCACGCACCATCACAGCACCTTGGCGAGGAAGCGGGTCGCCGTGGCGGCGACGATGGTCTCCTGTCGTCCGAAGCCATGGTCGGCGCCTGGCATGAGGTGCCACTCGCTCTTGGGGTTGAGATAGTGGAAGCGCTGGCCGTAGGTATAGGGCACGATGCGGTCGGCATCGCCGTGCACGACACACTCCGCACCACGGTAGTGGCGTGCCGTCTCATAGATGGGCAGGCTGACGGCGGTGCGCACATAGTTGCCTCCGAGGCAGCGTCCGCCCCACATCTCAATCTTCTCTGGTGGGTTCTTGGGGTCGTAGACCTTGCCGAAGGTGTTGCCGCGGAGCGCGTCGTCACGCAACACCGCCGCCGGGGCCAGGAGCACCAGCGCGCTGAGCTTCTTGACCTTCGCGTCGCGCTGCTGCGCCAGCTGTCCGGCCGTCATGGCCGCCACCACACCACCCTGCGAATGTCCGCCGATGGCCAGGCGGCTCACCCACGGCAGCGAGGAGGCATAGCGCAGCACACAGCGTGCGTCGCTGATCTCGTTGGGCACGGTCATGTCCTCAAAGCGGCCCTCACTCTGGCCGTGGCCGTTGAAGTCGAAGCGCAACACGGCAATACCGGCGCTATTGAGGCTGTCGGTGATGTCGTCGAAGAGCGTGCCGCCCTTGTCACCCCCAAAGCCATGACAGAGGACCAGCAGTGGCGCGTAGCCATCCTTGTCGTCGGGCGTGTCTATCTGCACGCTGAGTTTCCCGTGGTCGCCCTGGATGGTGGTCACAGTACGCTTGGCCTGTACGCTGACAACAAGGAAGACCGCTATCGTCAGGAGGAAGAATCTTAGCTTGTTCATGGTGTCTTATTTTTACGTCCGGCGCAAAGGTAACATGAAACAGCCACTCCTACAAATTTCACCGCAACTATTTTTTAGTCTGGCCATGAGTCAGCGTGTTGCCTTCAGGGCGATTACTGTTGTAGTTGTACTCAACAGCAAACCTCATGCTGAGCTTATTTTGGTCGGCTTCCGAAAGTGGCTGAATAAACAGCCATTTATTATATATTTTTTCTAATGTCATATTATCAAGCTTAATAATTATCACCTTTCAAGGTGGTAACTTCCAATTATCCAAATCATACCATTTTATGCTACAAAAGCCAACAATGGCAGCACAGAGATGAGTGCTTTGATATCCGAAAACGTCTTTGTCGGTTGATTTGCCAAGTAGGTGTTGATGAGTATCACACGGAGCATAGCTCTCGCATCACTGTCCTGCAGGAGATGGAAGAGCATTCCATCTATCTCCGCATAGGCAAAGGCACGGCGCATGGCCTCAATGGAGTAACTTCCCTTAGGCAAGTCCTTCCGCTCCTTCTTTGACGTAACCCACAGATTGGGTTCTGCTGCCATGCCATAGTCTGCTTCATTGACCTCCACCAATCTCCAAAACGGCTCGTGCTGCATGTGGAAGTATGGTTTGCAAATGTCGGGCGTGAAGATGCTTGACGTACCAAGGTATCTACGCCAAAGAGCATCAAACTTCTCTTTCAAGCCGTCCGACAGATCGATGTATGGAGTCAAGATAACTTCTTCCTCTATAAGATCGATGATTGCCAGTAGCAACACCGCCTTATGAGGAGCTTTGTGTCCCTTCACCTTTGCCGTGTGCAAAGAGGAGAATGCGTCTATATAGTGTCGTAGTTCCATCATATCTTTATGCTTTTTTCCTATTTATCAGCCAAATGAGACTCCTTGTATAGGCAATGTGAGCCGAATGTGGGCTAAGTATCAAACTATTCACATTCCAAGAGTAGTTACGTAGCTCTTCTTCCACCCAGAATCCATCGCTTTTCTTAGACAGAGAGAAGACGATGTAGATGCTGTTGGCTTCTTGCTTTTCCTTCTCATAGTCTGTATCTTCAGAATGCGGTTTCTTATATGTGGGGTAGCCCATTGCCACAAGTTGTGCGCGGGTATATATCTTCGGACCACCTTTGAGAATACGACACAGTGGCTGTACTGTTTTGTTGTCGTGCAACAGAATGTATCTAGCATTGATGAGACTCATGTCGAGATTCATCGAGCCTTTTGACGTGCCAGCCCTCAAGTTGTAAAGATGATTTTTTTTAATCCAGCTAAGCTGCTCCTCATTTTTGTAATACGCAATGATGACAGATGTTTCGTCTGGCAGAAAGTCTCTGTCTTCGCCAATGGGCTCAGGTAAGCTCTCCATAACCATACAGTGGCTATTTTGCGAGTAGATGTCATACTGGTGATATGAAAGTTTCTCTCGCTCTGATGCACGGTCGAGCATGTGAGCCTTCACTTCTGCAAGAAACTGTCGCAGAGACAGACTGTCCTGTTCCCAGTGTCCGGGGCGAATGCTGAAAGCACCAAGTCCAGGCACAATCTCGTGATAGCCCTGTATCACTCTATTCTCTGTTCCAGGATAGAGAACGTAAGCACCGCTCGTCCTGCGGATAGCATCCTTGTAGGCATGCATCTTCAGCAAGTCAGCCCGTTTATAGATACCAAGTTCCTGTTGGCTCTTTTCTTCATTGAGTTCATCGTTGATGTCCGTTTCATCTTCCAAGAGCACCTTGTTGAGTCTATACTTGGCATCGAAGTGGATATGAGTTATCAAATCTTGTTTCTCTGCTTCGTTTTCAGTAATGTCACCTGGCCACAACGACAAGGTGTAGTCTGGACGCATGGCCATTGTCCAACTTCCTGCCATCTTTATAGCATCTGCCTCGTTCGCAGCTTTGCTGAATGTTCGGTTGTAGTAGAAGGCTACATTAAGGTCACGCATTGCCGATTTGCATTTGCCTTTCAAAATCAGTCGCTTGCCTTGCATCAACTGCAGGTCTATCTTGTCTTCATCCATCTTGACCAGCTTTTTGATGTCTGCCTCGTCAATATGGAAGAATTCACTGATGAGTTCTTGAAGTTTAAAGAACAGCCAGTATTCATAGAGTGTCGCCACATTCTTCTTTCCAGCCTCATAGATGTTGTCGCCACCTGTCCAGTTGAGTTTAGCTGCAAGATCAAACATCAGCCATGCCTGCAGCACCTCACGGTAGCCCTCCTTGCGTTGCAACACTGGGCTATTCATGTTCAGATGTGTTGGCGATGACACCTGACGGAAGAACTGACTGTCGAGGAATCCGTCAATCTTACTGATAGTATAGTTTGCCTCGTCCTTCAGACGGTCGGAAGCATTCTTCTTGCATTGCAAGTCGTCACAGAACTGGCGAAATGTGTTGAGGGCGAACTTCACGAACTGGTTTTCTTGATTGTCTACCGTATCTCGTTTGTAGTCTACATCCAGCATCCGGGGTATGCTTGTCAGACAAGACGGCATCCCTTTCCCCCAACCGTTTGGGATACCTGTACGGTCGGTTGATGTTGCTATTTGGCGGATATTTCGTCGTGAAAGGTGGCGAACGCCCACGATGTTGCGCTGCACTACCGTTTCCGTCCATTTCCTTACGGGATTGGCCATTATCTTGTGGATGGCTTCTTGAAACTGGCTACTGTCTATGATGGAACGCACAAACGAGAACTTCTGATAGAGTGTCTGTGATGTTGTGCTGTCATCTACTTCGAGTTGTTGGGTGGCAGGAGAGCCTTGAAGCAAAACAAGATCCGTATAGTAGGCTGCAATCTCATCGAGCATCGTGCGATAGTCGTGCTCATAGTCAGCCTTGACAGAACGCACCTCCAGCTTAACCTTGCCGACGATGTTGCCTGTCTTCTTCTCTTGGACATCAAAGTTCAGTTGACCTACATAAATACCCGTACTTATCTCACCCATGTTGCGATGAGCTTTGAAGGACGAGAAATGGACTATTTCGTTTTCTGCTGCAAACTGGAACACATGCGACTCGTCACCGACAAACTCATACTGATAGGATGCCCCTTCCACCAGTTGGTAGGCAGACACGCCATTGCTTGTCTCATCTTCGACATACATTTTCGCTTTCGAGGATGAAGCCACAATGTTCAGTTTGACCAACCCATATTGGCTGCTGCTGATGGGTATCGTCAGGGTGTCACATTCTTTTATCATAGGTTTCCTTATGCTTCAGAGAAACTTGTAAATCCGTTTGCCATCGCTGCATCATGCATGCGCAGTATCTTGTCGGCCGTGAGAGGGTACATCGAATTTGCAACTTTGTCTCTGCTTATCAAAGTCGTTTCTTTCTGCACTTCGCCTTCAAAGCACTCCTTCCACAGAGCGTTGAGCGTAGCGTCAAGTTTCTTGCGTGAACCATGCAACTTCGGCATCAGTTTCTGCACGATGGCGCAGTCGAGGATGTCTTTCAAGCTCATCTTCTTTTCCGTGTCATCATGCTTCTGCGCTTGACTAATGAAGCGGTAGATTTCTGTTGCTGAACGATAGCCGAACTCGGCATTGACAGATTTCAAATCTTTGAAGAAATTGCCAAGCGTCACCTTTATCTCTTTATCATCAGCCAACTCCTTGCATGTTGCGATGGTCACAAAACTCTCTGCCATATCCTGCGCCTTATAATTGATGATCTCACGGTCAATAGGTTTCATCTCACCGAGGAACGCATCCATTTCGTCAGGCGAGATTTTAAACTCTATCACATTGGCACGGTCGAGCACCTTGGGCGAGAACATATAGGTCGTTTCGTCCACATTGATTGTTCCCACGATAAACAGATTACTGGGCAGACAGATTGACTGTGGCACATCGCCTTCGCCCTTCCACAACGGTATAGCCTTGTGGCTCTCCATGGCAGAGAGGAAATCGGCAAAGTAACGTTCCACATAACTCATGTTCATCTCATCAAGGATGAGGAAATAAGGCTTACTGCTGTTCTCTGCCTTGTTTGCTTCAATCAGGAGGTCGAGCACACCGCTTTCCGGCTTGACATATTGGTTTTCCTGCAAGGCATTGGGGAAACCGAGCAGCTGCTCCCGGTTGGTCCAGTCTGCACCTACTGGCACCACACACATCTGGCTTTCATCTTTGATGAGCGCACTGGCAAAAGCCAAGGCAAGTTGCGTCTTACCAGAGCCGGCGAGACCGCTCAATATCAGAAAACGCTTTGACATGAGTGAGAAGGCAAAACGCTTGATAAGTTGGTCGCTATACAACAGTCCAGTATCACTGATGAGAGAAATCATCCGGGCGATAGAGAATGGCACGGAAAGAACGTGGGCATCTTGGTTTTGGTTATGGTCTTCTTTGGGAGAGTTGAGGATAATATCAACTTTCTCATTCATAAAGTATGAACGAGCTTTTATAAAACAAACATAATGGATTATGCTGCCAGACCGCCAGCCTTGGTTCTTTCCATTATCATGTTTGATGAAATTTTCATCATTCAGTAATGTGTCAGCAATGTTCTCAACTTCATTAGGAGAAGTGATGTCATACATACTTTTTATATGTTGCCAGATTTCTGGATTGTAATCAAAAAGCCTTTCCACCTCCAAGAAAGCCAAAAAACTTTGAACTGCTGTAGGTTGCAAATTGAACCCCTTGTCTGTCCTTCGGGATGACCTTACAATGTTTGAAAGATAATATGTAAATTCTTCTTTTATTCTTTGTCTGGAATCCATAATTAGTTTTCTTGACGATTAGTAATTGGAATAATGTTAAGCAACCATTGGGTATTCTTTCACGACCCTTGCAAATTCTCTAAACAGCGTTCCTCGTATATCATAAAACCCTCGTTGTTCTCCAACAATAGAGAATGCTTGGCAAGGAGCTCCACCAACAAATAAATCTACTTTGCCTTTGTATGGTCTTGCATCTAAATTATGTATATCCGTGTGCCATTGCTCTTCTGAGATTTTGTAATTTGAGAAATATGCCTTTTGCAATTTGCATCTATATCACCAGCAAAAACAATTTACACCTTAAGATTTAATCTTTTGAATGCATATTCTATTGTTCCTATACCACTAAAAGATGTTGCAAGGCGAATAGTCCTGTTTGGATAAGAAAACTCCCTATCCACCCACGACTCACCTTGCAAGTCTAAATTAGCTTGCGTATTCTGTATGTTTTTATGCTCTGTCATTGTTATTTTTCAGCCCAATCTTTTAAATTATCTCTCACTACCGATAGAAAATTGATTTCGTCAGCAAGATCTTCTTGCGAGAAGTTTTCCGAGAGGGTTGAAATAACCTCGCTAATTTTAGTTGTCTGCTTAAAGAGCAATTCTTGTTTGTTCTTTTCCATTGGCAGTTCTCCTTTAGCTATTGTTGGGCAATTTAATATAAACCATGGCGGAATCCTCCATTGTTGATTGCAAGAGGTCTTTCGCATCGACTTTAAGCACTCTTGCAATTTCCACAAGGGTTTCTATTGATGGTTGGGAACGATTAGTACACCATTTCGAGATGGTGGCATCGCCTTTTCCAAGTTGTTCCGCAAGCCATTTGTTGCTTTTCCCTTTCTCGGCCAGAACAACTTTAATTCGGTTTAGAGCTTTATTGTCAGCCATAACTATATCATTTTAGAATGTTCATGTTACAAAGGTATTGCTTTTGTATGAGAAAATTCCCTAAAACGATAAATATTTTCCTGTTGAACGAATTGTTTTCCGTTTGAAGTCACAAATATGCACTTTTAGGGTGCAAAAAAAGAGGCTCTTCAGGATTTTGGCATGACGAGACCCATGGCAGGAATGTAAACCCAGTTAAACCGCTCACGCTTCATTCATCGGTCCCTGTCCACGGAGAGTAAACAGCATGGGTTGCGCTCGACTTTGTCGCATGACGGGTTGCGCTCGACTTTGTCGCTTGACGGGCTGCGCTCGACTTTGTCGCTTGCGTCAGCAAGAATGCCCAGTGAGTACTTAGCCCGGGGCAAGCGAAGCGGCGCCCTGGGTTAGATGCCGTGCGTGAGCCGGCGCCCTGAAGGGGCAAAAGTATAGTTGCGCATCTTGCTGATTATGAATACTTTTGGCCCTTTAGGCCGCGCATGCCGCAAACATCCGCATATCTCTGGTCATAAACCGAATGAAACCGCTTACGCATGCATGGTGCAATAGTACAGCAACGGCTCGCGCACACTGATATAGAATAGATTTTTAAGACAACAAATACAACCTTTACAACATTGAACAACTTTTGTACCAATGGGAGGTAAGCAACGGACCTAAACAGAGACAACTCTTTGTTGTGCTCTCGGCACAATGACGGGTGCGAGGAGGGGTGCGAGGAGGGGTGCGTGAGCGTCATGTGCATGTGGGATCCGCGGGAGAATAATATCATCTGTGGGAGCGACCTGGGCGGATGCGAGGCCGTTGCGATGGTTTACATTCAAGGCGCACACCATTGAATAAAGCGGACAATGTATATAAAAAAACAGGCGTTATTTTCAACTTCGAAATATTTTGGCCGAAATACGCGAAAATACGGCACTTTTCGTAACAGGTTGATAATTAGACGTTTATGAAATTTCGGATTTTATTCAGCCTAAAAAGTAAATACTTTTCATCAAAGAATACCCTTTATCGCGTTGCGATTAACGCTTAATCATGACGCGATTAACGCTTAATCGCATCGCGATAAAGGGTATATCGCAACACAATATACCCTTTATCGCAAAATTACCCCACGCAAATCGCGGCGCGACCGACAAAAAACGTCATTTTCGCGTTCTATTTCATCCGCTCTCCACGACAAACTTTTCGACCAAAAATCATGACAACGATAGCGCTAACGGCAGTTAGATGGCGTGCGTGAGCCGGCGCCCTAAAGGGGCAAATGTATAGCTGCGCATCTTGCTGATTATGAATACTTTTGCCCTTGCAGGGCGTAGTTATGTCGGACGTACTACCCAAGGGCGACGCTTCGCTTGCCCTGGGTTATGTACTTTTGGCCCTTTAGGCCGCGCATGCCGCAAGCATCCGCATGGCGTCTGTCATCGCCTTCCCACACCCCTGGTCATAAACCGGATGAAACCGCTCACGCATGTCTCGCAAGCCATGGGTCTCGTCACTCCAAATTCCGGAAGAGCCAAAAAAGACAAGGTCAGATGGCCATGAGCAATGCCACATCAAAGCGGTGCCACGCTCAATCGTCTTTCCGGCCGGCCGACAGTATGGGCGATGCGGCGCCGGGTGCTACAGCATCCACCACGACGGGCAGTTGCTGCTCTTTCCACAGCAAGATGCCGCCTTTCATGTCGACCACACGCAAGCCGTCATGCTGCAAGCGCAGGGCGGCGGCATGGCTGCGGCGTCCGCTACGACAATAGATATAATAGGTGTGAAGGGTGTCGAGGTCGTTCGCCCCCTGGGCAAAGGCCGTCTGGTTGAGCCAGTCGAGGTTGACGGCACCGGCCAAGTGCCCTTCGGCAAACTCCGACGGGGTGCGCACGTCGAGGAGCAGGGCGGTGGTGTCGGCTTGCATCGCCGCGCGGAAATCCTTCGGCGCAAGCACCCTCACCGTGTCTTGCGCGGCACATGGGCACAGCCCCAGCCAGGCGAGAAGCGATAATATCATGTGTTTCATATCGGCAAAGATACGGATTATTTGCGAGAAAGCAGACTCCATGGCCATAAAAAAACGGCCGACACGCGAGGTGCGATCCCATGGAGACCGCTGGTCACTCCCGGCATCGGGAAGGCCCCCTGACGGTCTCTTCGCCCCACGGAAGACCCAAAAGGAAAAAGGCAGGTGCCGCAGCCCGGGAAAGACTGTCGACACCTGCCTTTATCATGATCATTTTCGAGGTGGAGATTGACAGGATCCACCTACTGGAAATCGCGCTATGCAAGCGCCATCAGAGAGTTACTTCACGATGACCTTCTTGCCGTTCTGGATGACCACACCCTTGTAGCTCTTGCCCACCTGCTGGCCAGCGAGGTTGTAGACGGGCTTGGTGTAGTCGACCGCGCCCTTGGCGGCGGTGCTGACGCCCTGGATGCCGGCGGCCTCTCCGCTGAGGAAGATGGCAGGTTCCGCTGACTCGTACTGCAGGTAAGCGGCACCCTGGGGCACCACAGCGCCCTCGACAGAGGTGAAGTAGGTGTTATACTCATCCGTGGTCAGCGTCCAAGCCTTGCCCACGCTGTCGGCAGAGACGGTGAAGGCAGCCTCATCGGTGGCCACCAGGAGGTTACCCTCGACGGCGGCGGCCGTCTCGACAGGCGTCAGCGTGTAGGTGCCCTCGGCAGCCTGCAGAAGCAGACCCGTGCCCGCGGGAGCCTCAGCGACCTGTGACAGGTCGGCGACACCCTCGGTGACACCCGTCACAGCGTAAGCCTTCAAGTCAGGCACGTCGGCGAAGTTGAGCGCACGCTTGTAGCTGAAGGTGGCATAGCCCGTCTTGTCGATGGTGACGGTGATGGGCTTGATGGCCAGCGCAAAGTCGTGCCCGGCATCAACATCGGTGTTGACCGACACGGTGTCGGAGAGATAGAACTCACCCGTGGTGTCGACGGCGCAGATGGCATAGGTGCTGTCGGCCTTGAGGTCGGCAAACGCATAGCGACCCTCGGCATCGGTGAAGACGCTGTCCTTCACATTGTCAACGGTGGTGTACTCCACGAGCACGCCCTCAAGCGGCGTGTCGCCCCACTTCACCTGTCCGTAGACCTTCACGTCGGGCTTGCTGAGCTCGATGGCGGCCAGGGTGGTGTCGGTCTCGACGAAGACCGAGTCGGCATAAGTGTTGAACTTATCAGCCTCAACCTTCACCTCATAAGCCACGCCAGCCTTGATGTCGGCCACAGAGTAGACACCCTCGTCGGTGGTGGTGGCGGTGTAGCTGAGCTCGCCACTGGTGAGCGACACGGTGGCGCCAGCCACAGGAGCGTCGCGATAGACGACCGTTCCGGCCACGGTGGCGGTGGTCTTCTTCAGCGTGATGTTGCGCACCACCGAGTCAGCCAGGCTGACGCCCTCCTCCGTGTAAGGCTCATAGCCCTCGGCGCTGACGGTGAGCGTGTAGGTCTTGTCGGTCTGGATGACCGGCACGTCGTAAGCACCCTCGGCATCGGTCTTGCCCGAGTAGATCACGTCGTCGCTGGTGAGCGTCACGGTGGCATCAGCCACGGCAGCGTCGCCACTCGTCACCACACCGGTGATGGCCGTTGGCTCCTTCTGGATGGAGAAGGTCACGACAGGCGTGTACTTGCTCGACCAAGACGATCCCGTGCCGCTCTTGTAGTTGGCTGTGGAGTAGTTGGCGTCAACGGGATACTTCACGTTGACATAGTTGCCGGCATCGCTCTTCACGTAGGTGTAGAAGCGGATGGCCGACGTGCCGTCCCACACGAGCGCCTCGGGCAAGGTGGCGTTGGTGACAAACTCGCCACCGTCGGTAAAGTCGACATCATCACCATCGATGAGGGTGACGGTGGTCAGGGCGTCCAGTCCCTCGCCCGCAACATAGCTGTCCGCATCGACGAGGCCGTAGGCCAAGGTCTGGTGGAGCTGCTTCACGGTCTTGGTGGAGCTGGGCACGCCGGTAAACGACACGCCCGCGATCTTGTCGCCAGCCTTCAGGCCAAACTGGGTGAGCATCTCCGGCGTGTAGATGAAGTCGCAGAGACCGCCCTGGGCATTGTCGGCATAGTTGAGGTAGAACACCTCGTTGCCTTCCTTTGAGCTCTCAGCGCCGATGACCAGCTCACTCACGGCCTTCTCCTCCGCGACAGTCACGTCGACGGTGTCGGTGGCGAGGGTGTAGCCATCGGTGAGGTTCTTCAGCTGCGCATAGACCTTGACAAGTCCTGCGGCATGAGGCGTGTAAGCGAGGTCGAAGGTCTGCTCGGCGCCGGCAGCGATGTCGGCAGTCTGTGCAGCAGCCACCGAGTCGCCATTGGCAAAGAGGGTGACGGCGTACGAGCCGGCAGCCTCAGCCTCGGTGTTGAGGTTCTTCACGGTGAGCTGGGCCTCATACTTGTTGTTGACCACAGCCACGCTGGGCAACTTCTTGCTGGTGGTCATGAGGTCGTGAGCCACGGCCACACGCTCGAAGCCATAGATGTTGTCCACACAGGTGTAACCGGCTCCGAAGCCGATGTAATAGTTGCCTGCCGGGATGTTGTCGATGACAAACGTCTTCAGCTTGCCAAAATAATAGGTGCTGCTGACACCGCGCTCCGAGCTCATGTCCTCAGAGGCGATGGTCTTGGCAAGCGTCCAGTGCTGGCGGTCAGTGGAATAGTAGACCTTGAGGTAGACGTCGTCGCCCTCCTGGTAATAGTTGGAGCGCGCCGCATCGACGGTCATCTTCTCGCCCTCTGCCACCTTGAGCAGCGGTGTGACGAGCATACTTTCCTTGCCACGCGAGCCGTTGGAGGCCAGGTAGGGGTTGTCGTTGCCCGTGTAGTCACGCTGGGCGATGCTCCAGCTTTCGCCGAGCACCATGCCTGTCGGCACGTTCTCGTCAGCGAAAGGCTCAAAATACTTAGCGGGGTCGAGCACGGTGCCCGACACGGGGAAGGCGAAGTCGTCTACGCCATCGGCCTTGACCACGACATTGCCGGCGAAGATGCCCGGCACGTCAGTGGTGAGGGTCAGGCAGAACGTGGTGTCCTTGTGGGCAGGCAGGGTGAACGGCATCTCCACATCGGTGGCGAAGCCCTGCGGCACGTCGATGGCCGTCACGGTGAGGGGAGCGGCACCCGTGCTGCGGATGGTGAATTCCTTCTTGGCAGGCTCATTGACCATGCCATAGTCGAAGCTGTCTTCGCTGTCAATGCGTCCGTCGCTGCTGCGCACCTGCATGCCCGGCGCATAGGCCACAGGCTCTATCCACGAACCAAAGCTGGTGGTCAGCGTGAGGTTTTCCATCACGTCATAACGGTTGCGTGAGGGATAGGTGGCATAGTCGACCTCAGCGGTCAGCGTGTCGGTGGCCTGCTCGCCCACCGCCAGCGTCTTGGCAACGGGCATGGTATAGACCACGGCGTTCGACCTGCTGTAGTTGACGATGCTCAGCGAGTAGTTTTCCATGCCGGGTGTCAGTTCCACGTCACCCACGTTGGAGTATTTCACGGCATAAGAGACGGTGAACTTGCCCTCGGCGCTGCAGTCGGGCTCCGACTTGCCGAGGTTGGTCACCTTGTCGACCTTCATGGCCTTGAGCAACTGGATGTCGGCGTTGTCGGCGGCGAAGTTGTCGATGAGGACATTCTCGCCACGGATGCCGATGTAGGCAGGCTCGACCTGCTCGGGGAGGTCCACCTTCACCCACTCATCGGTAGAGAGCGTGGGTGTGGTCTCGAGCGTGATCTCGCTGCCACGCGTGTACTTGGTCCCGTCCTTGGTGACGGTGTAGAACTTGATGGATCCCTTGCTTGCAGTCTGCTTGACATAGATGCTCGAGGCACCCGTGACCAGCGGCGTGACGAGCAGGTCGTTGACCGACTCCTGGTACCAGCCGGAGCCCAACTTCTGCGAGCCAATCTTCAGCGCGCCCGATCCGTCGATGCCGTCCGTGGCGGTGTAAGTGTACTGCACATAGTTGGTCTCGTAGTCATCATCGGTGTACGATGCGACGACATGTCCCCATCCGGGAGCAGCCTTGAAGTCGTGCGCCGAGGTGCTGACGGCCGTGTTGAAGTCCACGGCATACGGACTGACATTGTCAGCCTGCGCCGTAGCGGACCCCAAGCACAGGGCCAACAGAACGGAGGAAAGGTAATGTTTCTGTTTCATAAGCACAAGTGTTGAATGATGTTATTGATAATTGTGTTTGCGGTATGTTCGGTAAAGAGGAGGTGGCATCAGGGGCAACGCCACCTCACATCATCCTGACAGGTCTGTCCAGGCGGATTGCTCAGCGCACCACCTTGACGCTCTTGCCACCCTGGCGGACGATGAATATGCCCTTCTGCGCACGCTGGCTGTCGACACGCATGCCACTGAGCGTGTAGATGCCGTCGGCCGCATTCGTGGCGGGTGCGGCATCGGCCGTGACGCCCTGGATGCCTGTTGCCAAGCCAAGCTTCACGCTATTACACTGCGTGATGTCGGCCATCTGCATGTTGCCTTGGTTCACCTCGTCGAAAGCCTTCGTGACGATGGCGCCGACGGTGATGTTCCGGCTGTCGCAAGCGGCGGGCAAGGTGTAGGTGTAGTGGGCGGTGTAGTGGTTGCCGCTGACCTGGAGCTTGTCGCCCTGCGGACGGGTGAGGTAAGCGCGGAGCACCGCGTCATGGATGTAGTTGTTGTCGACCTGTGTCTTCTGCGTGACGGTGTTGTAGGTGTTCTGTTGCGACTTCACGTTGTCCTCGGTGAGCATCACCGTCAGGGCCATGTCGCCAAAGATGGCGGGAGCGTCGGCCGCCAGGTCGCCACTCACGTCGACACCGACCAGGCGTGTAGCCTCGTCATACGTGGTCTTAAGCTGCACGGTGGCAAAGGCGGGGAACGTGTTGGCCTCATCGACGATGGAGCGGAAGCCATCGTAGACCAGCGTGGGGAACTGGACGGCGTAGTCGTTGATGTCAAACGCATAATGGAGCTCACCCATGCCGAAGTAGAAGCGGTTGACCGTGAAGCAGGGATACGTGTAAGCGTAGAGGTTGCCCAGGTAGGTCGACGCAGCCAGGGATAGCGGCTGGCCTTCCGGGTAGAGGTTGGCGGCGAAGACGTCAGAGTCGCCTGCCAGCTGCGCAAAGTAGTCGTTCACATAGGGAGCCACGACATTGTCCTGGCTGTTGTACTGCTCCACGTATTCCTTCTGGCGCTTGAAGCTCTCGCCATAGACCACCATGGGGTCGGCCAACTTGCCGCGCTCCGTCTCCACAGGTGTGTTGCCGTCAATCTTGTCGACAAAGATGTTGAGGTTGTGGCGGCCTGCGTCAACATCATTGAGCATGTCGAGCACCTTGGCAAAGGTGGTCGACTGGCCGGGATCCAACGGCTCGTCGAAGTTGACGTCATAGTACTGCGGGGTGCCCTCATCAATCTTGAAGCCCAGTCGCAAGGAACTGACAGGGGCGAGTCCTGCGTTGGCATACGACATCATGAAGTCCATCTTGCTGCCCTTCTGCTTGTAGCTGGTGCCGTTGAGCACACTGTTCAGGCTGATGGCCTTGCGTGGCAGGCTGCTCACATCGATGATGAGCTGCACGCAGAGGTTGCTCACTCCCGACAACTGATAGAACGTTTCATCCTGGAGCAGAAGCGACGCATAGGAGCTCGACGCCTGGTCTCCATAGAAGCAGAGGGCGCCCTTCCCGGCATTGACCATGGCCGCACTCTCGTTGTAGGTGAAGCCCATGATGTACTGGTCATTGTCCGTGATCTCAATTTCCTGTGCGCTGTTGAGACGCGCCTCGTTCCAGCCGGCGGCCGTGCGGCGCACGGTGTTGCTGACCAGCTGCTCGGCGTTGCCATCACTGTCAACCTTGTAAATGAAAATCTTCGACTTGCCGATGGTCTCGCTTAGGGCGAAGCGTACGCCCACAATCTTACAACCTTTGTAGCTGGCCATGACCGACGAAGGTATCATGGCCGCCACGTCGTAGGAGCCCACCTGACCGAAGTAGGCATCGCCATAAGTGATGCTGTCGCCGTGGCAATAACCCACGCCACGCTCGGTGTTGGCCAAGGCTCGACGGGGATGCGATGTGGCCGTGGCGGCCGCCGTAGGCTCATCGCCCGCCGGCTGCGCCTGCAACGTGGCAGGCACATAGGCCACACCACGGCTTCGGTCCACCTGCACCAGCTGCGCGCTCACCAGGAGACACTGCAGCAGGAGCATCATCAATAGAGTTATCTTTTTCATAAAGGATGCTAAGTTTACGTGTTATAATTCCGGCAAGGCGATGGGGTCGCAAGACACGCATCGCCTTGCCGTACATTGCTGTTTTCTTGGTTGTAAAGAGGAGGTCACTTGCGGACCTTCATCACGCCGCTGGCGCTCTTCACCACATACACGCCACGGGGCAGGCTCTTGACATCGCCATTGACCTTCTGGCCCGACAGGGTGAACACCTGCGCGTCGACGGGCATGGCGTCAGCCTTGACGGTGCCAATGCCGCTGACCACAATCTCGTAGGTAGCCATCTCGGAGGTGGCGTTCTTGTAGACAGCCTCCACGCCAATGGTGTGGTTGCCTTCGGTTAGACCCGTGAGCACGTAGCTGGGCGTGGTGCTCTCCCCTATCTTCTTGCCGTCAAGGTAGATGACGTATTTCACCACGTTGCCGTAGTCGAGCGTGAGGCCACCGCCGTCCTTGGGCTCCACCTTCACGTTGTCGACCTGTGCGAAGAAGGTGTCATAGGACACGTAGTGGATGGCGACGCGCACCTGGCGGCCCACATAGGCATCGAGCGGTGTGGAGTATTCCGTCCATCGATCGCTGGGCATGTTGGCAGCGGTGCTGATGGCGGTGAAGTCGTCGGGATTGTCGGAGCCATCCTCCGAGACGGCAAACTCGATGGTCTCGGGGTACATGTCAGAGTAGCTCTTGGCCGTGGCCTTGAGCTCGAAGCCGTCGTAGACGTTGATCAGCGGTGAGATGAGCCACTTGTCGGCTTTGGCACCTTGGGGCGAGAAGAAGATGACATACTTGTCGCCATCGGGGGCATACATGGCCGGGTCGGCAGGCAACATGGCCGGTGTGGTCTTCCAGGGATTGAAGACCATGGGCGGTACCGGCTGCGGATCGGAGGGCGTGCTGGCACCTGGGAAGTCGATGACCGTGCCGTTCAGACTGATGGGATAGACAGCCTTGACATCATCGTCATAGGACAGCCAGTCGCCGAACGACTCTGAGGCGAAGTCATCGTAGCTCTCAAAACTGTCACTGAAGCCCAGCAACTGGTTCCACTTCAGCGAAGCGTTCGTCTTGCCGTCATCACCATGGGTGAGATCGGCGGTGATGTTGTAAGGCTTCTCCACGTTGTCCTCAAGGGCTATGTCAAACGACCTGTCGGTCGTGATGTCCGTCTTGAGACTGTACTCCTTGAAGGCACCCTTCTGGATGTTGATGATATACTGTCCGGCAGGTAGCGCCTTGATGTCGGCCTTGCCGTCGGCGACGGTCACGGCATAGTTGTCGCCCGTGGCCACGGAGAGCATGTTGACCTTCTGTCCGTCGGCGGTGGCCTTGCTGTCGGCCGTCACGTTGAACACGAGGTGGGCATAGCCGGTGTTGTTCACGTCGATGGTGCCGCGCACCAGTTCACTCGTCGTGGCCTTGTAGCGTGCCCGCACGCCATAGGTGTGTACACCATCGGCCACATTCTCCAGGGTGTAGGTGTAGCCCGACGTCGTGCCGACGAGCTGGTCGTCGAAATAGACGTCGAACACCTCATTGGGGTTGGCGGGTGAGAGGGCGGGCACGGAGCCCATGCGTTGTGCCTTGCCCGTGAGCTTCTGAGCAGCCTTGGCAGCCTGCTCCGTGGTGTTGATTTGTCCCACATAGAAGTCATCGACCATGAGCATGAAGGCTCCGCCGAGGTTGGCGTCGCCGATGTAGCGGATGGCAATCTTCACCTTCTTGCCGGCGTAGCTGGAGAGGTCATACTGCATCTCATGCCACCACTTGTAGTCCACCGATTCGTAGTTGCCCGTGGTGAGCTGCTTGAAGTCGGCCTTGGCAGGATTGTCGGTCTGTGTGGTGATGTAGACCACAAACTTCTCCAGATACTTGTCGGCAGCCTTGGCCATGAAGGAGAGCACATTGTCGGTGCCCACGGTAATCTCGGGCGAGATGAGCCAGTCGTCGTTGGCCTCGCCGCTTCCAGTGCGGGTGAAGCCCACATACTGCTTGCCCTCATAGGCGCGGAGCACCGGATAGTCGTAGTACCACATGGGTTCCACGGTGAGGGGGTTCATGATCTGGGCATACTGGCGCACGCCCCTGTTGGCATAGTCGCCCTGCAGGGCGGCCGCGCTGAGCTGGTCGCCGTCGATGCCCGTCCAGTCGCCGAAGTTGATGGCGAAGGGCTCATAGCTCTCAAAGTCGTCGTAGAAGGCAGGCTTCTCCGTGTTCCAGGTGACGGTGAGCGTCTTGGCGGCCGTGTATGCGTCGACCGCCAGATGGGCGTCGAGGGCAAACGGCGTGCGCGTCTTCTCCGTCAGTTGCAAGGTGATGTTCTTGACGGCCTCGTCCTCTCCGATGGAGAACGATGTCGTGGCAGTGTTGTAGCCCGTGCGCTCCACGGTGACGGTGTGGGGGCCGGCATAGGCCTTGACGGTGGCCTTGCCCTGGGCGTCGAGCTTGACACCCGCGTAGCTCAGGCCATATTCGGTTTGCTTGACCGAGACGGCTTGTCCGAGCAAGCTCTCGCCCGTGTTGCAAGTGACGGTGATGTTGATGGTCTTGTCGCGCTCCTGCGCCATGAGGGGCAGGGCGAGGAAGACGAGCAGCACCGTGAGCACGCAAGCAAATAAGTTCTTTCTCATGAGTTTAATAAATTTCTTCAGACTGGTTGTCCAGTTGGACATGCTTGTAGGTTTAAAAGAAAAAAGGTAACGGGAACGCCCGTAGCGAGCCTTGTCGGCCGGGGGTGCCCGTTACCTTATATGATTGACCGTAAGGGTTAGCGTGCGATCTTCATTGTCTTGGTGCCGTTGGCGGTCTGCACCTTCACGATGTATGCTCCCTTGGCAAGCGTCTGGAGGGTTTGCAGGCCCTTGCCCTTGGCCACGAGCATGCCGCCCATGTTGTAGACCGAGACATTGGCATCGTTGCCGACCTCAGCGTTCACTTCCTTGACGCCGGTGACGTAGCCGAAGTGAGAGAAGGTGAAGTCGTCGTAGAACGCTGCCAGGCGATAGCCCTCCGTGTAGTCGCGCACGGCCACATAGATATCCTTGCCGGCATAGGCCGAGAGGTCTACGGTGTAGTGGTTCCAGTTGTGTCCGTCGAGATAGGGAATCTCCTGGAGCTTCATCACCTCTGTGAAGGTGTTGCGGTCCGAGGCACTGGTCTCGCTGACGTAGACACCCACCATGTGCTTGCCGTCGGGCAGCACGCTACCTGTGTTCTCCCAGTTGCGGGCATAGAAGTCGAAGGTGGAGTTGTCGGTGGCAGTGAGCTTCTTCGACACGATCCAGTTGTCGCCCTTCACGTCGTCGCTGAGGGGTGAGCCGGGGATGAGGAAGGCCTGTCCTGAGATGGGGGCCACGTTCTGGAGGTTGGATGTCTCGTAGGCCACGGCGAAGGCATAGACCTGTCCGCTTGAGGGGAACTCGGTGCCATAGCAGTTGAACGGCACGGTGGCGGTGCGGTCCACGTCGATGAGTGTGAAGTCCTTGGTCCAGTCATACTCGTAGGCGTTGTCCTCGAATGAGTAGTAGAGCACGTCCTGTGCGAGGGCTGTTCCCTCGACGGGGAGGCTCACCTGGTAACCGTTCTCAGCCTCGACGACCAGCGTGTCCTTGACGTCGCCGGCTTCCTGCAGGGCGCAGAACGTCACGTCAAACTGCTTGCCATCCTTGGCGGCGATGACATCGCCTGCCTTGAGCGAGGTGGTGAAGTGTGCGGTCTTGAAGGTGACGGTCTTGATCTTCAGGTCTTGCTCGCCCTTGTTGATGAGGGTGAAGATGTCGCCTGAGTTCACGCCCATGCCATAGTTGACCTTGCCTGCGTTCCATCCCGTCTTGTTGAAGACGGCCTTGTTGTCGGCCTTCACCTCGATGAGCACATTGTCAAGTCCGCAACCGTTGTCCTTGCCTGAGTAAGAATAGTGTACCCAGCGGAACTGCACGACCTTGCCCGCATACTGCTTGAGGTCGAAGTTCTCATTGATCCAGTAGTAGCGCTCGCCCACGGATGTGTTCTGCACGGCCTTGTCATAGTCCTGCGAGAGGTGTGCCAGTTCCTTCCACTGTCCGTCGACATTGATTTCGAAGGTCACCTTCGTGATGCCGTTGTTGTCGCCGTCCACATTGACAGGCTTGGCCAGTCCGCTCTCATCGGCGATGGCGTCGATGGGGTGCTTGTCCACCCAGTCGAAGGAGATGTTCACCTCCTCGCCCTCGGGGAGCTTAAACTCAGGTGTGGTGACCGATGACAGCTCTCCGGCGTTGAGCCACATGCTGTAGAGACAGGGTGCGGGGTTACCCTTGCCCTCGAGCAGGCTCCACTGGCGGTTGGCAATGCTGTTGGTGGTCTCTGAGGTCCAGCCGGTGGGCAGGCCCTTCAGGCCGGTGAAGTCCATGGCATAAGGATAGGTGGAGTTGGTGGCGTCCTTCTGTGTGGTGAAGCTGTACTCCTTGGAGTCGGTCTCCTCGCCAGCGGCGTTGACGCCGGCCACCTTCCAGTAATAAGTGGTCTCATAATCGGCCTGGGGCAGGGTGAAGGTGAGGCTGTTGCCCACGCTGCTGCCGTTGACCACATCGTACTGGCCCGAAGCCTTGCCGATGTAGATATTGTAGCTCTTGGCAAACTGAGCGGGTGTCCACTCAAACTTGATGTTCTTGTTGTAGATATCGGTGGCACTGTCCTCAGGGGTCTTGTAGGCCACGCCCACGGGCACACCGTCGGCACCGTAGAGGGTGGGCAGGAACACGCGGTCGAGGTAGAAGGTGCTGGTCTCGGGCACGTCGCCGTCGTCGGAGGTGACGGCGGTGTTGTGCCAGCGCACGTAGGAGCTGTCGGTGCCCACGCCGAGGTCGATGGTCTCGAAGAGGCGCTTGTTCTGCACATCGTCGTTGTCATAGTCGAAGGTCCACTTGGTGGTCCAGGTGTGGCCGCCATCGGTGGAGAGCTCCAGGGTGATGTCGTTGCTCTGGTAGGTCTCGCCGTCGGAAGACGTGAAGTCGTTGTAGTATTCGAACATCACCTTGCCGCCCTTGGTGAGGTCGAGGCGGGGCGAGGTGAGGTAGTTCTCGGTCAGCGAGGTGCTGGCGGATGCCGAGTGGTCGCCCTCCAGGGCGTTCTTGGCATCGCTCCAACCGTCGTTGGTCCAGCCAGCTGCGGGGAAGTAAGCCTCGAAGGTCTCCTCCGTCAGCCCCCCGGGTGCCTCGGTCTTGTCGGCCTTCAGCGCCACGGTGATGTCGCCGCCGTTGGTGTGGAGCACGGCGTTGCCCTCAGCGGGCGTGGTGAGCGAGGCGGTGTAGACAAACTGAAACTGGGTGGAAGCCAAGCGGTCGAGGTCGACGGTGGTGGGGTCGATGGTCATCGTGACACCCTTGGGCAGGTCCACGCTGTTGATCTTCAGGCCACTCTTGCCCGTGTTGGTGAGCTTGAACACCTCAGAATAGAACTTCTCGCCGAGATAGACCGTCCCGTAGTCGTAGCTTTCCTTGTCGATCTTGGCGACGGGGGTGGTGACAGGCGTGGCCTGCTTCACGAGCACATTGTCGAGGTAAACGACATTGGAGTAGGTCGTGTTCATCTTGTAGACGAAGGCCAGCTTCACCTTCTCACCCTGCCAGTCACTCAGGTCAATCTTGCTGGTCTGCGTCGACCAGCTCTCAAAGGGATAGCTCACGCCGCTCTCCTTGAGGTCCTCGGCGTTCTGGATGGAGAAGATGGTCTCGGCGTTCTTCAGGTCGCCGTTCTTGACCACACGCACCTGCAGGTCGTACATATACTTGTCCATGAAGGCCTGGGGCGACACCTTCCAGTCGAAGCTCAACTGGTAGGTGTTGTCGAGGTTGAGCTCCGGCGAGAGGAGCACCTCCTCACGCGGGCCTTGGCCATCGTCCTCATAGGAGGCGCCGTCGCAGCATGCCACGTGCTTGCCGGTGATGGTGCCCTTCTCGTAATAGTAATTCGACCAGACATACTTGCTGTTCGTTCCCGTGTAAGAGTTGACGGTCGTCCAACCGTCGGCCACGGGCTGCGAGAATGTCTCCGTGCTTCCTGTCTCAAAACCCTCGTCGAGGATGGTCTGCGCATGCAGGCTTGGGGCGCCTGCGAACGCAGCTGCAAGAAGCAACAAAGCGTAATGCTTTTTCATGTGCTGTAATTTTGGTTGTTATTAAATAATGTATCTTTCTACCTGGCGCCTAACAAAGGCGTACGCTAATGTCAAGCGCAAAGATAATGCTTTTTTGTCAAAAGGTGCAAAATAAGCCGTGAAATATGTAAATATTCTGCAAAATACCATAATAATGTTACAATATGAGACCAAACAGTCGCATAAATGACACATACATATTACATTTTCGACAAGGGCTACATAGCGCCATGACCTCAAAGACGGTGCAAGCCGAACGCAATGAAGGCTTGCTTTCCGGATGACTGAGCGTAGCCTGCCTTGTCTAAAAAGAGGCTCTTCCGGAATTGGGCATGACGAGACCCATGGCAGGAATGTAAGCCCATATAAACCCCATCCCTTGAGGGGGAAAGCCCTATCAGGCTGAGGCCCCATGCGAGCCTTCGCGTCTTTTGAGCCGATCTCACGACACGAAGGTTCGCATGTCTCCCCACGGCTGTCGCCGTCCCCCCTCAAGAGCTGGCTTTAAACCCAGTTAAACCGCTCACGCGCCATTCATCGGTCCCTGTCCACGGAGAGTAAACAGCATGGGCTGCGCTCGACTTTGTCGCATGACGGGCTGCGCTCGACTTTGTCGCTTGACGGGCTGCGCTCGACTTTGTCGCTTGCGTCAGCAAGAATGCCCAGTGAGTACTTAGCCCGGGGCAAGCGAAGCGGCGCCCTGGGTTAGATGCCGTGCGTGAGCCGGCGCCCTGAAGGGGCAAAAGTATAGTTGCGCATCTTGCTGATTATGAATACTTTTGGCCCTTTAGGCCGCGCATGCCGCAAACATCCGCATATCTCTGGTCATAAACCGAATGAAACCGCTTACGCATGCATGGTGCAATAGTACAGCAACGGCTCGCGCACACTGATATAGAATAGATTTTTAAGACAACAAATACAACCTTTACAACATTGAACAACTTTTGTACCAATGGGAGGTAAGCAGCGGACCTAAACAGAGACAACCTTTTCGTTAAGCCAAATGAGCAGAGTGAAGCTTGCTTCGGCTCTGCCATGGCGAGAAAAGGTGCATGAAATGAACCTCTTTGTTGTGCCCTCGGCACAAGGACGGGCACGAGGACGGGTGCAATGACGGGCACGAGGACGTGTGCAAGGACGTTGCGTGAGCGTCATGTGCATGTGTAAATCCGTGCGATCCGTGGGAGAGCAATATCTTCTGTGGGAGGGACGAGGACGAGCGCAAGGCGGTTGCGATGGTATTGAATGTAAACCAAATTTAACCGCTCACGCAGCAGGACTGCAAACTGATGAAACCGCTCACGCATGTCTCGCAAGCCATTGGTCTCGTCACTCCAAATTCCGGAAGAGCGTTTTTAGGAAACTCTTTTGGTCGTCAATGTCCATTTGTTGTTTGCTGCTTATTCAAAGCGGATACTTCCGAAACAGTCGGGGCGATGGAAGTCGGGCTTCGGCGTGACGACGGGGAAGAGCGACAGGAAATGGGGTCGCGGCAACCTGTCGCCACACTTGTAGACATTGCCTCGGGCCCGAAGCCCGCCAAACGAGGTCAGTCTGTGGCTGAACAGCACCTCGGCGGGTATTGCCAGACACAGTTGCCATGTGCGTTCGCCCATGATGTCGGCAAAGGGCGTTCGCCCCAGTGACGCCCAGCGATCCACTCGGTCGAGCGTCTGCTGGTCGGCCCTCACCCGGTCGGCGCGTCCGTGTCCATTGCCGATGAGCAAGGTGCCCGCAGCGTTGCATTCAACATTATAGTAGGTATCGGCTGCAGTGCCCGGAGCAGCATCGACATCGAGAGGCTCCAAAAAGAGTTCGCAACATGAGTCTTCCCACACGTTGCCGTTGTCGTGGGCTGCCACGGCGCGCACACACGCCTCCGTCACGCGGTAGTCCACCAACAGGTGGGAGCCCGTGTGGACCAGTCTGACTGCCATCTTCGGACAGTAGGGATAGAGGTCGGCCCAGTCGTGCTCAGCCACGGGCGTGAAAGTCACATGGGCATGGTCCATCACTTGAGGTATGTCGGCTGCGCCGACGGGACCGTCGGCAATGTGCCTGACGGCGAGTGCTTGTTGTGTCATCATGCGGCAAAGGTAGTCATTCTCCGCCAAAAGGCCATCATCCTGACGCTTTTTTCTTTCTTCCCATTGGCCACCTGTGCCATGCTCAGGTTTCAACATAACCTGGCCAACTTGATACGGCTCGCCCTGCGAGACATGCGTGAACGGTTTACCCAGTTTACATCCCTGCTGCGTAAGCGGTTTACCCAGTTTGTAATTATACTGCGTGAGCGTCATGTGCATCCGTGTAAATCCATGGGATCCGTGGGAGAACAATATCATCTGTGGGAGCGACTTGGGCGGATGCGAGGCGGGCTGCGCTCGACTTTGTCGATTGACGGGCTGAAAGCCCAGTGAGTACTAAGC
>ERZ808240.1169-NODE-1169-length-33222-cov-8.048633_pt1 | contig 33222 bp, 32 predicted proteins | sample MGYA00521084_ERZ808240 | MGnify/ENA primary metagenome ERZ808240 (study PRJEB31516, sample SAMN03275571) | gut metagenome | biome: mammalia-associated habitat; material: feces | host: Papio cynocephalus | place: Kenya | collected 2012-08-06 ... | reverse complement strand
CTGTCAAGCGCAAGAAGAAGTCCGAAGCAGCCCGCAAGCGCAAGTTCAAGTAATTGACGTCGCTAGTTGCTTTAGATTTTCGCGTTGCTAACGCCGATGTAGGAGAGCCTGTTTTGCAGGCTCTCCTATTTTCATTTACGAGGAAAAATTATGCTTGTTACCCCTGAATATGTTTTCAAGGACGTTACCCACATCACGCCGGAGTTTCTGGCTGAGAAAGGCATCCGCGGCCTTGTGCTGGATATCGACAATACTCTGACCGCTGACCGCAGTCAGGAGCTGCCCGATGAGGTGGCGCAGTGGCTGGAAACCATGAAGGCTGCCGGTATCCGGATGACCATCGTTTCCAACGGCTCGGCAAAACGTGTTCGCCCCTTTGCCGAAAAGCTGGGTCTGGCCTGCATCTGCCGTTCGGCGAAGCCGCTGCCCTTTGCGCTGATGGTCGCTCAGCATCGGCTGGGATTGAAACACCGTCAGCTGGCAATGGTTGGCGACCAGCTCTATGCTGACCGGATGGCGGCGGCTCTGTACGGTATCCCGGGTCTGGTCGTTGTTCCGCGCGGCCCAGACCTCGGCGCACAGGTCGTCCTCAAACGCAAGTGGGAAAAAAAGCACTGGCAGGAGTATTACGACAAAGGGGGCAAGACCCTGTGAGCAGTTTGGAACACTCGGACGGCTGGCATATCCGGTTCGGCACCGCAGGCACCAGCGACAGCTTCACGGCGCAGGGCTATAAAAACAGCCTTGATATCCCCAGATATACAGCGAAAATGGGTCTGGATGCCTTTGAATACCAGTGTGGACACGGTGTCCGCCTTGGCCTTGAAAAGGCGCAGAAGATGGCCGCAGACGCTGCTGTGTGCGACATCTTGTTCAGCGTCCATGCACCTTATTATATCAGTATGTCCAGCCTTGAAGAGGATAAGCGTCTGAACAGTGTTCAGTACTTGCTCCAGAGCGCAGCTGTCTGCAAGGCTCTGGGCGGAAAACGGATCATTTTCCACTCCGGCAGCTGCGGCAAGCAGAGCCGGGAAGCCGCCCTCGAAAAAGCTCTGGATACCATGCGCCGTGCCGTGGATGCCCTCGACGAAGCCGGTTACGGGGATATGACTCTCTGCCCGGAGACGATGGGAAAGATCGGCCAGCTGGGTACGCTGGACGAGGTGCTGGCTCTCTGCGCTGTGGACAAACGCATCACGCCCTGCATCGACTTCGGCCACCTGAACGCCCGGACGCTGGGCGGCATCCAGTCCAAGGCAGATTATGCCGCTATCCTTGACCGGATGGAGGAATCGCTCGGGGATGACCGCGCAAAACGCTTCCATGTCCACTTCTCGCGCATCGAGTTTTCGGCAGGCGGCGAGAAACGACACTGGACGTTCGCTGAGACTCAGTTCGGCCCGGAACCGCAGCCTTTGATGGAGCTGCTGGCAGAGCGTGGCTGCGCTCCGGTCATCATCTGCGAGAGTGCCGGAACGCAGGCCGAGGACGCCTGCACCATGCAGCAGATGTATGCGGCGGCGGTCAAAATGCGCTGATTTTCAAACTTTTTTCGATTTCAAACGTCTTTTTTGCTCAAACCCCTTGCCAAACTGCACGGGATTGAGTAAAATAAATAGAGATATGCGTTAAGCATTTGAGACATTACAACTAATGGAGGAATTCCTATGATTTCTGCAGGCGAGTTTCGCAATGGCGTGACCTTTGAGCAGGACGGCCAGGTTCTTCAGGTCGTTGAGTTCCAGCACGTGAAACCCGGCAAGGGCGCTGCCTTTGTCCGTACCAAGACCAAGAACGTCATCACCGGCTCTGTGGTTGAGACCAGCTACAACCCGACCGCAAAGTTCCCTCAGGCTTTCATCGAGCGCAAGGACGTGACTTACAGCTATGAGGATGGCGATCTGTACCACTTCATGGACAACGAGACCTACGATGACATCCCCGTCAACGCAAGCGATGTGCCCGATAACTTCAAGTTCTGCAAGGAGAACGAGCCCTGCAAGCTGCTGAGCTACAAGGGCAAGGTCTTCAGCGTTGAGATCCCCAACTTCATCGAGCTGGAAGTCACCCAGACCGAGCCGGGTGTCAAGGGCAACACTGCTACCAACACCCTGAAGCCCGCTACCGTCGAGACCGGTGCTGAGATCCGTGTTCCCCTGTTCATCAACGAGGGCGACCACATCCGCATCGATACCCGTACTGGCGAGTATATGGAGCGCGTCTAATCTTTTACCGACAGACCGGGCAGGCGGGAGACCGTTCGCCCGGTTTTTTGCTAAACTGCTGTTTTGCGATAGGAGGTATTCCCTATGAAAGAAAAAGCTGCATACCTGAAGGGCCTGATCGATGGCCTCGGCATTGATGAATCCACCAAAGAGGGTAAGGTCATCAAGGCTATGAGCGAGCTGCTGAGCGAGATGGCTGATGCTGTGGACGGCATCGACGAGGATGTGACCCGTGCTTACGACCAGATCAATGACCTGAGCGAAGAGCTGGAAGACCTCGAAGCCGACCTCTACGAGGACGACGATGCCGATGAATCCGACGAGGAAGAAGACGAAGAGACTTCGGACGACGAGGAGAGCGACGAGGACGATAACGCCGACGTTGCAGGAGAGCCTTACTATGAGGTAGCTTGCCCTGCCTGCGGCAACACCGTCTATGTCAGCGAGGACGACCTCGACGCAGGCGAGGCCATCTGCCCCAGCTGCAAGGTCGCGTTTGAAGTCGCACTGGCGGACGAAGAGGACGACGAAGCCGCTGAGGAAGACGACAGCCCCGTGCAGTACGAGGTGACCTGCCCGAACTGCGGCGCAACTTCCGTTGTCGAGGAGGATGCTCTGCTGGATGGCGAGCCGACCTGCCCTAATTGCGGTAAACCCCTCGATTTCGAGGTCACTGAAGAGTAACGTATAAACAATAAAGGCTGACGTCCGGACAACAGGACGCCAGCCTTTATTGTTTATACCAGCCTCGCACCCGAATGGGGTAAAGCCGAGGTTCCGAAAAGGTCAAGGGTGTGAATTTTATCGGGCAGGGCAGACAGATTGCCGCCTGTCCAGTACCACGCTGCGGCAAAGGCGGCAAGGACGACGAGAAGCAATACAAACAGAATCCGGCGCATCCAGAGCTTTCGTGGCTTAGAGGGCTTCGGAGCAGGCTCTGAGGGCGAGACGTCCGGGTGAGTTGTCTTGCGTGCCGGTAAAAAGCCGGTGCCTTTTGCCTGCGGCAGTCCGGCGGCGGCACGGCGGATCATATCCATCAGCCAGAGGGCAGGAAATTCATTCGGGCGGACAGTACGGAGCCAGCAGCCTTTTTTGGTGGACAGGATAAGCACTTTATCCCGTTCACGTTCGGCACAGCCGGCGGAAATTTCAGCCCCGACGATTCGTCTTGTTGCCTGTGCCCGTGCGAGGGCAAGGCGGAGTGGGTCGGGGGTCTCGTCGACAGACAGATGCAGTTTGGCACGCGCACGTTTCTCGATTTGAAGGCCGGTCTGGGGATGTGCGTAGCTCAGCGCACCGAAATCAAAGACCTTTTCTGAACCCGGCACATTTTCCAGCCGGGCGTCCAGCAGGGCACCTGCGGAAGCATCACTGCACACCAGAAGCCGGTCACAGCGTTCCAGCGTCTCCACAACGGCGACGGAGAGGGAAGTCTCGCCCTCTCCATATAACTCTGCCGGAAAGCTTGTGCGAAGAAAATGAATCGCTTTTTTTAGTCCGTCCGGGTTGCCGGCATGAAGGGCAAGAAGCGTTTCGCCCCCACGGGAACGCCACTCTGCCGTGGTTTTCCACTGGGGCGAAAAACGCCCTACCGCTTCCGCCAAAGCAGCCGGTTCCGCCCCAAACAGCCGGAGCATACAGCTTTCGGTTTTGATATCGTCAGGCATAACATCACACACCTTTATCCGTTTTGGGTGGCTGTCCGGCAGCTGCTCAGGCGTTCAGAAAGTCAGCATCTAGCTTGTCCAGAGCGGAACGGTCATGCTGCAGTTCTGCGGACAGGGCGGTGGTTCCTGCCGGAATTTTCCCCTGCGCCAGACGCAATGCCAGTTCAAGAGCAGCCTGTGCCGCTCTTGCGCGGACCAGAGCGCGGTCCGGACGGGGAACATGCAGCTTCTGGACATAGACCGTCTCGCCGCGTGCGGCACCGACATAGACCGTACCCACCGGACGAATTTCATCGCCGCCGGTCGGCCCGGCGATTCCGGTCACACTGACGGCAATATCCGAACCGGAAACAGCCGCTGAGCCCAAAGCCATCTGCGCCGCAACGGGAGCCGAAACGACGTTATATTTTGCAATGACATCTGGTTCCACGCCGATGAGTTTGGCCTTGGCCTGCTCCCAGTAGGTCACAAAACCATAACCGAAAACCTCGCTGGAACCGGAGACGGAGGTGATGCGCTGCGCGATCAGGCCGCCGGTGCAGCTCTCGGCAGTGGAAACGGAAAGATGATTTTTACTCAGGGTATGCACCAGCGTCTCTTCCAGACCGGCCACATCCTCATCATACACTGCGTCGCCTAGCAAATCATAGAACTTTTTGGCATATGCCCTGCACATTTTTTCGCCTTCCGCATCGGTTGCGGCCCGGGCGGTGATCCGGATCTCGCACTCGCCGACTTTGCAATAGATGGCGGCGGTAGGGTTCTCGTTTTCGAGCAGGTCACGGACTTTATATTCAAGGTCGCTTTCGCCGCCGAGGATGCGCAGGGTCAGCGAGTGCAGGACACAGTTCTGCTGTGCCAGCAGCATGGGACGAACGCTCTCGGTCCACATGGCCTTCATCTCGGAGGGAACGCCCGGCATCAGGACGGCGCAGCGGCCATCCTGCTCGAACCATGCGCCGGGGGCGGTGCCGTGGTTGTTGATGACTTTACGGCCATTTACCGGAACCATTGCCTGCTTGCGGTTATTGGGGGCAACGGTGCGGTTGGAACGATGGAAATAGTCGACGATTTTGTTCCATTCGTCCTCATCAAAGGTCAGGCTGTCGCCGAAACATTCTGCGACGGTCTCTTTTGTCAGGTCGTCGGCAGTCGGGCCGAGACCGCCGGTAAAAACCAGCAGGTCGCAGCGGCTTTTGGCCTCGTTGACGAAATCGGCCAGACGCCCGTGATTGTCGCCGATGGTGCTTTCACGCTGAACGGTGATGCCCAGCGCGGCCAGCTCCCGGCTGAGGTATTGGGCATTGGTGTTGAGGATGTTGCCGAGCAGCAGCTCGGTGCCGACACTGATGATCTCCGCTGTCATGGCCTTACCCCTCGAATTCTACGTCGTCGTTGATGCGGATACGGATGCGCTCTGCATTGGCGGCAGCTTCCGCTTCCAGCTCTGCCAGACCGGGCATTCCGGCCTCGGCTTCCAGAATCTCGTCCAGCTCCGGGCGGATCTTCGGGTGCGGCGGCGTGAAGATGGTGCAGCAGTCCTCGTAGGGCAGGATGCTCGTCTCGAAGGTGTTGATGTGACGGGAAGTCTCGATGATCTCGGTCTTGTCCATGCCGATGAGCGGACGCAGGATGGGCAGATCCTGCGCAGCGTCGGTGCATTGCAGAGCCTTGACAGTCTGACTTGCGACCTGTGCCAGACTCTCGCCGGTGATAAGGGCTTCACAGCCCTGCTTTTTGGCGATGATGTTGGCAATCCGCATCATGCTGCGCCGCATCAGGACGGTGAACAGCACGTCGGGAGCGTTATCCCGGATGTACTCCTGCGGCTTGGTGTAAGGCACGACAAAGAGGTTGGTGCTGCCGGTGTACGGGGTGATGAGCTGTGCCAGAGCCTTGACTTTCAGCTTGGCACGCTCAGAGGTGTACGGGGGAGAGGCAAAGTGGATGTGGTCAAGACCCAGACCACGTTTTGCCATCCGATAAGCGGCGACAGGGCTGTCGATGCCGCCGGACAGCATGTTCAGCGCACGGCCGGAGGTGCCGACCGGCAGACCACCTTCGCCGGGAACCTTCGGGCCGTGGATGTAGGCACCGTAATCGCGGATCTCAACAATGACCTTGAACTGCGGATTGTGGACATCAACTTTCAGGTAGTTGTGCTTTCCCAGCAGGTAAGCACCCAGTTCGCGCATCAGCTCCGGGCTGGTCATGGGATAGGACTTGTCCGCACGGCGTGCCTCGACCTTGAAGGTCTTGATGCCGCGCAGGTTGTCGCCGAGGTAGTCTTCGGCGGTCTGGCAGATGGTGTCAAAATCCTTTTCGCAGACGACGGCACGGCTCAGAGCGGCAAGGCCGAAGACTTTGCTGACCCGGTCAAAGGCGAGGTCCATGTCGACATCATCCTCTTCCGGCTCCATGTAGAAGGTGGACTGGGTGCAATAGACCTTGAATTTGCCGACGGTCTTGAGCCGGTAGCGGAGGATTTTCAGCATCGCCGACTCGAACTGGTTGCGGTTGAGGCCCTTGAGCGACATTTCGCCCTGATAGCCCATAATAACTTCTCTCATAATATTCCTCACTTATGAATTCTCTGCAAATGCTTCATGCCGTCCTCAAAGCGGTTGAGGAACGCATCCACATCCTCGGGGGTGTTGTCTGCACAGAAGGATACCCGGATGGCAGTGTCGATGGCAAGTGGGTCACGCCCCATTGCGGCGAGGGTATGGCTGGGCTGACCCCGGCCGCAGGCACTGGCCGACGAGACGTAGATCTGCTTCTCGGCAAGGAATGCCAGCATGGTCTCGCTCTTGATGCAGTTCTCGCTGAAGTTCAGCACTTCCGGTACAGCGGTGTCTGGGCTGTTGATGACGACTTCCGGGAAGACAGATAAACCGTCTCTCAGCCGCTGGTTCAACGCACGCATAGCAGCATCCCGGCTCTTCATGGTTTTGGCAAGCCGGGTCGTTGCCGCAGCCAGACCCATCGCATAAGGCAGATTTTCGGTGCCGGGCCGCATCTCACGCTCCTGCTCACCGCCGAGATAGGGCGGCTGAAATGCCTGCACCAGCCGGTCGCTCAGGTAGAGCGCACCGATGCCCTTGGGCGCATGGATCTTGTGTCCGCTGACGGACAGGGTGTCGATGTTTGCCAATTTGATGGGAACACGCATCCATGCCTGCACTGCGTCAACATGGACGATGGTGCGGCTGTTTTTTTGCTTGACGGCGGCAGCGAGACGCTCCACATCGTTCCGGGTGCCGATCTCGTTGTTTACCATCATGCAGGCGACAAGGATGGTGTTTTTATCCACATACGCCAGCATCTCGTCGATGTCGAGGGTGCCGTCCGCCTTGGGATTGACAACTGTGACATCGTAGCCCATTTTCGCCAGACGTTCCAGTGGCTTCTGTACGCTGGGATGCTCGAAACCGGAAACGACGATGCCTTTGCCGAAGTTTCGGGTCAGGGCTGCACCTAGCAAGGCGAGATTGTTGCTCTCGCTGCCGCAGGAGGTGAAGTAAAGCTCTTTTGATTTGCAGCCCAGAGTCCGGGCGATGGCGGCACGGGCGGAGTTCAACGCTTCCTCACTCTGTGCGCCGGGGGCGTAGAGACTGGACGGATTCGCCCAGTGTTCACGCATGGCTTTGTCAATGACGTCTGCCACCTCAGGTGCAACCATCGTGGTGGCGGCGTTGTCTAAGTAATGGATCTCAGGATTTTGCAGCATAAAAAGATTCCTGCCTTTTGATTGGATATTGAACATAAAAAACCAGGATAAGTATATCACAGAATGCACGGTTTGCAAATAAAAAAGGACTGCTCCCGGCAGGGAAAACAGTCCTTTTTGAATCACAACGGCGATCAGTGCGTCTCGTTGGCCTTTTGCAGCCAGATGCTGCCGATGTCCAGTGCGTTGTACAGGCCATGCTTGGTGGTCTGACGGGCAACGCGGGCCTCGGGAGCTTTGCTCTCATCGGTGGAAAGCAGCATCAGGTGTACTTTGTCGGCGACCTGCTGATCTCCCATCGGGGTGGTCGTCAGGATCTGGAGATAAAGCACATAGGGGTCGGTCATACGGCCGTAATACAGCTCGTTGTCCTTGCGGACGAGGGGCTTGCCTTTATAAGTCAGTTTTGGAGTAAATGGCATCGTGAAAGCCTCCCTATCGTTTAGATTCACTCTAGTATAGCACATTTGTTGTAACAGATGCAAGATAAGACCGAGGGTGGAGTGAATTTTCTCTGCGTGCAGTGTCGCCTTGACAGGGATTCAGAGCTTTGGTATTATAAAAGACATAAAAAGCTTATAATATGGAGGTTTTACAATGCGCAAATCCAAGCCTTTACGCCTGCTTGCAACTGCGGCTGTCGTTTGTACATTGCTGGCGTCCCTGACTGGCTGCACCAAGGAAGAATTTATCGCCGGGTATAACGAGTTTATGCACGGTGATTGGATCGGTGCGATCGAGTCGCCGGCATCGTCGCCTACGCTCTACTATTCGAGCGCGGATCAGGAACGCATCTCGAGTTCGGGTCATGTATATGATCCGCCAAATGAAGAGTGTGATGCGATCATAAACTCTCTGCTCAGTGAGCTGTATTCTCTGGAGTCTTCGGCACGTTCGGACGTGAGTGCGGCGATTCAGGCAGCAAAGGATGAATACCATGCACTGCCGGCCTCTCAGCAGAATATGATCAATAAGTACAGCATTGCATACTCTCATCTGTCCGCTGTCGAAAGCACTTATGACAGTGAAGTTTCCTCGATCGTGAGCCAGATGCGCAGCACGCTGCAGGAGTACAATCAGCCGGAAACGGTTGCGGATGACGCATGGAGCTATTATCAGTCCGCAAAGAGTTCGATGATCTCCAGCTTGAGCTGATAAAATTCAAATTACAGAAATTGGGGTTGGAATTTGTTCCAGCCCCAATTTTTTATCCCTTGCGTGCCTCTCACAGCCGCGTTATAATACAGATGGAAAGTCGTTCCAAAACAGAGAAAAAGGAGAACAGGAGGCTGGCTTATGGCTGACTATCAGGAATACCGCAGACGAGTCCTTCACAAGCGGTGGAGGCGGCGTTTTATCATTGTGGCATTGCTGTTGCTCCTCATTCTGCTGGGCGTGGTCGGGATGATGTGGCGCGTACTGCACCGCAGCCAAAATCCGAACCGGATCAATGATACCACCATTTTGCAGCAGGCTCTGCCCGGAAACGAGTGGAATACCGTCAGCTATAAACCGGCCCGGCAGCTGAAAGTCCAGACCTGCGCCGATGGCTCCACTGCAATGGATTTCCGGATGGCGGCTCTGCCCGAATCGGAGGCAGTGGATAAAAGCGTCTTTAATACGGCCAGCTTTCTCGGTGACAGCCTGACGCAGGGAATGCAGATGTACGCCAGCGGTCTACAGAACGCCATGTTCTGTGCTTATAGGGGCGTCGGGCCGAATACTGTTGTCAACGGCACGACCTGCAAGCGAGCTGACGGCGTGAAGGAGATCCCGATGGAGACTCTGACAGCCCAACAGCCCACAGATCTGTATATTCTGCTGGGGACGAATGTTCTGAACCGTGACGGCGATTACAGCAGCTTTCTGACCTATTACCGCCTGATGTTGGATATGCTGTCGCAGTCGCTGCCGAATACGAACATTTATGTCCAGTCCATCACGCCGGTGCGCCCGGAGGTCCGCCAGACCCACCCGGGCCTCTATCGTGACCGCCTGTGCGAGATCAACAATGAGCTTGCGGCCATCGCACTGGAAAAGGGCTGCTCCTTCCTCAATCTGTGGGAGGTTCTGGCCGACGATAACGGCGACCTGAAAGAAGAATATGCCCAGAAAGACGGCTACCACGTCAAGCCGGAGGGTTACACCGCATGGGTCGATTACCTGTGTACCCACCGCGTCGCCGAAAACACCACGACTGCCGCTTGACAAAAATCAAAGCGGAGAAAGGTCGATCTCTCCGGTAAATTGAAACCAACCATCCTTGTAAAGCATCACGAAATCACTCTTTCACTCCACGCAGCGTAGGTTGTGTGGAGTTTTTTGTTATAGTATACTTTTTTCAAAAAGAAGGGAAAACAATACGAGTGGTGGTTTATATGGAGCTGTCGAGAAAAATCAAACTGAAAATTGCTTTGTCCTGTCTGCTATCGACATCGTCATTGTACACACCAGTCAAGACGATTTTTCTTCTGCATTTTCTGATGCAGGAACAGGATATATCTTTCTTTAAATTCATCTTTACATTGGCGGCATTTGTTTTTGAGCTGCCGAGTGGTTATCTTTCTGATAAATTTGGAAACAGACTGTGTTTGATTCTCTCGCGGCTGTTTTCAATCGCATCGTTGCTTTTTTATTGTGTGAGTCCAAACTTTGCAGGTTTTCTGACGGCGAACTTTTTGCTGGGAATGGCAGATGCCTGGGAAAGCGGTGCAAAGGATTCATACTTTCTGATGCTGTGTCAGGCTTTGAACACCAAGTATAATACAGCGTTAGAGTATCGAGAGATAAAAATTTCAGTGACAAAAAGTTCGTATTGGATGAATTTTGTGCTGATGTTTTTCAGCACATTTCTGTATGATAAGAATGTCTTCTATCCGTTTATAGGTTCTGCTGTCCTTTTGACGGTGTCAGCTTTTCTCATTCTGACGCTTCCGCCGGACAAAATGCTTGCTCCACAAAAATCGGAGAAAGAAAAACGGTTTTTAGATGAGACGAAATTCATGTTTCATAAAATCATTTCCAATAAACCACTTCTCATCGAAATGTTTTACACGATAACATGCACGTCAATATACATCATAAACTTTGAATATTACGCGGTGGCTTTTCGACAGGCAAACATCCCGGATTCATTGATCGGGCCGATTTATGCAGGCTTTATGCTGATCAACAGTATGGGCGTTCTTATCTATCAAAGAAAATCGTTATTGCCTGTTCGCAACCTGTTGTTGATTCTCTCCCCGTTTTCATTTGTGTTGATTATAAGCGGATATCCGCTTGCGGTATTGATGGCGGTTGTGATTCAGCAATTATGTTACTCGTATTACAACTGCAATTTTGAAATTTATGTGCTTGATTCCATAGACGATTTATCCCAAAGTTCCTATTTTCAATCGACCATCAGTTTTATCAATGTCGTGTACAGAATGACATTGACGCTCATCGTTACCGCTCTGTTTGCTCAGATTTCGTTTGAATGGACATATATCGTCTTTGCACTTATCATTTTGGGAGCTTCGCTTTGCAAGGCTGCGTTAAGTCGTTTAGAAGTGCGTAAAAGGGAACTTTAAATCTCCGCTTGACAAATCCCGACCAGTTGTGCTATCTTAACATTATCGAGAAAAGCTTTTCCTGCTGACGGAGATTTGTGGAGTACCACAGTGTAGGAAGAGCTTGAACTGTCAATGCCGACCGTCTGGGCAGCTTTGCGCGATCGCTGCGCGAAGCTGCCCTTTTTCGTTGAAAAGGAGGAAGACCTATGAAGTCTGATATCGAGATCGCTCAGGAAGCCAAAATGAAGCCGATTTCCGAGATTGCCGCCTCGCTCGGCCTTGCCGATGAAGATGTCATCCCGTATGGCCGTTACAAGGCGAAGATCAATCACCGCCTTATCCATAAGGCTGGCAAGCAGGGCAAGATGATCCTTGTGACAGCCATCAGCCCGACGCCTGCCGGTGAGGGTAAGACGACTACAAGCGTGGGTCTGGCTGACGCCATGAATGCCCTTGGCAAAAAGACCATGCTCTGCCTGCGTGAGCCTTCTCTCGGCCCGGTCTTCGGTGTCAAGGGCGGTGCGGCCGGCGGCGGTTATGCGCAGGTCGTGCCGATGGAAGACATCAATCTCCACTTTACCGGTGACCTGCACGCCATTGGTGCTGCAAACAATCTGCTGGCGGCCATGATCGACAACAGCATCCAGCAGGGCAATCCGCTCAATATCGACCCTCGCCGCATCACTTGGAAACGCTGCATGGATATGAACGACCGTCAGCTTCGTTTCATTGTGGATGGTTTGGGCGGCAAGGTCAACGGCACACCCCGTGAGGACGGCTTTGATATTACCGTCGCCAGCGAAGTTATGGCAATTTTCTGCCTTGCGACAAGCATTTCTGACCTGAAAGAGCGGCTGAGCAAGATCGTCTGTGCCTACACCTACGACGGCAAGCCAGTCACGGCTGGCGAGATCGGTGCGGCCGGTGCGATGACTGCCCTGCTGAAAGATGCCCTCGACCCGAACCTCGTCCAGACCCTCGAGAACAACCCGGCTATCATCCACGGTGGCCCGTTCGCCAACATCGCTCATGGCTGCAACAGCGTCATGGCGACCAAGCTGAGCCTGTCGCTGGCTGATTACGTTATCACGGAAGCCGGTTTCGGTGCGGACCTTGGCGCAGAAAAGTTCCTTGATATCAAGTGCCGCTATGCAGGCATCGCACCTAGTGCTTGTGTGCTGGTCGCAACCGTTCGTGCCCTCAAGAGCCACGGCGGTGTGGCAAAAGCCGACCTGAACCAGCCCAACCTCGAGGCAGTCAAGGCTGGCGCGGCAAACCTTGTCCGTCACATCGACAATCTGAAAAACGGTTTTGGTCTGCCGGTGGTCGTTGCCATCAACGCTTTCCCGACCGACACCCCCGAGGAGCAGGCGTATGTTGAGCAGGTCTGTGCCGAACAGGGTGTTCCCTGCGTCCTGAGCGAGGTCTTCGCCAAGGGCGGTGAAGGCGGCAAGGCTCTTGCTGAGGAAGTCCTCAAAATTATGGAAGACCGTCCTATCCAGTATACTTACTCGCTCGACATGCCCATTAAGGACAAAGTTAAGGCCATCGCAACGAAGATTTACCGTGCCGATGGTGTGAATTTCAGTGCTGCCGCCAGCAAGACCATCGCCGAGCTGACTGAGATGGGCTATGGCAACCTGCCGGTCTGCATCGCCAAGACCCAGTACAGCTTCAGCGATAACGCCAAGCTGCTGGCTGCTCCCACCGGATTCACAATGGAAGTCCGGGAAGTCCGCCTTGCTGCCGGTGCCGGCTTCGTGGTCGTCATCTGCGGCAATATCATGACGATGCCCGGCCTGCCGAAAAAGCCTGCCGCTGTCAATATCGACGTCGATGCGGATGGTAAAATTACCGGGTTGTTCTGATGATTTCGCAATAAACAAATAAAAATCGGCTGCGCAGCCAAAATGTGCAGCCGATTTTTTGTTTGAGAAGTTACTTGCTCAGCCACCGCAGAGCGAAGTAACTGTATGCGGCAGAGCCCTCAAAGAGGATGCTGTCGTCAAAGCGGACTTTCGGGTGATGCTGGCCGTAGAGGTAGCCGTCTTTGGAGCTGCCGGCCGAGATGAACATGCTGATTGTCGGCACCTCGTGGCTGACAAAGGCAAAGTCCTCGCTGCCGCCGCCAGCTTTGCCGCCGGTGATGGGCGTCATGTCCATTGCACCCTGACCCAGCAGGTCGGTCATATAGGTCAGAGCATCCGTTGCCAGAGCCTTATCGACCACCATGCAGGGACAGTAATCGCTGAACTCGACCTCTGCCGTGCAGCGGAACGCTGTTGCAACGCCCTGCGCGATCTCGGGCATCCGCTTGCGGATGAGTTCACCGGTCTTGTTGTCGGGGTCGGTGGTGCGGATGGTGCCGAACATCTCTGCCGTATCGGGGATGACGTTGGAGGCCGCACCTGCCTTGAAGCAGCCAGTCGTCAGGACGCCGAATCCGTTGGGGTCAAGCTCCCGGCTGTTGATCTCCTGCAGAGCAATGTGGATGTGCGCCGCTGCGGTAATGGGGTCGATGCAGGCATTCGGGGTGGAACCATGTCCGCCCTTGCCGTGAACGGTGATGTGGTACTGCTCACAGCTTGCCATCGTGATGCCGCCGCCCGGCACCAGAACGGTACCGGCAGGCAGGGGCATTCCGGCCAGAACATGGAACATCACAGCAGCATCGACCTTCGGGTTTTCCAGCAGGCCGTTTGCGATCATGTCGGGCGAACCTTGGAAGATCTCCTCGGCAGGCTGGAATTCCAGCTTGACGGTGCCTTCCAGCTCGTCCTCATGGGCTTTCAGCAGCTTCGCTGCGCCCAGCATCATGGCAGTGTGCATGTCGTGGCCGCAGCCGTGCATCCTGCCGGGGATCTCCGACGCAAATTCCTCGCCGGACTGCTCCTGAAGCGGCAGTGCGTCCATGTCGCCCCGGAGAAGGATGGTCTTGCCCGGCTTCTTGCCGCCGACCAGCGCAATGACGCCGGACTTGCCGCAGTCCTGCGGAGTGTAGCCCATCTCGGTCAGTGCCTGCTTTACCAGAGCTTTGGTCTGGGGCAGGTCAAAGCCCACCTCCGGGTGCTTGTGGAGTGTCCGCCGCCACGTTTGCAGCTGGGGTTCCAGTGTTTTTGCTTCATTCAAGAGTTCTTTTGCAGAGATCATGCTATCAGCTCCTTATAAGAACATTATACAAGCTTCTCCTGATAGGAGAGCCAAAATTAGTTGTTGTCAGAGCCTTCCGGGTGGTACTGCGCACAGGTGCATTTCTTCCACTTGAGGCCGCTGCCGCACGGGCAGGGGTCGTTCCGGCCAATTTTAATGACACGGACAGGCTGACCCTTGGGCGCACCCTTTGCACCGGGCGCACCATTGCCGGGAACGAAACCTTCGCCGGTGGGCTTGGCGACCTGCTCACGCTTGGGAGCGGCACCGGCCTGACGGACTTCGATGGTGAGCAGCATCTTGATGCTGGACTCCCGGATGGCATCGACCATCTGGTCGAACATGTCAAAGCCTTCGATACGGTACTCAACAACGGGGTCTTTCTGACCGTAGCCGCGCAGCGCAATGCCCTGACGCAGCTGATCCATGTTGTCGATGTGATCCATCCAGTTCCGGTCAACGCACTTGAGCAGGCAGATGCGCTCCAGCTCACGCATGAGCGGTGCGCCGTAACGCTGTTCTTTGTCGTTCAGAACATCCATGCCACGGTCATACAGCATGTCAGCAATGCCTTCTACGGACAGGGAATCGTAATCGGCGACGGTATAATGGAAGTCGGCCTCAGTCGTCAGCCAGCCCAGATAGTGGCGGCGGAGCGCACCGAAATCCCACTCGTCCTTAACGTCGCCTGCGAGAAACTGCTTGCAGCTGGAGTCGATGTTCTCCCGGAGCATCTTGTGCATCTCGGCACTGATGTCCTCGCCGTCCAGAACCTTCCGACGCTGGCCGTAGATGATCTCACGCTGCTGGTTCATAACGTCGTCGTACTTCAGAACGTTCTTGCGGATCTCGAAGTTGCGGCCTTCCAGCTTCTTCTGCGAACTCTCGATGGTATTAGTAACCATCCGGTTCTCGATGGGAGTATCTTCGTCGATGCGGAGGGTGTCCATCAGACCCTGTACCCGGTCACCGCCGAACAGACGCATCAGATCGTCCTCGAGGCTCAGGTAGAAACGAGATGCACCCGGGTCACCCTGACGACCGGCACGGCCGCGCAGCTGGTTGTCGATACGGCGGCTCTCGTGGCGCTCGGTGCCGATGATGAACAGACCGCCTGCAGCACGGACTTCGTCGGCCTCAGCGTCGATCTCAGGCTTATACTGTGCGTACAGCTCATCGAAACGCTTGCGTGCAGCGAGAATATTGGCATCCTCGGTGTCGCCGTGGCCGTTGGCTTCGGTCAGCAGCAGCTCGACCGAAGCCGGAAGTGCATCTTCGGGCTTGTCCGGGCTGAGCAGTTTTTCGCAGAAATGCTCTCTCCGCATCTGTGCCTTTGCCATGAATTCAGCGTTGCCGCCCAGCATGATATCAGTACCACGGCCTGCCATGTTGGTGGCGATGGTAATGGCACCCTTCTTACCAGCCTGCGCAACGATCTCCGCTTCACGCTCGTGGTTCTTTGCGTTCAGGACGTTGAAATCACGGGTGTATTTCTGGAGCATCTTAGCCAGCAGTTCACTCTTCTCGACGCTGACCGTACCGACCAGAACCGGCTGGCCGTTTTTGTGGCACTCGAGAACCTGCTGGATAACGGCCTTGTACTTGCCGTTGATGGTCTTGTAGATGGCGTCCGGGTAGTCCTTGCGGATATTCGGGCGGTTGGTGGGGACTGTGACGATGTTCAGGCCGTAGATCTCGGTGAACTCGGTCGCCTCAGTCTTTGCCGTACCGGTCATACCGGCCAGCTTCTTGTACATACGGAAATAGTTCTGGAAGGTGATGGTTGCGAGCGTCTTGCTCTCAGCGGCAATTTTGACGCCCTCTTTTGCTTCGATTGCCTGATGCAGACCCTCGTTGTAGCGGCGGCCGATCATCAGACGGCCGGTGAACTCATCGACGATGATGACCTGACCGTCCTTCACAACGTAGTCGATGTCCTTCTGCATGACACCATAGGCTTTGATGGCCTGGTCGATGTGGTGGGCGAGGGTCATGTTCTCGGTGGCAGCAAGGTTGTCGATGTGGAAGTACTGCTCCGCCTTCTTGATGCCGCTTGCGGTCAGGGTGCAGGTCTTATGCTTCTCGTCGACAACATAATCGCCGTCGGTCTGCTCGTCCGTCTCGACCTTGTCTTCCAGCTCAACAACAACACTCTTGCGCAGGGTGCGGACAAAGCGGTCGACCTGCGTATACAGGCTGGAAGAGTCCTCGCCGCGGCCGGAAATGATCAGCGGAGTACGAGCCTCATCGATCAGGATGGAGTCGACCTCGTCGACGATGGCGTAGGTGTGGCCGCGCTGAACCATGTTGTCCTTGTAGGTCACCATGTTGTCACGCAGGTAGTCAAAACCGAACTCGTTGTTGGTGCCGTAGGTGATATCTGCCTGATATGCCTGACGGCGTGCGTCACCGTCCATGCCCTGCACGATCAGACCGACCGACAGACCCAGCCAGCGGTAGAGCTTGCCCATCCACTCGCTGTCACGCTTGGCAAGGTAATCGTTGACGGTAACGATGTGGACGCCTTCGCCGGTCAGGGCGTTCAGATAGGCCGGCAGGGTGGCGACCAGTGTTTTGCCTTCACCGGTCTGCATCTCAGCGATGGCACCGCGGTGCAGGGCAATACCGCCAGTGACCTGAACCGGGAAGTGCTTCATGCCAAGCACGCGCCATGCGGCTTCACGGCAGACGGCAAAAGCGTCCGGCAGAATGCTGTCCAGTGTAGCACCGTCGGCCAGCTGCTGCTTGAAGGCAGGCGTCTGTGCCTGAAGGTCTGCGTCAGACATCGCCTGATATTTGGGCTCCAGCGCAAGGACCTGTTTGGTAATCGGGTTGATCTTTTTCAGCTCTCGATCTGAAAAGCTGCCGAAGATTCTTTCAGCAAGGGACATTCAATACACCTCATCTATTCAATTGGGGCGGAAAACCGCCCGGGATAAAAACACAGATACATCTATATGATACACCAAAGCGCAAAACGCGTCAAACCCACAGGATGATTTTAGCCCGGATTTGAATGAACTTTCTGTAAAATCGTGCGGAAGAAATGAAAAAATGGTTAAGAAACGAAAAAGCTGCCACAAAAAGCGGCAGCAGAGAATGCGATTTCAGAAAGGCCGAGCAACCGGGAAAAAGCCTTTCGGGGATACCGCAGGAGGCCTGCTCGATCAGGGAAAACCTGCGGTCAAGGGAATCATATAAAAGGCAAAAGAAGCGTTATGCTTCCACGAAAACTTTGCGAAGGGCGGTGTTGGCCTCGATGATCTTTACCAGCAGAACGCCGAGGACAGTGCAGCTGATGAGTTCGCCGATGCCGACCGAGATGCCGTTGGTGACACAGGCCAGCCAGAGCGGAGCCGAGGAGGACGGGTCGGGGAAGAGGACGGCGATCTCGATGCCGATGATGACGGCATTGAAAAGGACCGGCGGCAGAGAGGCCGCAATCGCCAGACCTTTGAAGCGGATGTTGCGCAGCTTGTAAGTCACGACGCAGGCCAGCAGGGTCGCCAAGGTGCCGAAGATGACGTCCACGATGGTGGAACCAAGCAGGTTTGCAAGGAAGCAGCCCAGCACGACGCCGACGATGTACTCGGCACCGAAGACGGGCAGCAGGCAGAGAGCCTCGGCCACACGCACCTGTACGGCACCGTAGGACAGCGGCTGCAACGCCATGCAGAGGACGACATAAATTGCAGCGACCAGTGCGCAGTGAACGAGCTTGCGGACAGAAGAATTCTGATTCATGATATAGTACTCCAGCGGTATGATTTTGACCTCGCAGGGCCGCCAGCCCCTGTGGGTTTGGCCCGGCATGGTTCGAGACATACCGGGGAGCCTAAAATCCTAAGTTGCTCTTTCAGGAATGCCGCAGAAAATGCGGCGACAGAGAGTATATCATAAAAACGACCGGATTGCAACAAAAAACTGCCGCAAAATCAAATGCGGCAGTTTTTTGAAAGAATGATCGTTTAGTCTCTGGGTTTGCCTACATAGACGAGGGCGAGGGTATCAGGGCCGGTATTGGCCGAGACAACACCGCCGAGGTTGAAGGTGAGAATCGGAGCCTTGCCGAAAGCCTTCCGGCAGGCTTTTTCCAGCTCGGCGGCCTGGGGAATGCTGGTATGGCCGATCATATAATCGAAGTCCTCGACACCCTCGGAACGCTTCTTGCACAGGTCGACCATGGCCGGGATGACTTTGTCATCGCCGCGGACTTTGCTCTCTACCTTGGTCTTGCCGTCGATGAGGGTGATGATGGGGCGCAGGCCCAGCAGCTCGCCGGCAAAGGCAGCGGCGGCGGAGATGCGGCCGCTCTTCTTCATCTGTTTGAGGCTGTAAGGTCCAAGGATGATCTCCATCTTGTTCATCTGAGTCTCAAACTCGTTGATGACATGGCTGACCTCGGCACCGTTCTGGAGCTTGCGAGCCATTTCGCAGAGATACCAGCCAAATACCATCGAATAGGTGTGGGGGTCCAGCAGATGGATCTTCAGATGATGTTCCGGGCGTTCTTCTCGCAGCATTCCCTGTGCCATGACAGCGTTGTTGTAGGTAGAAGAGCCGGAACGGTTGATGGGCACATGAATGACATCGGTGTAGCCCTCGTCAACGTACTGGCAATATTTCTCACAGAACTGGATGGGCGTGATGGCGGCAGTGGAAGGAACGCCTTTGGCTTCCCTCATTTTCTGGTAGAATTCTTCGTTGGTGCAGGACACACGCTCGATATAATCCACATTGTCCAGCAGGATGTGGAAGCTCATGATGTCAATGCCGTATTTCTCGGCCAGCTCCTGCGGCATGTCGCAGGAGGAGTCGGTCAGGATCGCGATTTTGCTCATAGTGTTCCTCATTTCCATTCATAGTCACGCAGGTGGCCGTGATCCAGCAGTTCCGGGAAATCCCACTGACGCAGGACTTCGTAGACGCCGACGGCAACGCTGTTGGAGAGATTCAGGCTTCGGCAGGTGTCACGCATCGGCATCCGGATGCAGTGTTCCTGATTGGCAGCTAACAATGTCTCGGGCAGACCGGCATCTTCCCGTCCGAAGACGAGATAGGAACCGTCCGGATAAGAGACATCGGTGTAACGCTGGGGTGCCTTGGTCGTAAAATAATAGAAGGGGCCTTTGTTCTTGGCGAAAAAATCATCGAGGCCGTCATAGTAGCTGATGTCGAGATAGTGCCAGTAATCCAGTCCGGCGTGTTTCAGCTTCTTGTCGTCAATGGCAAATCCCATCGGGCCGACCAGATGCAGACGGCAGGCAGTGCAGGCACAGGTACGGGCGACATTGCCGGTATTCTGTGGGATGCGCGGTTCGACCAGCACGATATTCAGAGTTGGTTTTTCACTCATCGTCCGGCCTCCTTACAGTTCCTGCATGGGGCAAAGACGGGGCAGCAGCGGCTCGAACCAGACGCCGAAACGGGCATCCTGCCCGAAGGGAGTGTTCTGGATAGCCAGCGAGACGAACTCGGCGGCATTGTCGGCGGCGGCACTCAAGGCGTTGCCCTGAATGAGAGAGCCGATGAGGACTGCGCCGTATAAGTCGCCGGTACCCGGGAAACTGCGGTTGATGTGCAGCTTTTTGATGACGAAACGTTCGCGGCCTGCGCCTGCACAGCCAATGTACTTGCCCAGCGAAAGGCCGGTGACGACAGCACCCGGAGCGAGCTGAGTCAGCTCGTCAGCCAGAGCCTGTGCGGAGTCGTCGTCAAAGCTTTCGGGCAGGCTGTCCTTTTGCAGGAGCAGCCCGGCCTCGGTCGCGTTAGGCAGGATGATATCTGCCTGTTTGCAGAGGGAACGCATCCGGTCGATAAGCTCCGGTGTGACGGTCGAATATGCTTTGCCGTTGTCGCCCATCACCGGGTCGACGATCTTTTTCGCTCCCGGCCAGAAAGCAAATGCCTTTTCCGCCAGTGCGACCTGTGCCTCGCCGCCGAGGTAGCCGGTGTAGATGCAGTCGAACTCCAATCCCAGCTCCCGGTAGTGGTCGAGGGCAGCTTCGCCGTAAGCGCAGCCATCCATCCGGGCAGGTGTGCCGAAGCCGCCGGTGTGAGTCGAGAGAACGACGGTCGGCAGAGCGATGGGCTGGACACCCATGACCGACAGGACAGGCAGGATGACGGAAAGACTGCACCGGCCGATACCGGACAGGTCATGGATACAGAGAACTTTTTTCGGTTCGTTATGTTTCAGCAAAAAAGTGGCCTCCTTCGCAGAATGTGCCATAAAATCCGGGCAGAACAACCCGATTTTATCAGCATACCTATACAGTATACCACATTTTCCTGCGTAAAAAAAGCGTATAGTGGATTCTTTGTCGGAAATACTAGGGATATCGACCCGAAAATTTTCAGACTCTGAGCAGCGAAAGGAGATTTTTATGAGAAACGAGCATAAATCGAGTTCGGCCAGCGGTGTTCTGCTGGGTATGGCGGCAGGTGCGGCTCTGGGGATGGCAAGCACCATGATGGTGACTCAGAATCCCCGTCAGGCCAAGCGCACGGCACGGAAACTGGCACAAGGAGCAGAGAAAGCCATCTGCCAGCTGGATGAGATGGTCGGAGATTTCGTAGAAAAGAAACTGTAGCCCTCTCAGTCTGCTGCGCAGACAGAACCTCCCTTTGTCGCTTTGCGACATCTCCCTCCGACCGGAGGGAGTCTTTCCTCAAAGGGGGAGCCCTTGGCAGAACGGTTTAGTTTCTGCTTTAAACAATAAATGCCGGACCCTGTTGTCTCGGTTCACTGGTTCGATGCCGTGAATCAAGACCGCAAGGCCCGGTATTTTGCATTTTGTGCTTAGACTTGCCCGACTTGCCAATGGCTCCCCCTCCGGGGGAGCTGGCACCGAAGGTGACTGAGAGGGTTATTTGACCCAGACGCACATCCGGGCGGTGGTGTTGAGTTCACCGAGGATGCTCATATCCATCTGGATGTTGCAGGTGACGAGCAGGGCTTTGTTTGCGTCGCTGCCGGTCAGGACGGATGCCGGAAGGTTCTTGATGGTGAGAACAGCAGTGCCTTTCTCAAGGTCGCCGCTCGTCACGCCGTCATAGGTCATATCACCGATGGTGAGACCGGTCAGGGAACCGGTGACGCCCATCTTGGACACCTGCTTGATCGGCAGAGACAGGGTGTAGGTTCCGTTGGACTTCCGGGTAAGGGTGGCCTCACGGTCAGAGTCGATGCCGCTGTTTGCCATAGATTCCTTATCGGATTTTTCTTTCCAGAATTTGATGCCGACGGTCAGCTTGGCCGCAGCCATTGCGCTGACAGTCAGCATACACAGCAGCACCAGAGAGATGACTGCTGCGCCGGTGCGTTTGAATGTATTTGTCATAAAGATTCAGCCTTTCCTGCCGCAATGCGGCCTCTGTGAAGAGCCTGTGTTCGGACAGGCTCAGGGTTTGTCAAGACAAAGGTAGCATACCCGTTGAGAAATGTCAATCGGCTTCATGAAAGATTTACAAAAATTACTCAACATACGTTCGACAAATTATGAAGAAAAAGGCGGGGGCAACAAAACACGCCGCTTCCCGACCGGAACGGACGAAAAGCGGCGTGTGGGATTCAAATATTTAAGCGAAGAAGAGATCAGACCTCAAAGTTGGGGTCATCCTTCAGGACGTGGATCTCGCTCATGAAGGGGCTCTGCTCAGGATCCTGGAACGGAGCTTCCTTGATGTACTTGTTCAGCTGAACAGCGGTACGGGTCGGATCGGCGATGGTGCCTGCGCCGCCGATGCAGCCGCCCGGGCAGCCCATGCCTTCCAGCAGGTAGCCGTTGTACTTGCCAGCCTTTGCCAGCATCAGCAGCTTCTTGCACTCGGCCAGACCCTGTGCGGATGCGATCTTGACATCCATATCGGGGTGCCATTCCTTGATCTTGTCAGCGACAGCCTTTGCAACGCCGCCGGACTGTGCGAAGCCGCGGCCTGCACCGGAAGCAGAGCAGAGAGCTGCCTCGTTGGGATCGACCTCCAGAGAATCAAAGTCCAGATCCTTGCCTTCCATGATACCGGCCAGTTCCTCGAAGGTCAGAACGAAGTCGACATCACTGCGAACGGTACGGCGAGAAGCTTCCAGCTTCTTTGCTGCGCAGGGTCCGATGAAGCACATACGGGCGGTGGGGTCCTTCTGTTTCATCATGCGAGCGGTGAAGACCATCGGGGTCATGGTCATGGAGATGTTCTTAGCCAGATCCGGGAATGCAGTCTTTGCCATCATGCTCCATGCCGGGCAGCAGGAAGTTGCCATGAAGTTCAACTTCTCCGGAACCTCTTCCAAGAAGTCGTGTGCCTCATCGACGGTACACAGGTCAGCACCGATGGCGACTTCGACGACGTCGTAGAAGCCGACAGCCTTCAGAGCGGCCTTGAGCTTGCCGGCAGAAGCCAGAGAAGGAAACTGGTTGATGAATGCCGGAGCGACCAGAGCATAGATGCGGTCGCCGCGGTTGAAGCCCTGGATCAGCTGATAGATCTGACCCTTGTCGGCGATGGCACCGAACGGGCAGTTGACGAGGCACTGGCCACAGGAAACGCACTTGCTGTAGTCAATCTCGGCACGGCCCAGTTCGTCAGAATGGATAGCACCCATGCCGCAGGCGGCTGCGCAGGGACGCTCGGTCTTGACGATAGCGTTGTAGGGGCAGACGGTCGCGCAGCGGCCGCACTTGATGCACTTATCCTGATCAATGGTGGAACGGCCGCTCTCCCAGGTGATCGCCTTTTTGGGGCAGACTTCCATACAGGGATGAGCCAGACAGCCCTGACACAGATCGGAGACCTTGACCAGCTTCTCGGGGCAGCGGTTGCAGGCGAACTTGATGACGTTCACCAGTGGGGGATCATAATACTTATCGGCGATGGAAGCATCTTCCAGACCGGAGACGACGCTGTTATGCTCGTCCATACGGCGAGTGGGCAGACCCATTGCCAGACGGACGCGCTCCTCAACGATAGCACGCTCGAGGAAGATGTCCTTGCGGAGTTTGCCCTCTTCACCCGGGATGATGGTGTAAGGGATCTTGCGCATCAGGTGGTTTGCCTGCTCGCCCTTGACGTTTGCGTAGGCCATCCGCGCAACCTCGGTGAACACCTGGCGGCGGATCTGGATGACCGTCGTGTTGATTCCTCTAAAACTCATTCCAATCTCTCCTTGCTTTTGAAACAACAGAACAACATACCGCAGAAACCTGCACCTTGCGGTTTTGTAATATCCTGCGGTGTTACATCGGGCGGAGGTACCGTATCGCTGCAAACGACACGCCGACCCGAATAATCCACTTTTATTGTAGCACAAACAAAAACGTCTGAAAAGACCAAACCTTAAAATTTGTTATATGATTCACAATATTCATGGAACCGGGCAGGCTTCTCAGAAATCAGCAGAGCTGAGCCCGGACACGCTCGCCGTCGTACTGCCCCAGACGGACATGAACGATCTCTCCGCTCTTGCGGCCGGGAGCCGAGACGACGACCGGGATGTACAGCCGGGTGTAACCAGTGAAAAGCGTCTCCGACAGCGGTGTTTCCAGCAGAACGTCGTCTTCTGTGCCTTCGTAACCGGTGAGGACTTCCCGGCGGACATCCTCTGCGACGGCGTTCATCTTCCGGCTCCGCTCCTGCTTCTCACGCTCATGCACCTGATCTGGGAAATCATAAGCAGGCGTTCCGCTGCGACGGGAGTAGGGGAAGACGTGGACTTTCAGGAAGCCGATCTTCTTCAGAAATTCACAGCTCTCTTCAAAGTCGGCGACGGTCTCACCCGGGAAGCCGCAGATACAGTCGGTGGTAAAGCTGACCGGACGGTCACCATAGGCGGCACGAATTTGAGCGACCACCTCGGCATACTGTTCGGCAGTGTAGACCCGGCGCATCCGGCGGAGGGTCGAGGAACAGCCGCTCTGCAGGCTCAGGTGGAACTGCGGACAGAGCTTGTCCACAGCGGCCAGCCGGGTGATGAACTCGGGTGTCAGCATGTCGGGGTCAAGGCTGCCCAGACGAATGCGCTCGATGCCCTCGACCTCAGCGCAATGTTCCACCAGTTCGACGAGATTCGTGCCGGTGTCCAGACCGTAGCTCGGCAGGGAAATGGCACTCAGCACGACCTCCCGGTAGCCGGACGCGGCCAGCTGATGCAGCTCGCTGAGGATGCTCTCTTCGGCACGGCTCCGCACCGGGCCGCGAGCACGGGGAATAACGCAGTAGGCACACTGACGGTTGCATCCGTCCTCTACTTTAATGAATGCGCGCGTATGCGTCTCGAAGCGTTCGACCGGCAGCTCCTCGAACTGCTCACCCCGTGCATGGGGCGTGATAGCGACGATACGCTCGTGACCGTCCAGCAGTTTCATCACATTGTCAAGGATGGCTTTCCGGTCACCATTGCCGCAGACGAGGTCGGCTTCCATGAACTGGGCGGCCTCCTCCGGGAATGCCTGCGGATAGCAGCCGGTCAGGACGGTGACAGCACCGGGATTCTCGCGCTTGGCCCGGCGAAGCCATTTGCGGCTTTTCTGGTCGCCAAAGTTGGTAACGGTGCAGCTGTTGACGACAAAGACATCAGCCTCTTCGCCTTCCTGCGCGATGGTGAACCCGGCGGAGCGGAACATCTGTTCCAGCGCGCCGGTCTCATTTAAATTGACCTTGCAGCCAAGGGTATAAAAACAAACTCGCATAAGGGGATTCCTTTCGATTTGGAAAAAAGCTTACAAAATCTTATTATACCAGATTCTTTTTCATAGGAAAAGGGTCATTTTGCACCTTGCCTTCGCATACACTGCAACCAGAGATTTTTTGTGACGATGCAGGGAGGTAGGAGAGATGGAACGGAGAAGATTTGCGGCGTTCTGCGCAGCTGCACTCTGCTTCTGGCTGTTCGCGCTGGCGTTCGGGTCGGCACAGGGGTTCGGACTGCGAGCAGTGCTGGCACCGGACGGGGCAAAGGCTGAGACGCAGACGGCGATACCGACCCTGAGCGGAACAGAGATCCTTCCGGCTGCTGTAGACCAGCCATCCTTACAGCTGAACTGCCGGGCAGCGGTGTTGGTGGAACAGGAGAGCGGACGAGTGCTGTATGAAAAAGATCCCGATGAAGAGATGCCTATCGCTTCCATCACAAAGGTGATGACCCTGCTGCTGACCTTCGAGGCCGTGCAGGAGGGGCGGCTGACGATGGACACGCTGGTGCCGGTCAGCGAACACGCCTATAATATGGGCGGCAGTCAGATCTGGCTTGAGCCGGGGGAACAGTTCACATTGGACGAGATGATAAAAGCGATCTGCGTTTCCTCGGCTAATGATGCGGCAGTGGCCGTCGCAGAGCTGGTGGGCGGCAGTGAGCCGGTATTTGTGGAACAGATGAACGCCCGGGCGAAAGAGCTGGGAATGGAGCATACGATCTTCCATAACGCCTGCGGACTGGATACAGAAGGCCATTTGTCTACGGCCCGGGATGTGGCGTTGATGAGTTGCTACATGCTGAACCATCATCCGGAGGTGCTGCATTATACCGGCATCTGGACGGACAGCCTGCGGAACGGACAGACCCAGCTGGTGAATACGAACAAGCTGCTCAAGCGGTATAACGGCATTACCGGTCTCAAGACCGGCACGACCAGCGGCGCAGGCGTCTGCATCTCGGCCAGCGCGACCCGGGACGGCCTGAAACTCATCGCTGTGGTTTTGGGCGCACCGTCCAGCGCGGACCGGTTCAATGCGGCAACAACGCTGCTGGATTACGGCTTTGCAACGTATGAAGCGGCTCCGCTTCCGGAACTGACGGACCGGCCTTTGCAGCTCGATGTGAAGGGAAGCGCAGAGGGGGTTGTGCCGCTGGATTATGCGGCGATGCCGGAAACAGTTCTGCGGAAAAAAGGAGCTGGCGACACCCTGCGGACAGAGCTGACCCTGCCCGAAGAACTGACTGCTCCGGTCGAACGGGGGCAGGTGGTCGGAAAAATCTCGGTTTATGACGGGGATGCACTGGTGAATGAATTTGAAGTGAGAGCTGCCGCAGATGCACCGAAGTTGACCTTCGATTCCGCGCTCCGGCTGCTGTGGGAGAGTCTGGTTTGTTAAAAGAAACACACTACCGAAATAAAATCAGACGGCGGTCTGAAAAGTGCCTTGGACGGCTGAACAAAAGATGCTGGATGCGCCAAAAGATTATCATTAAAATTGTATGAAAACCAGAGATTTTGGCCTTGACTTTGCCCGGTGGGAACGGTACACTTATACCATAGAAACATCCTCGCCGGGCAGAAGGCCCGAAAAATGTTTGGAGGTTCTGATAAAATGAGTCTTGTTCTGAATACGAAGCACCTTTCCAGCTTCATCAGCGAAGAAGAGTATCAGGCGATCTACCCTCAGGTAGAGGCCGCTCATAAGCAGCTGGAAGCCAAGAATGGCCCCGGCAATGATTTCCTGGGCTGGATGTATCTGCCTCGTGATTACGATAAGGAAGAGTTCGCACGCATCAAGGAAGCGGCTGCAAAGATCCGCGAGGACTCCGAGGTTCTGGTCGTTGCCGGTATCGGCGGCAGCTACCTCGGCGCACGCGCTGTCGTTGAGGCGGTCAAGGGTCTGTACCACAACGAGCTGGACAACGGCCTGAAGATCTATTTCTGCGGCAACAGCATCAGCCCCACCTACCTGAACGATATCATCTCCCTGTGCAAGGGCAAGAAGTTCTCCATCAATGTTATCTCCAAGTCCGGCACCACCACCGAGACTTCTCTGGCATTCCGCGTTCTGCGCAAGCTGCTGGAAGATGAAATGGGTGTGGAAGAGGCCAATAAGCGCATCTATGCTACTACCGACCGCGCACGCGGAACCCTGAAGCAGCTGGCTGACGCACAGGGCTGGCCCACCTTCGTCGTTCCCGATGATGTCGGCGGTCGCTACTCCGTCCTGTCCGCTGTCGGTCTGCTGCCTATCGCAGCTGCCGGTATCGACATCGACGAGCTGATGAAGGGCGCAGCGGACGCTATGGAGCGTTTCTCCGTCCTCAGCCCGGACAACGACGCTTACAAGTATGCAGCCATCCGCAACATCCTGTACCGCAAGGGCAAGAGTGTGGAGATCCTGGAGTGCTACGAGCCGAACTTCACCCTTATGAACGAGTGGTACAAGCAGCTGTTCGGTGAGAGCGAGGGCAAGGATAATAAGGGTCTGTTCCCGGCAAGCTGCATCTTCTCTACCGACCTACACTCGATGGGGCAGTTCATTCAGGAAGGCTCCCGTACCATGTTCGAGACGATCGTCGATGTCAAGAAGCCGGCACAGGATCTCTTCATTGAGAAGCTGGAGGGCAACTTTGACGGTCTGAACTTCCTTGCGGATCAGAACATGAGCGTTGTCAACCGTAAGGCAATGGAAGGAACCATCCTTGCTCATACCGACGGCGGCGTGCCGGAGGTCGTGATCGAGCTGGATGACCTGACTGCTTATAATGTGGGCTACCTCATCTACTTCTTCTGGCGTGCATGTGCATGCAGCGGCTATCTGCTGAGCGTCAACCCGTTCAACCAGCCGGGTGTTGAGAGCTATAAGAAGAACATGTTTGCTCTGCTGGGCAAGCCAGGTTATGAGAACCTGACCGCTGAGCTGGAAGCAAAGCTGAAGTAAGAAAAAAGATCTCCCGCCGCAAGGCGTGGAAAATACAGGAGGACAGAACTATGATTAAACTGATTGTTGGCGCAAAGGGTTCCGGTAAGACCAAGGCTATGATCGACATGATCAATGATTCGGTCAAGAACACCAAGGGCAACGTCGTTGTTGTTGAGAAGGGCATGAAGCTGACCTATGATATCGCTCCGGCTGCCCGTCTGATCGACCTCGATGAGTACAAGGTCGCTGGCGGCGAGATGCTGTACGGCTTTGTTGCCGGCCTGCTGGCAAGCAACTACGATATCACCGACCTGTACATCGACGGCATCCTGAAAGTGCTGGATCACGACATCAATCGTCTGGGCGTTATTCTGGACGAGATGGCAGCTGCTGCCGGCGATTCCGTCAAGATCACCGTCACCGTCAGCGCAGATGAGGCTGCTCTGCCCCACGACGTGAAGAAGTACCTGTAAATCGCTCCGTCTGAGCTTTTAAGATTTGATCCCAAGCGGGCAGGAAACCGGGGAAATTGAAATTTTTTCGGTTTTCTGCCTGTTTTGGTGTTGACAAAGGTTTACTTTGGCGCTATACTAACAAAGCAGCCTTTTATGAGGTGTACTATGCAATTTGACCTGAGAAAGTTTATCGCCGCTGGCAAGCAGCCTTACCATGCAGAGTTTCAGTGTGATTTGTCTGCAAAGGATTTTGCCGGGGCGCGGATCAAACAGCCGGTGACGGCCTGCTTTGATGCAGAGACCGACGGTGAGGAAGTCCGGATGACCCTGTGGGCAACGGCGTTAGTACACGGAGAGTGCGCTCGCTGCCTTGACCCGGTAGAACGGGAAGAGACGGTCGACACAGAGTGGACAGTAAAAGAACGGGATCTCGATGATCCGGATTTTGACCTGCCGCTCGATGAAAAAGGCCATCTGGATGTGGATGAATGGCTGAATCAGGAGTTCATGTTCCAGATCCCTACGGTGCTGCTCTGCAGTGCCGACTGCCCGGGATTGTGTCCCCGGTGTGGGAAAAAGAGGGCAGAATGTGTCTGTCCTCCACAGGAGGATGAAGCCACTCCCACAGACGCAAGGCTCGCGATCCTCAAATCACTGCTTAACTGAGAAACCCATCAAGGAGGTGCAAAAATATGGCAGTACCTAAGAGACATCTTTCCAAGGCCCGCCGCGACAAGCGTCGCAGCAATGTTTGGAAGCTGGAGGCCCCCGCACTGGTCAAGTGCAGCAACTGCGGCTCTCTGAAGCTCCCCCACCAGGCATGTGGCAACTGCGGTTACTACAAGGGCGAGGAAGTCATCAAGAAGGCCTAATTTGCGCAGAATTGGTGGCATAATTGGTGTTATGTACAGAAGGGGAAGGCGCATGCGCCCTCCCCTTCTTGTTCTGTCTGGCCCCTCTGACAAAGGCTCCCCTGACAGGGGAGCTGTCAAGCGTATGCGAGACTGAGAGGTTATTCTAAAAAAAGAAGGTAAACGCTTGAGCATCAAAATCGAACGCGTTGAAGCTGGCAGCGAGGCAGAAGCCCTTGGCCTTGCGCCGGGCGACGAACTGCTGAGCGTCGACGATAACCAGCTGAACGATACGCTGGACTATGATTTCTATACGGACAGCAAGAGCTTTCACCTGAAAGCAAAGGTCGCTGACGGCATCCGGGAGTGGGATGTCCATCGGGAGGAGCGTGGGCCGTTCGGCTGCGATTTCTCGACCTATCTGGGCGATAAGAAGCATTCCTGCTCCAACCACTGCATGTTCTGCTTCATCGACCAGCTCCCACCGGGAATGCGGGAGAGCCTGTATTTCAAAGATGATGATGAGCGTCTGAGCTTCCTGTTCGGCAACTATATCACCATGACGAATATGCAGGATCACGAGATCGACCGCATCATCAAGATGCACATTTCGCCTATCAACATTTCCGTTCACACCACCAATCCGCAGCTTCGTGTCCGGATGCTGGCGAATAAACGGGGCGGTGAAGTTCTCAAGTACCTGCCCCGTCTGGTCGAGGGCGGCATTGCGGTCAACTGTCAGCTGGTCCTTTGCCGCGGCGTCAACGATGGCGATGAGCTTCGCCGGACACTGACCGACCTGCTGGAACTTACCCCGATGGTGCAGAGCATCGCCGCAGTTCCCTGCGGCGTGACCGATTACCGCAAGAACCTGTATCCGCAGGTCCCCTTTGATAAGGAGACAAGTGCGGAAGTCATCGACATCATGGAAAAGTTCGGCGACGAGTGCAAAAAACGGCATGGCAAGCGGATCATCTACCCCAGTGATGAGTGGTATCTCAAGGCAGAACGGCCCATCCCACCGGCGGAGTTCTACGAGGACTTCGACCAGCTGGAAAATGGTGTCGGCATGATGCGACTCTATGAGGAAGAGTTCCTCGAAGAGCTGGAAAAGCCGCACCGCATCTACGGCAGCAAGAAACTCGATGTTGTCACCGGCACGATGGCAGCACCCCTCATCGAGAAGATGATGACGGAGTTGCACCGTCAGTATCCGATGATCGAAATTGCCGTACATCCCATCAAGAACAATTTCTTCGGCGGAAATGTCGGCGTTGCCGGTCTTGTGACGGCGACGGACATCATCGACCAGTGCAAGGGGAAGCTGACGAGCGGAACGCTGGGTGTTCCGGCTGTCATGCTCCGGGAGGAAAAGGATGTTTTTCTCGATGATGTCACCATCGAACAGCTGTCCGAAACGCTGGGCGTGAAGGTCGAAGTCCTGCCCACCAGCGGTGGCGAGGAGGCAAAGGCACTGCTCCGCAGCGGCCTGCACATCTCTCGCCGGAGACACTAAAGCTTTTTTATTTGGACCCCTTTGTGAAAGGAGGAAAAACCCATGAGCAAACCGATCGTAGCAGTTGTGGGCCGCCCGAATGTCGGCAAGTCCACCCTGTTCAATAAACTCTGCGGTCAGCGTCTGGCAATCGTTGAGGATACGCCGGGCATCACCCGTGACCGCATCTTTGCAAACTGCGAGTGGAGCGGCCACGAATTCCTGCTGGTCGATACCGGCGGTATCGAGCCGAAGGCGACCGAGGGCATTCTGGCACACATGCGTGAGCAGGCTCAGATCGCCATTGATACCGCAGACTGCATCATTATGGTCGTGGACGTCCGTGACGGACTGACCGCCGCCGATGAGGATGTCGCGCACATGCTCCGCCGCAGCCATAAGCCGGTCATTCTGGCCGTCAACAAGTGCGATAACGTCGGTCAGACCCCGATGGAGCTGTACGAGTTCTACAACCTCGGTTTTAATGAGGTGATGGGAATTTCGTCTGTCCACGGTCATGGCACCGGCGACCTGCTGGACGCTGTCTGCGCCCACCTCGATTTCAGCGACACCGTTGTGGAAGAAGACCGTATCCCGGTCGCTATCATCGGCCGCCCGAATGTCGGCAAGTCCAGCCTGACCAACCGCATCCTCGGCGAGAACCGCATGATCGTTGCGAACGAGGCCGGCACCACCCGTGACGCCATTGATACCCCGGTGGATAATGCCTACGGCAAGTTCATCTTCACCGATACGGCCGGTCTGCGCAAACGCAGCAACATCACCGATGGTCTCGAGCGTTATATGGTCGTCCGTGCGCTGGCTGCTGTCGAGCGCAGCCGTGTTGCCCTGATCCTGGTCGATGCCACCGTTGGATTCACTGAGCAGGACAGCAAGATTGCCGGTTACGCCCACGATCAGGGCAAGGCCTGCATTATTGTTGTCAATAAGTGGGATGCCGTCGAGGGTAAGGAGACCAATACGATGGAGCTGCAGCGTCGCGGCTATGCCGAATGCTTCAGCTTCATGGGCTATGCGCCTATCATCTTCATCTCGGCACAGACGGGCTACAACGTCAACAAGCTGATGCAGCTCATCCGTGACGTGGACGCGCAGAACGGTGCCCGTGTGCCGACCGGTGTCCTGAATGAGATGCTGGCTCGTGCAACTGCCCGGATGCAGCCGCCCTCCGATAAGGGCCGCCGCCTGAAGATCTTCTACCTGACGCAGGCTTCGACCCGTCCGCCGACGTTTGTTGCTTTCGTCAACTCGAAGCAGCTGTTCCATTTCAGCTATCAGCGGTATCTCATCAATCAGATCCGTGAGAACTTTGGTCTGGAGCATACGCCGATCCGTCTGGTGATCCGTGAGCGTGGTGCTGGCGAAGTCCGCGCGAAGGATGTATAAGAAGGAGGCGTCTGTTTCATGCTGACGATTCTCATCGTCCTCGCAACGGCAGCGCAGGCTTACCTTCTGGGAAGCGTCGATACCGGCATCCTCATCAGCAAGTATCTTTATCATGATGATGTTCGCAACCACGGCAGCGGCGCAGCCGGTATGACGAATATGCTCCGCACCTTTGGCAAAAAGGCGGCGGCTCTGACCGCTGTCGGTGATGTTCTCAAGGGCGTTCTGGCGGTCTGCATCGGACGCTGGCTGTTCAGCTGTCTGCCCGAGGGCGCAAACGTTTCATCTTATCTGGGCGTGTATCTGGCAGCTATCCTCGCTGTTATCGGCCATCTGAAACCGCTTTATTTCGGTTTCAAGGGCGGCAAGGGTGTTCTCGTGGCAGGCGGTGCTATCCTTGCGATTCAGCCTATCCTGCTGCCGTTTCTGGCACTCATCTTCCTGATCTGCCTTATCCCGACCGGTATGGTCTCGCTGGGCAGTATCACGATGGCGGCGGCCTATCCTGTCCTTACGCTGATTTATTGCATGATCCGCCATGTCGCCGCTGGCGATATGGCTGTCTGCGTGGTCGGTGCGCTCATTATGGGCGGTATGGTCATCTATATGCACCGCTCCAATATCCAGCGCATCCGTGAGGGTAAGGAGTACCGCTTCGGTCAGAAACACCAGAAATAAGCGGTTTCGGCTTTTTTCAAAAATTGTAGAAAAACGCTTGACAACCTTCGGGCTGGCTGGTATAATAACTAACGTCGTCAGACGATGACGTTGGTTCATGGGGGTTTAGCTCAGCTGGGAGCCCAAGCAGTGCGCTCACGCACCCCCACAACTGAACTTCATAAAGCATTTCTTGTTTGAGCATCTCTTTTCCAGAAGCGTCCACTTCTGGAAAATTATGGGGGATTAGCTCAGCTGGGAGCCCAAGCAGTGCGCTCACGCACCCCCACAACTGAACTTCATAAAGCATTTCTTGTTTGAGCATCTCTTTTCCAGAAGTGTCCACTTCTGGAAAATTATGGGGGATTAGCTCAGCTGGGAGAGCGCTTGCATGGCATGCAAGAGGTCACCGGT
>ERZ808240.1168-NODE-1168-length-33229-cov-4.055917_pt1 | contig 33229 bp, 31 predicted proteins | sample MGYA00521084_ERZ808240 | MGnify/ENA primary metagenome ERZ808240 (study PRJEB31516, sample SAMN03275571) | gut metagenome | biome: mammalia-associated habitat; material: feces | host: Papio cynocephalus | place: Kenya | collected 2012-08-06 ... | reverse complement strand
AATGGTCCGCTGTAAGCGGACAACCGAGGCGCAGAGCGAAGCCTTCTCGAAAAAGTGGCTTTGCCGCTTTTTCGACAGTCTCAGCCGGGAGGCTGCGGCAGCCTCCCGGTTTTCTTTTGTCTTCAGCGGTTTTCTATTTTTACCGTATGATTCACTCCCGGCCGGCTATGACAGGAAAAAGCGGCCGATTCGGCCGCTTTTCCAAAACAGGCCGGTCCCGCCCCGTCTCAATACGTCCAATGAGCCGGGTCGCTGTCCGTGCTGGATGCGGCCGGCCAGGTCAGAGTGGTCTGCCCGCTCTCCACTCCGATAATATAAGGGATATCCTGCGCCATCCACTGCCGGCCGTAGTTATCCGTCAGTACGGCGGCAACGCAGAGCTCATCCTTCCCGGTCATGGCAACGTCCGTGGCGGGCATCCGGAAATAAGTCCCGCCGTCTCCATGAAAATTGCCGGGCTTTTCGCAGGATTCCGCCCAGGTCACCAGCTTCTGATTCCGGAACAGACCCGCCCGGACGCTCTGAAGCTCCGACACCCCCACGTTCCCGTTAACAGCGGAGGCCGCGGAAGCGTTCTGCTCCACGGAGAGATTCATCTCCGGGATATGAACCGTTCCGTCCTTCTCCACCGGCAGGAAAAGGTCCTCATAGGTCATCACGTCCGCCTGGGGAAAGCTCTGGGTGTACAGGCCGCTGTAGGTGTCCAGCAGCTGGGTTTCCCGGGTGCCGTCCGGATTGGTGAATACCGCGGAAATGGAGATGCTGTCCGTCAGTTCACAGGTAATTTCAGCGGAAAATTTCTCATGAACCGGCTCGCCGTTCTGCCGGGCTGCGGCCTGGGATTCCGTGCTGCTGGAGCCGTTTCCATTGTCCACCGTGAAGGTCACGGTCATCCCCTCGGTAAACGTCTTGGGCACGGCATAAACGGAAAAGGTAACGCTGTTGCGCTCCAGGCTGGCCTTCCTGATCTCCGTCCCGTATTCCGCCGTCAGATCGTTCTGGGCCTTTAAAATTTCCTCCACCCGGGTAGAAATCCCATTGATCTGGCTGCCCAGACTGTCCTCCACGCGGGAGAGATTGTTGGAGACGCCTTCCACTCTCCCGTTTATATCCTGCCACGCGCTGTGAAGGGCGCTTCCGGCCCAGAGCACCGCAACGGCCGCCGCCAGGACATAAGGCCACTTTTTCCGCGGCCTGGGCGCCGGCCGGGCGGCAATGTAGCGGCTTACAATTTCCTCCACCATGCTCAGCTGAGCCTGTGTCAACTCCCCGCTGTCTCCGGCGGCGGGATTTCCGGCGCTCTGGGCCGCCGGTTCTTCCTCTACGCCCAGCAGCCATCCCACGGACACGCTGAAAAGCCGGGAGAGGGCAATGAGCTTTTCAATCTCCGGCAGAGCCGCGTCAGATTCCCACTTGTAAATGGCCTGACGGGAAACTCCCAGCTTCTCCCCCAGGGCCTCCTGAGAGAGCGCCAGCTCCTTCCGTTTCTGCGCGATGCGCTGTCCAACCGTCATACGCGAACCTTCCTTTCCTTTGAATGAGCCCACTGTATCAGAAACCGCCCGCTCATTCCACCAACCGGAGCCTCCCTTTTTGTCAACCGGCGGTTAGCAGTCCCCCGAAAAGCCGGAAAAACGCCGCGGAAGCTTCTGAAAAAGGCAGCAGGCCCAACGCTGTCCGCGATCGGCCTGCTGCCAAAGAATTCTGTCTGCTTACGCCTGTCCGGGACCCTCCGCGGGAGGTTCCTTCCCGGCGTCGTCCGGGTCCTCCTCCGGCGCTTCGCCGTCCTGCTTCGGCTTCTCTTCCTCCGGCGCCTCAATCTTCTGAGAGATCATGTGCACCTTCTTCGCGGCAGGCTCAATGGACTCCGGCGTGGAGGGACGGAAGCCGCCGTCCGCCGCCCGGGTGGAGGAATAGGGGGTATCCGCCAGCTCCGGGTCCCGGCCCTCAATAATGGCCACCATCTCCGCGCCGGTGATGGTCTCCTTCTCCAGCAGATAGGCCACTACCTTATCCATATCGGCCCGGTTTTCCCGGATGACCTGAACCGCCTGCTTGTAGCAGCGGTCCAGCAGCTCCTTCACAGCCTTGTCCATGGCGGCGGCGGTATCCTGCGCGCAGTCCATGCCGTATCCGCCGTCCAGATACTGGCTCCGCTTGGAGGCCAGGGCCATCATGCCGAATTCCTCGCTCATGCCGAACATGGCCACCATGTTCCGGGCCACGCCGGTAGCGTCCTGAATGTCCTGAGACGCGCCGTTGGTCATGGTATGCATCACCACTTCCTCGGCGGCCCGGCCGCCCATGGAGACGGTGATCTTGGCCATCAGCTCGTCTTTTGTCCGCAGCTCCGTCTTGTCCTCCTCCGGCATCAGCAGCGTATAGCCCAGAGAGCCCTGGGTGTGGGGGACAATGGTGATCTTCTGCACCGGCTCGGTGTTCTTCTGCTTATAGGCCACCATGGCGTGGCCCACCTCATGATAGGCCACCAGCTTCTTTTCAAATTCCGTCAGGACGCTGCCCTTTTTCTCCGTTCCGGCAATTACCAGCTCAAAGGCCGCCAGCAGATCCTCCTGGGTCACCAGCTTCCGGCCCTTCCGGACCGCCCGGAGGGCGGCCTCGTTTACCAGGTTGGCCAGATCCGCGCCCACGCAGCCGGCGGTGGCCAGGGCCACCTTTTTCAGATTCACATTCTCCGAGAGCTTGATATTCCGGGTATGAACCTGAAGGGTTGCCAGACGGCCCGCCAGATTGGGCCGGTCGATGATGATGCGCCGGTCAAACCGGCCGGGCCGCAGCAGGGCCTGATCCAGCACCTCCGGCCGGTTGGTGGCGGCCAGCAGGATGATGCCCTTGGTGGGGTCGAAGCCGTCCATCTCGGCCAGCAGCTGGTTCAGGGTCTGCTCCCGCTCGTCGTTGCCGCCCATGCGGTTATCCCGGGATTTGCCGATGGTGTCGATCTCATCGATGAAGACAATGCAGGGAGCCACCTTCGCGGCCTCCTTGAAGAGGTCCCGGACACGGGACGCGCCCACGCCCACGAACATCTCCACGAAATCAGAGCCGGAGATGGAGAAGAACGGCACGTTGGCCTCGCCCGCCACCGCCTTGGCCAGCAGCGTCTTGCCGGTGCCCGGAGGGCCCACCAGCAGCGCGCCCTTGGGGAGCTTGGCGCCGATCTCCGTGTACTTTCCGGGGTTGTGGAGGAAGTCGATAATCTCCGTCAGGGACTCCTTGGCCTCGTCCTGTCCGGCCACGTCCCGGAAGGTGACGCCGGTGGACTTCTCCATATACACCTTGGCGTTGGCCTTGCCCACGCCGCCCAGGCCGCCGATGCCGCCGCCCTTTTTCGCCATGAGCCGCATAGCCAGGGAGAACATGCCCATAATCAGAAGGAAGGGCACCACATAGGACAGCAGAATGGTCAGAATCATGGGCATCTGGGTCTTGTGAGGCTCCGTATAGCGGACGCCGTGCTCATTCAGAAGATCCGTCAGCCCCTCGTCCCCGGACCAGCGGTTGGTGTAGAACTGCACCGTTCCGGCGGCATAGGACTTGCCGTCCTCGTCGGTATAGCTGTAATCCTTCTGCGGAGTAATCAGCAGGACGTTGGTATCCCGGTCATACTCCACCTTGCTGACGTGATTCTCCTCCACCATGTCCCGGAAATCGCTGTAAGCAATTTCCACCTGGCTGGCGGAGTCCATGGACTGATTCATGTAATTGCTGAAATAACTCAGCGCCACCGTCAGAATCAGCGCCCATCCCACCAGAATGAACGCTCCGCGCATGTTGTTTCCATTTTTTCCCCGTCGGTCTTTATGATTTTGGTTGCGGTCCTGATCCATATTTGAAAAACTCCTTTCGGGAGAAACGCCGCCTTTCCGGCGGCGGCACAGTATCCGGATGATAACGAAGTATACCACACAAACCCGCTTCTCACAAGAACAGGGGGTAGATTTTCTATGAAATTTCTGTGAACTCCACTTTCCCGCGGCAGAAACCTATGCTATACTACAAACCGTATGGAAATTTCCCGCGGCAGGCCGGGAGCCGTCCCCGAAAAGGCTCCGCCCCGTGGAAAGACGATTGGAAAATGAAACGGGAGCCTTCCCGGAAAAGGAGCAGGATATGGAGTACGAAAAGAAGGGCCAGCCGGACGCGCAGGCCGACGGCATCATCGAGGGCCGCAACGCCGTCATCGAAGCCCTCCGGGCCGGAGAGGCCATTGACAAAATTTATCTGGCCAAGGGCGACACCGACAAGACGCTGGGCCACATCGCCTCCGCGGCCAGAGCCGCCGGAGCGGTCGTTGTGGAGGCGGACCGGCGGAAGCTGGACGCCATGAGCCGCACTCATGCCCATCAGGGCGTGGTGGCCCTGGCGGCTGTGCGGGAGTACGCCACGGTGGAGAGCATCCTGAAATCCGCCGCGGACCGGGGAGAGCCGCCCCTGCTGGTCATCTGCGATGAAATTTCCGATCCTCACAATCTGGGAGCCATTATCCGTACCGCCGAATGCGCCGGCGCCCACGGCGTGGTGATCCCCAAGCGCCGCAGCGCGGGCCTGACCGCCGTGGTGGGCAAGACCTCCGCCGGCGCGGTGGCCTATCTGCCGGTAGCCCGGGTTCCCAACATTGCCGCGCTGGTGAAGGACCTGAAAAAGCAGGGGCTGTGGATTTTCGGCACCGCGGCGGAGGGCTCCACCGATCTCTATCACGCGGATCTGCGGGGTCCGGCGGCCATTGTCATTGGCAGCGAGGGCGAGGGCATGACCCGGCTGGTGTCGGAAAACTGCGACTTTCTGGTAAGCATCCCCATGAAGGGGCACATCAATTCCCTGAACGCCAGCGCGGCGGCGGCAATCCTGCTCTACGAGGCGGTCCGCCAGCGGATGGCGTAAGGAAGTGCCGGAGCCGATCCGCCGTTTTGCGGAAATCCACTGCGGGAGAGGAGACCCATGTCTTCAAACAACCATCACAATCAATCGGATGACCTTCTGGCGCAGGCGCGGCAGATGTCCACGGACGCATACGTTCCGGAGGATGACCCGGAGTTCTCCCTGGAGGAAATCCTCACGGAATACGGAAGCAGCCGGGAGCAGAAGCTGATGCGGGACGTGGAGCGGGCCGCCGCCACGGAAGCGGTTCCGGAGGCCGGCCCGGCGGATTCGGCGCCCCCCGCCGGAGAGCCGGAGGAACCGCCGCCTGCGGCGGACGCCGCGCCGCCGGGAGCAGCGGAGCCGGACCCCGGGGAAGCGGACGCCGCCCGGGAGCCCCCCTCTTCCCGGAAGGATGACGGTCCCCCGGCGGATTTTCCGGAACCGCCCCGTCCAATCTCCATGGAGGAAGTCGTGGAGCACACCGTGGACGCGGTGCGTCAGGAGCAGAAACAGCGGAAAACCCGCCCCCGGAAAAAGAAGCGTCCCCTTCCCAGGCGGGTGCCGCGGGACACGGAGGAACTGTATCAGCGTCCTCCCTCTCCGCCGAAACCGGAGCCGGAAGAAGAGCCCATCGGTCCGGAGCCGCCGCTGAGCGAGGCGGCCTCCCACGCCCGTCATCTGGAAAAGCAGCTCCGCGCGCCTCTGTTCCCCGCCGCCGTGCTTTCCGCGCTGCTGGCGGCGGTTCTGGCACTGGAGGCCGGAGGGTATTCCCTGCCGGCGTGGTGGAATCTCCAGGTTCAGACGCTGGTTCAACTGGCGGTGCTTCTGGCGGTCAGCCTGCTGTGCCGCCGCGTTTTCGCCCGGGGCTTCGGGCTTCTCTCCCGGCAGCGCTGGTCCGGGGAGCTGCTGGCGGCCTCCGCGGCACTGATCACGGCGCTGGACTGCATTGTCCGCCTGCTGTCCTCCGGCAGAACCGCGGCGGAGCCTTACGCCCTGACCGCCTGCGCGGCGCTGGTCTTCTCCCAATGGGGACTAGCGCAGAATGAGAAGGCCCTGTTCGACACCTACCGGGCGGCCTCCATCAGCGAGGTTCCGCCTTATCTGGTCACCGGGACGCCTCAGGGCGCCTGCAAACAGCATGGCCGGGTAGAGGGCTTTTATACCGACACCGTTCAGGACGACCTCTCTCTCCTGCGGCAGACGCCGCTGGTCCCGGTGATCCTGATGGCATCCCTTGTGTTTGCCGGACTCAGTTCCCTGGGGCAGGGGCGAAAGGGAGACCTGCTGCTGTGCTGGTCCGGAATTCTCTCGGCCTCCGCTTCCCTGGCGCTGCCGCTTTCCTGGAGCCTGCCCTGGTCCCAGCTGGCGAAGCGGCTGCAAAAGGCCGGCTGCGCCGTGGCGGGCTGGTCCGGCGCGGAGGCAGTCAGCCGGAAGCGGGCCATGATCCTGACGGATCTGGATCTGTTTCCGCCCGGCACGGTTCAGCTGAACGGCATCAAGGTATACGGAGAGGAGCTGCCTCACGCCGTATCCTACGCCGCCTCTCTGGCCCGCGCCTCCGGCAGCGGACTGCTGACGCGGCTGTTTGAAGGCGCTCTGCGCAGCGAGGGCGGACACTATTATGAACTGAACGATTTCAGCTTCTACGAGGAAGGCGGCTGCTCCGCCAGCATCCGCGGGGAAACCGTCCTGCTGGGCACCGCGTCCTTCATGCGGAAGATGGAAGTGCGCCTGCCTGGAAACATCAACCTCAAAACGGGTCTTTACCTGTCTGTGGACCGGCAGCTGGCGGCGGTTTTCGCCGTCAAGTACGAATCGTCGGACAACGTGGACTGGGCCATGCGGATGCTGAAGCGAAACCGCGTCACACCGGTTCTGGCCTCCCGGGATCCCAACATCACGCCGGCGCTGGTAAAGCGGAAATTCAGCAAAGCCGGCAAAGTGGAGTACCCGCCGCTGTCCGACCGTCTGGCACTGTCGGAGCAGGAGGAGGGCCGTGGCCGTCCCCGGGCGCTGCTCCTGCGGGAGGGCCTGCTGCCCTACGCCGAAACCGTGGTCGGTTCCCGCCGCCTGCGCCGCGGCGTCAACGCCTGCACGCTGCTGGCTCTGCTGGGCAGCGTCGCGGGAACTCTGCTCTCCTATTATCTGCTGTTTCGCGGCGGCTACGCTCTGATGCCGCCGCTGACCCTTCTGGAATTCCAATTCCTGTGGGTCATCCCGATTCTCCTGCTGTCCGACTGGACCGGCCGGTACTGACGTTTCTCCGGAGCCGCCGCTGAGAAAGCGGCGGCTCCCCTGTTGTTCTCTTTTTGACGCAAAAACACAGGCGCGGTCTTACGGCCGCGCCTGTGTTTACTATTTCAGCTTTGCCGGGAAGGCAGTGCGAACGCTTACTTCTGGAAAGCAGCGATCAGCTCGGGAGTCAGCTTGTCAGCGAACTCGTCATAGACAGAGGCGGAAGCATCCTTGAACTCCTGAACAGCCTCGGGAGTCAGCTCGGTGACGGTAACGCCGGAGCTCTTCCACTTCTCCAGGATCTGCTGATCCTCCTCGCGCTCCTTCTGCCGCTGATTCTGAGCAGCCTTCTGGCCGCACTCGTCAACGATCTTCTGCAGTTCGGGAGACAGAGAGTTGTACAGGTCAGCGTTCATGGTGAAGAAGATGCAGTCATACACGCCAGTCCAGTAAGTCACATACTTCTGAACGTCGGACATGGAAGCGCCGTCCGCGGTGGGCAGGGGGTTCTCCTGGCCGTCATAGGTGCCGGTCTGCAGAGCGGTGTAAACCTCGGACCAGTTGGCGTTGGCCCAGTTGGCGCCCCACTTGCCGTACTCGGCGTTCAGCAGCTCGGAACCGGCGACACGGAGCTTCAGGCCCTTCATGTCAGCCAGAGAAGCGATCTCATGCTTGTTGTTGGTGGGATGACGGAAGCCGTTCTCACCGATGCCCAGCAGGTGCAGGCCCAGGCTCTCAACGACCTCGCCCAGGGCCTTGCCGCCCTCGCCGTCCAGCTTGGCGTCCACGTCGTCGAAGGAATCAAACAGGAAGGGCAGGGAGACGACGTTCAGCCGCTGATCGAAGGCGGAGTAAATCAGGTTGGAGTGCGCAGACATATCCGTGGTGCCGTCGATAACGGCCTGGATACCCTCGGACTGGTTGCCGGCGGTCAGCTGATCGGCGGCATAGACGTCAACCGTCACGGCGCCGCCGGTAGCGTCGCTGACCATCTGGCCGAAGTCACGGCCCATGTCAGCCCAGCAGGTGTTGTCGGTAGCGGAGCAGGCGAACTTCCAGGTCTGCTTCTCAAAGCTGCCGGAGCCGGAGCCGGAAGCAGCGGAGCCGGAGCCGGCATTGCTGGAGCCGCCGGAAGTGCTGCCGCAGGCAGCCAGAGAGGCAGTCATGCCCAGAGCCAGTGCGAGTGCAAGAAACTTTTTCATTGTATTTCCTCCTCATTTTTTTGGTTGCGCATATCTGATATCATCTTCATGATTTCAGATCACAGGGATATCAGGCAGCCGCGCTGCCCAGGAAAACGGTGGAGAAGAAAGGCACATAGGTAACGATCATCAGCGTAACGACGCAGGCAATAATCATGGGCCACACAGCTTTGGACATGGTCTCGATATTGACCCGGGTCTTGTCCCGCAGGTTCTTCATCTTGCTGGACACGCCGATTGCCACGAACAGGTTCACGCCCACGGGCGGCGTCACCTGACCGATGGCCAGGTTCACGGTAGACAGAACGCCGAAGTGAACCAGGTCAATCCCCAGCTGCTGAGCCACGGGGTACATGACGGGGATGAAGATGTACATGGCGGAGTTGGCGTCCACGAAGCAGCCCGCGATCAGGAAGATCACATTGACGATCAGCAGGAAGATGTACTTGTTGCCGGAGATATCCAGCAGCAGGTTCTGCGCGGCGCTGGAAATGCCGTGGGTGGTGCAGATGTAGGAGAACAGCGTGGCGGTGCCGATAATCAGCATGATGCCGCCGGTGGTCTTGCTGGAATCCACCAGCAGGTCATACAGATCCTTCAGCTTGACCTCACGGTAAATGAACAGACCGACCACCAGGCCATAGGCCACGGACACGGCAGCGGCCTCAGTGGCGGTGAAGAAGCCGCCGTAGATGCCGCCCAGAATGATGACGGGCACCAGGAAGCCCCAGAAAGCCTCGCGGAAGGAAGCCCACCGCTGGCCCCAGGAGGACTTCTCACGGGTAGCGGTCAGGCCCTTGTTGTGAACCTCAATCATGATCACAACCACCAGCGCCAGACCCATCATGATGCCGGGGAGGATGCCGCCCACGAACATATCGCCGACGCCGACGCCGGTAATGGAGGCGTACACCACGAAGGAGATGGAGGGCGGAATCACGATGGCGATGGAGGAAGCCGCCGCCATCAGAGCGGAGGCGAAGGGCGCGGAGAAGCCGCCGCGGTTAATCATGGCGGGAATCAGAATGATGCCCAGAGCCGCCACGGTAGCCGGGCCGGAACCGGAAATGGCGCCGAAGAAGCAGGCCACGATGACGCACACAATGGCGATGCCGCCCTTCCGGTGGCCCACGCAGTCATCAATGAACGCGACCAGCCGGGAAGAAATGCCGGCCTTTGCCATAATGTTGCCGGACAGAACAAAGAAAGGAATGGCCAGCAGCAGGAACTTGGCCATGCCGTTGTAGACATTGGTAGGAATTACGGACAGCTTATCGCCGGAGGCCAGCATGGCAAACACGGAGGACATGCCCAGGCTGACGGCGATGGGGACATTCAGGAACAGCAGAATAAAGAAGGAACCAAACAGAATAAAGTTAATCATCAGTCGTTTCCTCCCTCATCTTCAGTCTTGACGCAGTCCGCGGTGCCGGTGAAAACGTCAATCAGGAACTCAATATTGTGCAGGATCAGGCAGGCGCAGCCAATGGGCAGGAAAATGGTGAATACCCACTCCGGCCAGCCCAGAGAGAACGTGCGCTTGCCGTTGGCGATCTGGGTCATCACCTTGTCCAGACCGGTCTGGAACAGCAGAATCCAGAAGATCATATTGGCGACGAAAATGATGAAGCAGAACACTTTTTTGCCGGCAACATTCAGCCGGTCAAAAATCAGCGACAGGCTGATCATGCTGCCCTCGCGGATGCTCAGGGCACATCCCAGCATAATCAGCAGGACGAACAGGTTGATAACCAGTTCCTCCGACCAGGCCAGCTGAAAGCTGGTGCACTTACGAACGATAACGTTCGCAACGGTGATCACAGTGACGAAGAGCAGAACAATGCTCATTACGACTTTTTCCACAGTCGCTACGCCATCCATGATCTTCTTGTAGGCTTTCATTGAATCAATCCCTTCCTATATTGTGGCATTTTTGCCCTGCCGCGCCGCTTGCTGATTCGCTGATTTTCTTCCCGGCAGAAGGCATTGCGCGGACACGGCGAAAACACCGATGCAACGGATAAAATTTCTATGCGCTCCGTCAGCGTGCACAGTATAGCACTCCTCTCGGGCTTTGTCCATTCTCGTTTCTCATTTTCGGCGTTTTGTTGTTTTTTGGCTTCTTTTTTCTACATTTTGGACAATAACGCGGATTTTTTTGGAAAAATGCAGCCATTTAAGCCGCAAAAGACAATCGTCCGTCAGAGGAGTGCTTCTTTTTGCAACTTGAAATTTTCGAAATTTTATGCAGGCATACGCAGATGATTATTCATTCTCCGCGTCTGCCGCCCGAAACAGGGTATCCAGCACCTCTTCCCGGGTAATGCCTCCGAAAAGCTCCCCCAGCGGGAACTGGTCCAGAACCGCGCCCACAGCTTCCCGGCGGAACGGGCAGCCCTTCAGCGCGTCCTCCAGCGGCTGGACCGGGGATACCGCCAGAAAGTCCCCGAAGAAACGGATTTCCTGAATGATCCCCTGCTCCACATGGACGCCGGTTTCCAATCCGCCGCCCTCAAAGCGGCGCTTATTCACCAGGTCAAACTTCGGAGACCGGCCAAAGTTCCATTCCCAGGTATCATACTTGGTGCGTTTGAGCTGCTCCACAGCCTCCAGCTCCGCTTCGCTGAGCGTATCCTGCTGAAAGCCGCTGCCGGCCAGCGTGGTTTTCAGATAGTCCCAGAACGCGGGCAGCTCCATGTCACGGCTCAGAAAGCTGCGGATATTGCCGATGCGGCTGCGCACGGACTTGGAGCTTTTGGACTGAAATTTGCTGGGGTCCACGTTCAGCGCCCCGGCCACCATGCCGGGATTGGAGTCGAACAGCAGCGTGCCATGGTGGAGGATCCGTCCGTGAATCAGGCACTGCGCCGTCCCGGAAACCTTCTTGCCCTCCACCAGGATGTCGTTCCGGCCGGAGGCTTCGGCGTGAAGTCCCAGTCCCTTCAGCGCCTCCACAATGGGGCGCGTAAAGTGCTCCATTGTCATGCGCTCCGAATCGCCGGCATCGGTAATAAAGGAATAGTTCAGGTTTCCCAGATCATGATACACGGCCCCGCCGCCGGTCATGCGGCGAACCACGCGGATCTGATGCTCTTCCACAAAGGCGTGGTTGATTTCCGCCTCCGCGTTCTGATTCCGGCCAATGACGATGGTATTGTCGTTCTGCCAAAGCAGAAGATAATCTCCCTCCGTGCGGTTGCGGAGGATATACTCCTCAAAGGCCAGGTTGTAAAAGGGGTTCTGCGATCTGGTTTCCAGATAATGAATTACATGCGGCATGTTAACCTTTCCGTTCTCAGTTCGTTCTCCGTCCCGCGGAGAAATAGGCGTATAGGACTGGGGCGGCCAGAGCCGCCAGAATCACCAGGGCGGTGGCGGCGGTAGACGTGGCCGTAATCATGGCGCCGGCGATCACCAGCAGACCCACGGACAGCCACAGATATCCTGCAAAGGTGTGGACCGCCTTCCACGCCTCCGGGTCCTGACAGAAGGACAGCCGCAGGGCAACACGGGCATCCCGCGGACAGTCCAGCATGTGGGCGCCCAGCAGCATCAGCGCCAGGCCCAGGACGCACGGCGTCACAAAGTCCAGCGCCAGCACTTCCGCTCCGGCGCTTTCTTTCATCAGGCCGCTGCAAAACAGCACCGAGATCACGGGAAAGCCCCATCTGCCCAGCAGCCGGGAGGCTCTGGGGGGCATGGTCATGCGCTTTTGATGAATCAGCAGCTGCATATGGGCGATCAGGTTCAGCACGCACATCAGGCCCGGCATTCCAAATACCACGACCCAGCGCGGCAGGGAGTCATCCTGGCCATCGACGCCGATCAGGCCGCTGGGAACGATCTCTGGAATCTGATCCCACAGCCGGATCCCCAGCAGCATGGGCAGTGCGCAGGCAAGCATGGTCGCCGCCAGCAGTGCGCGGCCCTTCTCTCTGGAAACGTGCTTGCCGAAGAGCTTCACGCTCTCGATTTCCAGCTGCCCTGCATCAGGAGTCTTCGCTATGGCTTTGCGGTTGCTCATCGTAATGTGTTTCCTCCGTGCTCTTTTTCTGAATGCAGAAGGGATCCGAAGCGAAACGCCCCGGACCCCTTCCGCGGATATTTACCTTCCGGCCGTCGAAGAGGCGGAGAGTTTATTTATTAGAGGTATGAATTGCACGCTTCTCAGCCTGCAGCGCAGCCTCACGCATGGTCTCAGTGACCGTGGGATGAGAGTGGATGGTGGCAATGATCTCGTCCAGCGTCATCTCGCCCTCAATCGCCAGAGCGCCCTCGCAGATGAGGTCGGTGGCACGGGGCCCGATGATGTGCATGCCCAGAACCTCGCCGTATTCCTTGCCGGCGATGATCTTGACGATGCCTTCGCCGCCGTTGAGGATCAGAGCCTTGCCGTTGGCAGCCATGGGGAACTTGCCGACCTTGTACTCCAGGCCCTGCGCCTTGCACTGCTCCTCGGTGAGACCCACGGAAGCAGCCTCGGGCTCGATGTACACGCAGGTGGGGTTGGTCTTCTCATCATAGTGCGCTTCCTGGCCCATGATGTTCTCAGCGGCAACCTCGCCCATGGCGGAAGCGGTGTGAGCCAGCTGTGCATGGCCCAGTACGCAGTCGCCGATGGCGTACACGCCGGGAACGGAGGTCTCCATCTTGTCGTTGACAATGATGCGGCCGCGGTCGTTGTCCAGCTTGCCGGCCTCCAGGTTCAGGCTGGCGGTGTTGGCCTTCCGGCCGATTGCCACCAGGACCTTTTCAGCCTCAAAGCTGACGGTCTCGCCGGCCTTGTTCTTGCAGACCACCTTGGCGCCCACGGGGCTGGCCTCAACGGACTGCACGGGGCACTCCAGGTTGAATTCCATACCCATCTTCTTCATGTGGGCCACGCCGATCTTGGTCAGATCGCCGTCCAGCATGGGCAGCATGTGATCCATGGCCTCCACCACGGTGATCTTGGTGCCGAAGCCGGCATAGGCGCAGGCCAGTTCCAGGCCGATGACGCCGCCGCCGATAACCACCATGGTCTTGGGCAGCTTCTCCAGACTCAGAGCGCCGGTGGAGTCGATGCAGTTGGGGTTCTCCTTCAGGCCGGGAATGGGAGGCTGGCTGTTGATGGAGCCGGTAGCCACGATGATGGCGTCAGCGGTCATCTCTTCCGTGGTTCCGTCAGCCTTCTTGACAGACAGCTTCTTGGGGCCGACGAAGGTGGCCTCGCCGTCGATCTTCTTGACCTTGTTCATCTTCAGCAGGCCGGCGACGCCGTTGGTCAGCTGCTTGCTGATGGCGTTCTTGTGGGCGATGACCTGCTGGAAGTTGACCTTCACGCCGTCCACTTCCACGCCGATGTCCTTGCCCTGATTCTTAATGTCCTCGATCAGCTCCGCGGAGTGCAGCAGGCACTTGGTGGGGATGCAGCCCACGTTCAGGCAGGTGCCGCCCAGATACTGCTTCTCCACGATGGTCACCTTGGCGCCCAGCTGGGCCGCCCGGATGGCAGCCACATAGCCGCCGGGGCCGCCGCCGATGACAATGACGCTGGTGTCGCCCGCGGGCTTCTTGGCCGGAGCGGCAGCGGGAGCAGCGGCGGGAGCCGCAGCAGCGGGAGCGGGCGCGCCGCCCACAGCCTCGCCGGGCTTGCCGATCCATGCCAGAGTTCCCTTGACGGGCACGTCGTCGCCCTCCTGGGCCACGATCTTCAGCATGGTGCCGTCCACCTCGCTGGTTACTTCATTGGTCAGCTTGTCGGTGGTAATCTCAACCACCACATCGCCGGCCTTTACTTCATCGCCCTCGTGCTTGACCCACTTGGAGACCGTTCCTTCCTCCATGGTCAGGCCCAGCTGGGGCATCTTCAATTCAAAAGCCATTGGTTGTTCCTCCTGTTTGTTACAGCACGATGCTCATGGGATTCTGCAGCAGATCCCGCAGATCCATCTCGAACTTCGCCACCACGGCGCCGTCCAGAGTACGATGATCCAGCGTGACAGACAGGCGCATGACCTGCTTCTTTACGACCTTGCCCTCATCGTCCAGAGCCAGCTCGTCCTCAATGGCGCACACGCCGATGATGACGGAGTCGGGCTGATTGATGATGGGAGTGAAGGTCTCGATGCCGAACATACCCAGGTTGGAAACAGTAATGGTAGAGCCCTTATACTCGTCGGGCAGCAGCTTGTTCTCCTTGGCGCGGGCAGCCAGATCCTTCGCGGCGGCGGAGATGGCGTCCAGGCCCATCTTGTCGGCGTCCCGGATCACGGGGGTGATCAGGCCGGCGTCCAGAGCCACGGCCATGCCGATGTTGACATGAGCGCGCTGAATGATCTGATTGTTGGCCTCGTCGAAGCTCACCAGAATCTCGGGATGCTGAGTCAGGCACTTGGCAACAGCCTTCAGCACCAGATCGTTGACGGAATACTTCTTGCCGGTCTCGGCCAGGAGCATCTTCCGGAACTTCATCAGCTCGGTGACATCCACCTTGATGTTCTGGGTGACAGGCGGAATCTCGGTGTGAGACTGCAGCATCCGCTGAGCCACAACCTTGCGCATGCCGCTCAGCTTGACCACGGTGTCGCCCTCCATCAGGTCCAGAGAGGACTTGGGAGCGGCGGGCTTGGCAGCGGGCGCAGCGGCAGCCGCGGGAGCGGCGGCGGGAGCGTTCTTCTGAGCCTCAGCGGCAGCCAGAATATCCTTCTGGATGATACGGCCGGAGGGGCCGGAACCGGCGATGCCGGAATAATCCACACCCAGCTTGGCCGCGGTCTTCCGGGCCAGGGGGGAGATGCGGACGCGCGCGCCGTTGGCGGTCACGGGAGCGGGAGCGGCGGCGGGAGCAGCCTCAGCCGCGGGAGCGGCCTCAGCGGCGGCGGGAGCGGCGGGAGCGGCGGCGGGCGCGCCGCCCACAGCCTCGCCGGGCTTGCCGATGTAAGCCAGCAGGCCCTTGACGGGAACGTCCTCGCCCTCCTGGGCCACGATCTTCAGCAGAACGCCGTCATATTCGCTGGTGACCTCGTTGGTCAGTTTATCGGTGGTGATCTCCACGATCACATCGCCGGTCTTTACCTCATCACCCTCGTGCTTGATCCACTGGGAAACTGTGCCTTCCTCCATGGTCAGGCCCAGCTGAGGCATTGTTACTTCATAAGCCATGAATGGTTACCTCCTCACTTGTTCAGGACGCGCTTAACAGCCTTGACAATGTCGTCAGGATGCGGGAAGTTCTCGTCCTCCAGAACGGGGCTGAAGGGAGAGACGATGTTCAGGCCGCAGACACGCTCCACGGGAGCGTCCAGCTCGTCGAACAGTTCCTCGGCAATCTGAGCGGAAATCTCGCCGGCGTAGCTGCCGCGCTTGACTTCCTCGGAAACAACGATGACATTGTGGGTCTTGGAGACAGACTCCTTGATGGCGTCCCAGTCGATGGGCACCAGAGTCCGCAGATCCAGAACTTCCACGTCGATGCCGTCGGCTTCCAGGGTCTTGGCGGCCTCCAGGGCGAAGTTGACCTCACGGCTCCAGGTGATGATGGTCAGGTCCTTGCCTTCCCGCTTCACCTTGGCCTTGCCGATGGGAGTCAGATACTCCTCCTCGGGGATCATCTCCTTGTGGGCGTACAGCAGCTTGTGCTCCATGACCACAACGGGATCGGGATCCCGCAGAGCGGACTTGATGAGGCCCTTGGCGTCCTCAGCGGAGCTGGGAGCCACAACCTTCAGGCCGGGGAAGTGGCAGACCATGCCCTCCAGAGACTGGGAATGCTGGCCAGCGTTGCGGCGGCCGGAACCCATGGGCATCCGCAGAACCAGAGGAATGGAGCACTGACCGCCGGACATGTACTTCAGCTTGGCAGCCTGGTTGAACAGGGGGTCGGCGCACTCGGTGACAAAGTCGTCATACATCAGCTCCACGCAGGGATGCATGCCGCGCATGGCGGCGCCCACGGCCATGCCCACAAAGCCCTCTTCGGAGATGGGGGTATCAATGACCCGGTTGGGTCCGAACTCATCCAGGAAACCGGTGGTGATGGCGAACACGTTGCCCATCACAGCCATATCCTCGCCCATGATGAACATCTTGTCATCACGGAGCATTTCTTCATGCAGGCCTTCACGAATGGCCTTGCTGACGGTAATCTTCTTCATCTTGCCACACACCTTTCGTTGTCAGCGGAGTACATGTCGTCAGTCACTTCAGAGGGATCGGGATACGGAGACTCGTCAGCGAACTTCACAGCCTCGTCCATTTCCTCGTTGGCGGCCTTGTGAATGTTCTCCAGCTCCTCGTCGGTGACGCCCAGCGCCTTCAGCCGCTCGCCCAGCTTCTTGATGCCGTCGTTGGCCAGAGCGTGCTCCATGTACTCCTTGGGACGGTACACAGCCGGGTCGCCGCAGTAGTGGCCCTGATACCGGTAAACCTTCGCCTCGACCAGATAGGGGCCCTTGCCGCTGCGGGCATGCTCCATGGCGGTCTTCATGGCCTCATAGACCTCGGTGGGGTTGGTGCCGTCCACCACAGCGTACTCAACGCCGTAGGCCGCGGCACGGGTAGCCAGGTCGGGGGTGTTGGTGACGCGGTGAATCTCGGTGGACACGCCGTAGCAGTTGTTCTCAATGAACCACACCATGGGCAGCTTCCAGGTAGCGGCCATGTTCAGGGACTCGTGGAAGGAGCCCTCGTTGGTGGAGCCGTCGCCGAAGCAGCCAACCGTCACGGAGTCATCGCCCATGATCTTGGAAGCCAGCGCGCTGCCGGCGGAAATCGGCTGGCCGGCGCCCACGATGCCGTTGGCGCCCAGGTGGTTCATCTTCGCCATATCGGCGATGTGCATGGAACCGCCCTTGCCCTTGCAGTAGCCGGTCCGCTTGCCGAACAGCTCGGCCATGGCCAGCTTGGGATCGCCGCCGCGGGCAATCACGTGACCGTGGCCGCGGTGGGTGGAAGTGAAGTAATCCTTCGCCTCAATGGCGGCAAAAGCGCCCGCCTCAGCGGCCTCCTGGCCGATGCTCAGATGAATGTTGCCAGCCAGCATGCCCTTTGTGAAGCATTCGGCTGCGTGCTCCTCAAACGCGCGGATCCTCACCATGGTGCGGTAGAAATCCAGCAGCATTTCCTTGGAGTACTTTTCTCCAGAGTTCTTTTTCGTTGCCAATGTTTTCACGCCTTTCTAAATTAACTATCAAAAATTTGATTGGAACGCTTAATTCTGCCGGGGTGCGAACAGGGGCACCTCCAGCTCGTCATCGAACTTCCGGCCCATGACGAGACCCTCGATCTCCGCAATGACCACGTCCACCGTCAGAAGAACCTTGGTGCCCTCCACCAGATGGCCGCCGTGGGCGTTGCCGTGCCGGTCGCTCAAATCAATGTGTACATGCAGATTGGTAACGCCCTCATCATCATGGCAGATGATTCCGGAAGCGCTGGTGAGCTCAATGGGTCCGGTCAGATGCAGAATCTCACCATATCCATATCCCGCCTTTTTCTCCAGCAGTTCCACGGGATTGCAGAACTTTACGCCGTTCAGGCTGCCGATGCCGCTGAGAATCACGCCATTGTTGATTCCTGCCCGCTTGCAGGCCTCCGTCAGTCCAAGAAGGACATCCGTTCCGGGCTTCAGCCGGAGCGCCACGACGCGTTTCAAAGTGCCCTGCGCCATCTCGATTTCCATGTTTTCCATGCCAGCCTCCTTACTTTTAAACCTCTTTATATTTTCAACCTCGGCCTTTACAGGTCGATGTGCTGAAACGCATCGCAAAGAACGATCGTCTCCGGGTGTTCCGGCTGCCACTCCAGCAGGTCGTGGGCCAGTGCCGGACGCATCCGCATGGCGTCCTCGCCGGAAAAGGGAACATGATAAATGCAGATTGTCTCCGCGTCCAGATGCCCGCGGAAGAACCTCCCGCGGCGCAGCGCGTTGAAAAACAGCGGATTGACAAACACCGCCCGCAGATGGGTATCCGCAAGCTCCGCGAAGGTCTCGTGGATATAATCCGCATCCGCTGTAAACAGCACGTTCTTATTTCCGAACGTCAGCAGATAGCAGTAGTTGGGAATATTCTGAAATTTCCGGTCCAGATGCAGCGTCTTCAGCGCCCGGACGCAGATCCGGGGCTCGATCTGGAACGCCGCGTGATCCGTCCCGCCGGACAGGGCCACCGCCGGCGTCCCGCTCCGCTTCAGAGACATGCGGAAATGCTCAAGCGCCGGAGCGTCCCCTTCCGGGAAAAACACGCCCTTCACCCGCCTCCGGCTCAGAAACGTCTCTGCCATCTCCGGGGAGAAGTGATCCGGATGATTGTGGGAAAAGAGGAGGTAATCCACCTTTTCAAAGGGATGCCGGCCGCAGAGCATGGCGTCCCACACCTCCGGCTTCAGGTTGCTGAAGGGATGTCCCTCATGGCCGTAAATACCGTCCAGCATCAGGGTAACGCCGTCATATGTAAGCAGCACTCCCGCGTTGGCAATCAGGGTCACCCGCAGCAGCCTGCGCCTCTCGTCCGTGTGGGGAACCGCCAGAGACGCTGTATCCGCCTTTTTTAAAGCGGTGTTTCGGTTCAAACTCTCGTATTTGTTTAATTCAGCCATCTTATGTCTAACCTTCTTGGATTCAATTTCATTCTATCCATTCCAAATTAAATGTCAATTAAAAAGTATTTCATTTTCTTACTTTTGTTTAAATGGACGATAAATTTCGAGTTTTTTTGTGTTGAATGTCAATTTACATTTTGTCCTTCCGGAAATATGCTTAGTGAGAGCACCGTTGTCGTAAGACGTCTTATCTTTGAGCATTTCTTTATGCCGGAACAGAGGAGAGGCCGCGCCCGTACCCGCGAATCCTTTTTACTGACGCGTTTTTGCCTCTGCGAGAATCATGATTTTTTCTCCGGCGCCGGCGGCGGATTCCGGCCGCACAGCCAGAGGATCTTCCTGGGGGGAGGAATTCCAATGAGCAGTACCACTTCTCTGTCCACACAGGCAGCCAGCAGGATCATGGATATGATTGTGACGGACCGCCGGTTTCAGGCCGGCGACAAGCTGCCCAACGAAATGGAGCTGGCGGATGAGCTGGGCATCAGCCGCGTGACGCTCCGCGAGGCGGTCCGGATGCTCTGCGCCCGGGGCGTCGTGGAGATCAAGCGGGGGCGCGGCACCTATGTCACCGCCTACGACGTGTCGGACTCCAACACGGATCTGACCAATCTCAGCGCCGTGGCCGCCAGCCACCGGGATCTGCTGGAGATCCGGATGATGCTGGAGCCGTCCTCGGCCTTCTACGCGGCCAAGCGGGCCACGCCGGAGGAGGTGGACACCATCTCCGATCTCTGTCAGAAGATCGAGGAGCAGATCTCCCGGGGAGAAAATCCGCTGAAGACCGAGCAGGATTTTCACAACGCCATTGCCATGGCCAGTCACAACCGGTTCATGATCAATCTGATGCCCCTGATTTTCAAATCCATCCACAGCGACATCACCCTTTTCAAGGAAAGCGTGATGTACTCTCTCCGGGACCACCGGGAAATTGTGTCCTTTATTGCCAGCAAAAACGCGGAAGCCGCCCGGTCCGCCATGCGGATGCATATTCTGCACATCTACAAATATTCCAACATGATCTACGAATAAGCTGCCGGCAGCCGCCATCAGCGAGAAAGAGAGGGAGCTTCTGTGCCCGCCGTTTATCTGGAACTGGCCGCCTACGCCTGCGCCACCACCTTTTCCCCCGGCCCCAACAACATTCTTCTTCTCAGCAGCACCAGCACCTTTGGCTTCCGCAGGTGCCGCCGCCTGCTGTTCGGAATCTGGACCGGCCTTCTGACCATCATGCTGGTATGCGGCTTCGGATGCGCCTGGCTGGGCGCGCTGGTGCCCCAGATTGTTCCGGCGGCCAAGTATGCCGGCGCGGCCTATATCCTCTATCTGGCCTTCCGGACTCTGACCCGGAAGGCGGACGCGGGCGGGGCAGACAGCAGCGGCTCCGCTCCGCTGTCCTTTCTCAACGGGTTTCTGCTTCAGTTTCTGAACGTCAAGATCCTAATGCTGGGCATCGCCGCGTACTCCGGATACATCCTGCCCCTGGGCTTCTCCGTCCCGGCGGTTCTCTGCTTCGCGTTCATCATGGCTGGCTGCGCCGCCATGGGAAATCTGATCTGGGCCACCGCGGGAACGCTGCTCTTCCCCATTTACGCCCGCTGCCGCCGGCCGATAAACCTTGTCATGGCCCTGCTGCTGGTCTGGTGCGCCTGGAAAATCGTCTCCATCTGAAATCCGTTTTCCGCCCGGCGCGCTCCTGCAAATAAAAAGCCTGCCAGTTTTCCGGCAGGCTTTTCTTATATGCTTTTATTCGGACACGCGCTGCGGGGCAGTCCGCTCCGGCTCCTGAGAGTCCGCCGGCGGCCGGGACGAATCATGATACCAGTCGATGGCCTTGTTGAGAAAGCGCAAATGCTCCTTCAGCAGCGTCCGCAGCTTCGCCTCATCCCGCTCCAGCAGCGCGTTGAGCAGCAGCCGGTGCTCCTGCAGGGAAATCCGGAAGTTCTCCGGCTTCACCCGCCCCACGCTGTACACGAAATAAACGCTGCCCACGCCCCAGTTAAACTCATAAAGCCGGGTCAGCTGGTCGTTCCCCGCCATCTGAATCAGCAGCAGGTGGAACCGGGTCTCCACCTCCCGGGCCGCCTCCAAATCCGTAGGACTGATATGGTCGAACTGGTCCACCAGCTCCCCCATCTCCTGAATGATGTCCGGGAACCGGTCCACATTCTTTACCGCCTCTGTCACCGCCCAGCATTCCATCATGACCCGGGTGTCAAAGTAATTCCGGATGTCCTCCACGGAAAAGCTTTTGACAATAAACCCGCGCCGGGGCAGAATTTCCACCATTCCCTGCGAGGCCAGCCGGTTCAGCGCAGCCACAATGGGAGTCGAACTGATCTGCAGCTCCGCAGCAATCCGCTGGGGAGCCAATTTGCTCTTTACCGGATATACGCCAGTCTGGATTCGCCGACGGATTTCCTCCGTGGCATAATCCTGTAGGGATTCAGGGCGCTTCATACGATACTTCCTCCGCGGTAAATTCCTGGCCGCCGCCGCAGTGTCCGCCGAAAATCAAAAATGCAAGGCCTCGACCGCATGCAGTCAAAAAACCTTGCGTTTCCATCAGGCAGCCTGCGTTTCCACTGGTAAAACCACTGGTATTTTTAACGATTCAGTACTTTTACTATAATGAGTTTTTTGGATTTTGTCAATAATTTAACACCGAAAATTATAAATTGATTCCCGTCCCGGTCAATTTTCCAGCTTTGCGCAATCCAAAGTTTAGAAAAAATGAAAATTTCATTTTTGGGACTGCGCACTTTTCCCAAAAAAGGAAAGCAAATTTGACGTTGTGTACAAAAACATTATGTTAAAAATTTAATTTATTGACTTTTTTGTGCGTGGTGCTATGATCGAGTTAGATTTTAAATTTAATATGAAAAACAAAAAGCGGAAAATTAAATTTGAAGTCCCACAGGCATCAATCAGCAAGGAGGAAGGGCATTATGAAGAAAATTGGGTTTCTCGGATTGGGCGTCATGGGTCTGCCCATGGCCAAGAACATTATCAAGGGCACCGGCCAGGCCATTATGGCGTTCGACGTGGCGGAGGACCGGCTGAAGGCCATTGAGGAAGCCGGCGGCATCCCCGTGAAGGATCAGGATGACATCTACCGCAGCTGCGACATCATCCTGCAGATGCTCCCGACGCATCCCATTATCATTCACTCCGTGGAGCAGGCCATCAAGCTGGGCAAGCCCGGCAACATCATCATCGACTGCTCCTCTACCGCTCCGGATATCATTCAGGATCTGTACCAGAAGGTGAAGGCGGCGGGCATGTCCCTGCTGGACTCCCCCGTTTCCGGCGGCAATCCCATGGCGGCGGCAGGTACGCTGGCCATTATGACCGGCGGCGACAAGGAAGCCTTTGACGAGGTCAAGCCGATTTTGGAGTGCATGGGCAATCCCGTCTACACCGGAAAGAGCGGAAGCGGCGACGTCACCAAGCTGGTTAACAACATGATCGCCGGCGCCATGCTGACCGCCATCGCGGAGGGCTACGCCTTTGCCGCCAAAGCGGGAATCGATCTCCAGACCACCTTCGACGCCACCCGCTGCGGCTTCGCCGGCGGCCCGCTGTATGACAACAAGGTGCCCATGATCATCCACCGCAACTACACCCCCGGCGCCCGCATCGCCGTCCACCGCAAGGATATTGTCAATGCCAAGCACTACGCCCACAAGCTGGATATCGACACCCCCATGTGCGACGTCACGCTTCAGGTCATGGACTGGATGAAGGACAACGGGCACATTGATGAGGATCAGGCCGCGATGGTCAAATACTACGAGGACAAGATGGGAGTTACCGTCGGCAGCGCCGATTAACCGATATCCCCGGAATTCATCTCAACCGCGTACATATGCCGCGGCAGTCCGCGGCGGACACTCTCCCCCCGCAAACCACCCTGCGGCTCCGGCCGGGGCCGCACCGTATCATTACGAGTAAAGCCGATCTGCTCAGAGAAGCAGAAATATATGGAAAGGCTGAATAGGAGGACACAAGATGAATACGAAGCGAATGATGGCAGGCGCTATGGCAGCAATGATGATGGCCGGCATGATGGCCGGCTGCGGCAGCGGAAGCACCGGAAACGGCGGCGCCTCTGGAAGCGCTGGAAACGGCGGCGCCAGCTATGTCTGGAAATGTGCCCTGAACTCCACGGAAGGCGACAACGCTTACGACGCGGCTGTAATTTTCAAAGATAAGGTCAGCGAGCTGACCGACGGCAAAGTGCAGGTAGACCTGTACGGCGGCGCCAGTCTGGGCACCACCACCGAGGTTCTGGAAGGCATGAGCGTGGGCATCGCCGACATCATCTGCGAGTCCGTCGGCACTCTGGCACCCTTCACACCTCTGGCCAACATCGACGCCATGCCCTATGTGTACAGCGGCTATGACCACTTCATGAAGGTCTGGTCCAGCGATCTGGGCGAAGAGATTAAGGATACCGTCGGTCAGGCCGCCGGCTTCAAGCTGCTGGGCGGCGCTTACCGCGGCGCGCGCATCGTCACCGCCACCAAGGACATGGAGACCGTCGACGACTTCAAGGGCTTCAAGCTCCGCGCTCCCAACCTGGACGTTTACGTGAAGACCTGGCAGTGGATGGGCGCCGCCCCCACCCCCATGGCCATGAGCGAGGTTTACACCGCTCTTCAGCAGGGCACGGTGGAAGGCCAGGAGAACCCCATGGTGGACAGCCTGAACTACTCCTTCGATGAGGTCTGCAAATACTGGATCAAGACCAACCATGTTTACAGCTGCAACCTGTTCATGATGGATCTGAACTACTTCAACGGTCTGCCCGAGGACATTCAGGCCGCCGTCAAGGAAGCCGCCGAGTATGCCGGACAGCAGATCAGCGAGCAGCAGGCCGACAAGGACGCCGCCGCCGAGAAGGAGCTGGCGGATAAGGGCTGCACCGTGATTGATGTGGACACCAAGGCCTTCGCTGAGAAGTTCAGCGGCTTTGCCGAGGCCAACTATCCCGACCTGGCGGACTGGGTCAGCCAGATTCAGGCCATGGACAATGCTCAGTAACACAGGCCCGGTAACGCAGAAAGAGGTGTTTCCATGTTAAAAGCCTATTCAAAGCTTCTCGACGTGATTGAGAAAATCGAGAAAGCTTTTCTGGCGGCCGCGATGGCAGTGATGATCGTCGACATGATCTACCAGGTCATCATGCGGTACATATTCAACTCCGCCAACGCCTGGAGCGAGGAGCTGGCAAGATATCTGTTTATCTTTGAGGTGATGATCGCGGCCGCGATCGCCGTGCGGAAAAACAGCCATCTTCAGATTGACGTGCTGATCAACTGCTTCAAGCCCAGAACGAAAACCATCTTCACGATCGTCTCCACGCTGGTGGGCATCGTGTTCCTGGCGTTCCTGCTGGTTTACTCCATCGGTCTGGTGCAGACCGGCAGCTCCAACATCTCCGTCGGCCTGAACATCCCCATGTCGATTCCCTACGTCAGCGTTCCCATCGGTGTTGTGCTGATGCTGCTGACCTCCGTGGAGGTCGTTCTGAAAAATATCCAGGAACTGAAGGAGGGACATGAAGGATGAATGTCGGTCTGATTGTAATCATTCTCTTGCTGGTGCTCTCTTTTCTGGGCATCCCCATTTACATCGCGCTGGGCATCGGTACGCTGGTCGCTCTGAACTCCGCCGGAATGCCCATGCTGGTTCTTCCCCAGAAGCTCTTCGCCGGCATGAACTCCGCGTCCCTTCTGGCAATTCCCTTCTTTGTTCTGGCGGGCAACATTATGTCCCGGAGTATTACCACCAAGCTGATTGACGTGGCCAACGCCCTCATCGGACAGATTAAGGGCAGCCTGGGCGTGGTAACGGTTCTGGCCTCCGCCCTGTTCGGTGCCATCTCCGGCTCCGGCGTGGCGACGGCCTCCGCCATCGGCGGCATCACCATCCCGGCCATGAAGAAGGAAGGCTATCCCGCCACGTTCGCGGCGGCGGTGTCCTCGATCTCCTCCATTCTGGGGCCCATCATTCCTCCGTCCATCACGCTGATTGTGTATGCCAGCATCACCAACGTGTCGGTTTCCAAGCTGTTCATCGGCTCCGTGATTCCCGGCATTATCCTCGCGGCCTCTCTGGCTGTTTACTGCCTGTTCTTCGGCAGAAAGCACAATCTGCCCGCCCATGAGAAAATGTCCGGCAGTCAGATCGTCGGCGTGTTCAAGAGCAGCATCTGGGCGCTGCTGATGCCCGTGATCATTCTGGGCGGCATTTTCGGCGGCGTGTTCACACCCACCGAGGCGGCCGCCGTGGCCGTGGCCTACGCCCTGTTCATCAGCCTGTTCGTCTACAAGGACCTGACCTGGAAGGAACTGCCCGGCATGTTCGTGGACGGCGCTGTCGCAACCGCCACCATCATGGTGATGGTAGGCCTGTCCAAGGCCTCCAGCTACGTGGTGGTCACCTCGGGCCTGCCCCAGCAGCTGCTGAACGCGTTCACCACCATTACCAGCAGCAAAATCGTGATTCTGCTGCTGCTGAACCTGCTGTTCCTGGTCATCGGCATGCTGATGGAGGCCAATGCCGCCATCATCATGATGACGCCGATTCTGACGCCGCTGCTGTCCGCCTTCGGCATTGATACCCTGCAGTTCGGCATTGTGATGAGCTTCAACCTCTGCATCGGCCTGATAACGCCGCCCGTGGGCCTGTGCCTGCTGATCGACAACCAGATCGCCGGTACCAGCCTGGCCAAGACGCTCAAGGCCATGATGCCCATGCTGATTATCGCTCTGGTAGCTCTGATGCTCATTACCTACATCAGCCCGCTGACCACCTGGCTTCCCAGTCTGATTCAGGGATAAGCGGAATTCCGCGCTCCTCGTATTTCCTCTCTTTGGATACCATATCCGGGCGGTCCGGCCGTGGACGGACCCGCCCGGAGACATCAATCCCTGACAGGACGCCGGGGCCGAAAGGCCCCGGCGTTCTGTCAGCTTGCCGAAAAAGCCTCGCGGAGTTTCGCGCTCCCGGGCCCGAAACGCGGCGGAAGTGTTTTCCGCCGGGGCGCGGGCGTCGAATTGTCCGCCAAACGCGGACAGCCGGGGCGCGGAGCAAAGCGCGGCCTTCCCGAAAAGGCCTTGTCTCTTTTCCGCCGGCCTTCCGTTATCCCAGCGCCACGTCCAGTATCATCATCACCAGAAACCCCGTGACAAAGCCGTGGGTGCCCGCCCGGCTGTGGGCCTGGGGGATCAGCTCCTCCACCACCACATACAGCATGGCCCCGGCGGCAAAGCTCAGCAGCCACGGCATAGCCGGAGTGGCCTGCGCCGCAATGAGCACCACCAGAATTCCGAAAACCGGCTCCACCGCGCCGGAAAGAGCGCCGCCCCAGAACGCTCTCCACCGGGAAATGCCTTCCTGCCGCAGGGGCAGGGAAATGGCGGCTCCTTCCGGAAAGTTCTGGATTCCGATTCCCATGGCCAGCGCCGCCGCTCCGGCCATGCTCTCCCCCTTTGCCGCCAGCGCGAAGGCCAGCCCCACCGCCATTCCCTCCGGAACATTGTGGAGCGTGATGGCTGTTGCCAGCAGCGTGGTCTGCCGGGATGTACGGTGCATCCGGCCCTCCCGCCGCAGATGGGGCAGAGCGCTGTCCAGCGCCGCCAGAAACGTCACGCCGGCCAGAAGCCCCACCGCCGGCGGCAGCCAGGGCGGAAGCCCCAGAACGCCGGAACGGTCAATTGCCGGGAGCAGCAGGCTCCAGACGGAAGCCGCCGTCATGACCCCCGCCGCGAACCCCAGCATGACCTTCTGAAATCCCGGCTTCGGATCTCCCGCAAAAAAGAACACCAGGGCAGCGCCGGCTACCGTCATCAGGAAAGTAAATCCCGTACCGGCCGCGGCCCATTTCAGTGCCTGAAACATCTGTGATTCCTCCTGTCATAGGGCGCGAACGCACCCGTATGACAGCATACGCCGCCCTCCCCGCCGCCGTGACAGGGTTGCTTTTTTCCCGCGGGCATGTTATGCTGTGGGCAAAGAGGACAAAACGGCCCCTCCGTCCCGCGGGAGGCCCCTTTATAAGCGTTCGGCCGGGAATGGCTTCCGGTCCGGGCGCTCGTTTTCTGTCTCAATCTCATCTGCGAGGTGTTTTCCCCATGACAACAATCATAAAAGGCAATATTGTATCCGCTTCCGCCCCGGGATCTCTGGAAATCACAGAGCACGGGTATCTCGTCTCGGAGGACGGCGTGATCGCCGGCGTTTATCAGGAGCTGCCGCCCCAATACCGGGCCGCAGAAGCGGAAGACTGGGGGGACTGCCTGATCCTGCAGTCTCTGACAGATCTCCACACCCACGCGCCCCAGTACCCCATGCTGTCCATGGGCATGGATCTGCCGCTTCTGGACTGGCTGAATGCCTACGCCTTCCCCACAGAGGCCCGGTTCGCCGATCCCGGATACGCCCGGGAGGTTTACCGGTGGCTGGCCCGGGACCTTCTGGCCAACGGCACCACCCGGGTGTGCATCTTCTCCTCTCTCCACCGGCAGGCCACGCTGATTCTGATGGAAGAGCTGGAAAAGGCCGGGATCGTCGGCTACGCGGGCAAGGTGAACATGGACCGCGGCGGCGGAGCGGGCCTTCAGGAAACCACGGAGGAATCCGAACGGGAAACCCTGCGGTGGCTGGACGAGTGCCGGCAGTTCCGGCACGTCCGCCCGATTCTGACGCCCCGGTTCACCCCCTCCTGTACCGATGAGCTGATGGCGTTTCTGGGCGGACTGGCCCGGGAGCGCTCTCTCCCCGTCCAATCCCACCTGTCGGAAAATCTGGCGGAGATGGACCTGGTCCGGCGCCTGCACCCGGACTGCCGCCAGTACTGGGAAACCTACGCCAAATTCGGGCTGTGGAATCATCAAACGCTGATGGCCCACTGCGTCCACAGCGACGCCCGGGAGCGGAAGGCCATGCGGGACGCCGGCGTGACGGCGGTCCACTGCGCCAGCTCCAACAACAGCATCTGCTCCGGCATCGCGCCGGTACGGGTCCTGATGAACGAGGGCGTCCGGGTCGCGCTGGGCACCGATGTGGCCGGCGGCTCCTCCATCAGCATGTTCGACGCCGTGGCGGACGCCATACGGGCCTCCAAGGACCGGCGGATTCTCGACCGGTGGCAGACCGATTTCCTCACGGTGGCAGAGGGCTGGTATCTGGGCACCTCCGCCGGAGCGGCCTTCTTCGGGGACGCGCCGGGCTTCGCGGCGGGAAATCCCCTTCACGCTCTGGCGCTGGATGACAGCCGGCTTCTTCAGCCGCACCCCCTCTCCGTCCGGGAGCGGTTTGAGCGGTGCGTCTATCTCCGCCAGCCCGGAGCCATCCGGGCGGTATGGAGCGCCGGACGGAAGGTATTTTCCGCGGATTAACCGGACGCAGAAAGCCCCGGCGGAGGAATGTGTTCCTCCGCCGGGGCTTTTGTTTATGATCCGCGTCACAGCTGTCAGAACAGGCGCACCACGCCGATGGTAACGCCGGTGATAATCAGTCCGGCGATGATGACGCCCAGGAAAATAGAGGGTACCGCCTCCCGGAGGCGGATGTCCAGCACCGACGCCACCAGCGCCCCGGTCCAGGCGCCGGTGCCCGGCAGGGGAATGGCCACCAGCACGGTCAGGCCCAGCAGGCGGTATTTCCGCACCACCCGGCCCTTCAGGTGGGCCCGGTTCTCCAGCCAGAGAATTTTCGGCCCCAGCAGGGGCGTTTTCCGGAGCCAGTCAAACACCCGCCGGGTCAGCAGAATGAGAAACGGCACCGGAAGCATATTGCCCGCCACCGCCGCGGCGCAGGCCTCCCAGGGATCCAGCCCATGGGCCACGCCGATGGGAATCGCGCCCCGGAGCTCCAGCACCGGCACCATACCCCAGAAGGCGGTTATCAGTAATTTTCCAAGGGTCGTCTCCAAAAAGGCCATGGTTCCCTCCGGTCAGGCGGGGGCGCGGGCAGACGTCCCCCGGCAGCGTTATCACCAGTTTACTCCAGGTTCAGGTGTCTTTTCAAGAAATAAGTCGTTAAGAAATAGAAAACCATCCCATAGAGCACTACCCCCGCCGTCATCAGCAGGATGGTCAGATGAATCGCCGTCATGGCCGAATACGTATCCTGAAGCCGGGACAGCCAGCCAAACAGGTTCAGTCCGTCGCTGGCGGAGAGCACCGTCAACCCCAGCGCCTGGGCGGCAAACTGGAAGGCGAAGAAAAACACCGCGCTGAGAATCCCCTTGTGATTGGAGAAGCTGTAGCCCACCGCCATAGCGGCGTAAAACTGCAGGCAGATCATGCAGCACCCCAGGAAGCACAGCACCAGCAGTTCCGCGGCGATGGCGGTTCCGTTCAGGGCGTAGTAGGCCGTCACCCGGCGGAACAGCTCCGACATCAGTTCGGCCATGCCCCGGAGCGCATCGCCCATCCCGGAGGACATCACCAGAATGGACAGGCACATGGCCAGGAAGGTCCCCGCGAACCATACGGCGGAGACAATCAGCTTGCTCCACACCTGCTGGTGAATGGACACCGGAAGCGTCAGCATCACATAGCCCTCGTCCTCCAGAAGGTTTTTATAAAACCGCTGGACCATCAGCACAAACGTCACCACCCAGACCGCCGCATTGGCCAGCGTATAGGCCATAATCATCAGCCCGCCCAGAATGTTCAGAAACCGGCTGCCGCTGCCGTTGAGAATCTGGGCGGAGAAATTCGCCCCCACGGCGGAAACCAGCAGCACCAGATACACCGGCAGCATCACCCGGGCCGTGGCCCGGAACTCGTGCTTCAGTAATTTTCTCAGCATTTGAATACCTCCCGGAACAGTTCGTCCACGCTCATGCCCTTTTCCTCCCGGATCTCATCCACACTGGTATGGAGCACCATCTGGCCCTGATTGATGAACACCACTTCGTCCAGCACCCGCTCCACATCCGCGATCAGGTGGGTGGAAATGACCACCGCCGCCTCCGGATTATAATTGGTGATAATCGTGGAGAGGATGTAATCCCGGGTAGCCGGGTCCACGCCGCCGATGGGCTCATCCAGCAGATACAGCCTGGCGGCCCGGCTCATGACCATGATGAGCTGCACCTTCTCCCGGGTGCCCTTGGACATCTGCTTGATGCGCTGGTCCTCCCGGATGTTCAGGTGCCGGAGCATCTCCTCCGCCGCCTCCCGGCGGAAATCGGCGTAAAAGTCCTGATAGAAGTCCATCAGCTGCCGGGCCGTCATCCACAGGGGAATGCAGGTCCGTTCCGGCAGATAGCTCACCGCCGCGTGGGACTCTTTCCCGGGCCGGACGCCGCAGATCTCAATGCTTCCCGCCGTAGGCGTCAGCAGTCCGTTGGCCAGCTTGATGAGCGTGGTCTTTCCGGAGCCGTTCGGCCCCAGCAGTCCCACAATCCGGCCGGACTCAACGGACAGGTCAACGCCCTCCAGCGCCGGAATCTTTCCGTAGCTCTTGGTCAGATTCTTGCATTCCAGAACCGTCATGAATTCTCCCCCTCCTTTTCCGATTCCTGCCGCACCAGCGTCAGGATCTCCTCCTTCTGATATCCCAAGCGGGTCATGGCGGTCAGAAACGCCTGAATCTGTGTTTCCGCCAGACTCCTTTTCGCCGTTTCAATCATCTCTTCGTCCTCCGTCACAAATCTTCCGGCGGTCCGCTGCGTGTACACCAGACCGTCCCGCTCCAGCTCCGCCAGCGCCCGCTGCATGGTGTTGGGATTCACTCCGGCCTCCATGGCCAGATCCCGCACCGACGGCAGCCGCTCCCCCGGCGGAAAAATACCGGAGACAATCCCCTGCTTGATCTGATGGATCAACTGGGCGTAGATGGGCGTCCCATTGGTAAACTGCCAAATCATACCGGCACCTCCCTGTATCATTGTATCAAGCAACTAATACAATAACACGAAATAAAAATTTGTCAAGCCTCAACGGAAAATTTTTTTAAAATTTTTCCGCGCCCAGACGGAACAGCCCGTCAAGGCGCGGAAACAAATCATTCGGCCGGAGGGCCGTCAATCCTCCAGAACCCAGCGCTGGCCCCGGTATTCCACCGGGACAACCTTCGCAGCCAGCTCCGGGTGCCGGGACAGCAGGCGGGCCGTAGGCGAAAAGTCTCCCCACTGGTGCATGGGGAAAATCCGCCGGATGTCCGCCAGTTCCAGCAGATACCGGAAGCCCCAGTCCTCCTGCTCCCCCTGACGGGGGTCCAGCGGGGCAAAGGCCACGTCAATGATCCGCCGGCGCAGCGGCTCCAGATACCGGCGGAAGTTCACCTCCATGTTCCGGTTCCAGGCGTCATCCTCCCCGTCCCAGTGCCACCAGTTCAGGTCCCCGGCATGGTAGATGGTCTTTCCTCCGGCGGACACCACAAAGGCCACACCCTCGTCGGTGGAGGGCAGCGTCTCCACCCGAATTCCGGGCAGAGGCTCCGCCGTCTGATTTCCGCCCATCGTCAGGCACCGGGAGACGGTCCGCGGCGTCAGGCCCCATTTTTCCCGGCTTCGGCCGTCCAGGCGGATGTCCTTTCCCAGCAGGAACCGGATCGTCCGCTTTCCGTCGTCCAGAGAAAAAATGCGGGGATCGAAGTGATCGTGGTGCTGATGGCTGGCAAATACCAGCAGCGGGCAGTCCTCCCGCAGGGGCGGCAGCTCTCCCTGCCACCAGTCAAACAGCAGCGAGACCTCCGGCAGCTCTGCCAGAAAGCCGCTGTGGTCCAGAAAGGTTACTTGCATGATGGGTTTGCCTCCATTCTGTTTCTCCCGGCGTCCTCCGGAAAAATCCGCTCTTCGGGTGGAAAACCACCGGGGAATGTGCTATGATTCTACTATGAATCGAGACTGTTTGACAACTGAAAATATTTTAAAGCAGCTTCCCGTGCCGCTTCTGTCCTGGTTTCGGGCCAACGCCCGGGACCTGCCCTGGCGGAAGACCCGGGACCCCTACCGCATCTGGGTGTCGGAGATCATGCTTCAGCAGACCCGGGTGGCGGCGGTGCTGGGATACTACCAGCGGTTTCTGGAGGCCTTCCCCACGGTGGAGGCGCTGGCGGCGGCGCCGGAGGCCCGGCTGATGAAGCTGTGGGAGGGCCTGGGCTATTACAGCCGGGCCAGAAACCTGCAAAAGTGCGCCGGAATCGTGACGGAGCAATTCGGCGGGCACTTCCCGGCGGACTATTCCGCGCTGGTATCCCTGCCGGGGATCGGGGAGTACACCGCCGGGGCCATCGCCTCGGCGGCGTTCGGCCTGCGGGTTCCGGCGGTGGACGGCAACGTCCTCCGGATTGTCGCCCGGATTACCGACTGCCGCGACGACATCCTCGCCCCCGCCGTCAGAAAATCCGTCCGGCGGCAGATTGAGGCCATTTTGCCGGAGCGGGCGGAGGAGCTTCGGATTTTCAATCAGGCCACCATGGAGCTGGGAGCCACGGTCTGCGTACCCAACGGCCCGCCGAAATGCGCGGTCTGCCCGGCGGCGGAATTCTGCCTGGGCCGTCTTCGGGGCACGGCGGAGCGTCTTCCGGTGAAGGCCCCCAAAAAGCCCCGCCGGACGGAGGACTGGACGGTGCTGGTGATGGAGCGGGAGGGCCGGATCGCCCTGCGCCGGAGGCCCGACGCCGGGCTGCTGGCCGGACTGTGGGAATTTCCCGCCGTCCCCGGCGCGCTGGACGAGGCCGCCGCCGCAGAAGCGGTGCGCGGACTGGGGCTTTCCGCGGCGGAGTGGAGCAAAAAGCTGACCGCCCGGCATCTTTTCACCCATGTGGAGTGGCGGATGACCGGATATATTCTGCGCGTCTGCGGAGACGGACCGGCGGAATGGGAATGGGTGGATGGCGATGGCCTGCGGGAGCGCGCGGTTCCCTCGGCATTTGCGAAGTATTACCGGGAGGCGGAGCGGATTCTGGGCACGGCCCGGCAGTCTCAGCAGACTCCGCCCTTTTAAAAGCAGAAAGGAGACGCTCTTTATGGGATTACTGGTTGGACTGCCCCTGAGAATTTTCAGCCTGCTGGCAGGGCTGATCCTGCTGGCGCTGCGGCTGGCAGTCCCCATCGCCATCGCGGCGGCCGCGGTCCTGCTCTTCCGCGCAAGCCGCAGGCGCAACCCGCCGCCCCGGCGGGAGGACGGACCGGAGGAGCCCCATTTCAACGGCCCTGTCTACACGGTGGACTACTGGGAAGAGCCGTCTGAGGACGGGAAAAAGGAGGAATGAGCATGGTCTTTCGCAGCAGGCGGCCGGAGGATCCCTGGGATCGGAAGCCGGACCGCCGCCCCGCCGCGCCGGAGCCGCAGGCCCCGCCC
>ERZ808240.1166-NODE-1166-length-33358-cov-4.044440_pt1 | contig 33358 bp, 31 predicted proteins | sample MGYA00521084_ERZ808240 | MGnify/ENA primary metagenome ERZ808240 (study PRJEB31516, sample SAMN03275571) | gut metagenome | biome: mammalia-associated habitat; material: feces | host: Papio cynocephalus | place: Kenya | collected 2012-08-06 ... | reverse complement strand
GACGTCATCGCCAAGAAGTCCAACAACCCCCGCTGGGCTTGGGACTGCTACCGCCGCTTTATCCAGATGTACTCCGACGTGGTCATGGAGGTGGGCAAGAAGTACTTTGAGCAGCTCATCGACCAGATGAAAGAAGCCCGTGGCGTCACGCAGGACGTGGAGCTGACTGCTGAGGATCTGAAAGAACTGGCGATGCAGTTTAAGGCTGAGTACAAGTCCAAGATCGGTCAGGACTTCCCCTCTGATCCGAAAGAGCAGCTGATGGGCGCTGTCAAGGCCGTGTTCCGTTCCTGGGACAATCCCCGCGCCAATGTGTACCGCCGCGACAATGATATTCCCTACTCCTGGGGCACCGCCGTCAACGTGCAGTCCATGGCCTTCGGCAACATGGGCGATGACTGCGGCACCGGCGTGGCCTTTACCCGGAACCCCGCTACCGGCGAGAAGAAGCTCATGGGCGAGTTCCTGACCAACGCCCAGGGCGAAGACGTGGTGGCCGGCGTCCGGACGCCCATGCCCATCGCCCAGATGGCGGAGAAGTTCCCCGAGGCCTTTGCGCAGTTTGAAAACGTCTGCAAGATTCTGGAGGATCACTACCGGGATATGCAGGACATGGAGTTCACCGTGGAACACGGCAAGCTCTACATGCTTCAGACCCGGAACGGCAAGCGTACTCCCGCCGCCGCCCTCAAGATCGCCTGCGACCTGGTGGACGAGGGCATGATCGACGAGAAGAAGGCCGTGGCCATGATCGAGCCCCGCTCTCTGGATACGCTGCTGCATCCCCAGTTTGACGCCGATGTCATGAAGAAGACCCCCGTTATCGGCAAGGCGCTGCCCGCCTCTCCCGGCGCCGCCGCCGGCAAGATTGTCTTCTCCGCCGAGGACGCCAAGGAATGGGCCGCCCGGGGTGAGAAGGTGGTGCTGGTCCGCCTGGAGACCTCTCCCGAGGACATCGAGGGCATGAAGGCCGCTCAGGGCATCCTGACCGTCCGCGGCGGCATGACCTCTCACGCCGCCGTTGTGGCCCGCGGCATGGGCAAGTGCTGTGTCTCCGGCTGCGGCGAGATCAAGATGGACGAGGAAAACAAGAAGTTTGAGCTGGCCGGAAAGACCTTCCATGAGGGCGACGCCATCTCCCTGGACGGCTCCACCGGCAACATCTACGACGGCATCATCCCCACGGTGGACGCCTCCATCGGCGGCGAGTTCGGCCGGGTTATGGGCTGGGCCGACAAGTATCGCCGCCTGCAGGTCCGCACCAACGCCGATACGCCTCACGACGCCGCTCAGGCCCGGAAGTTCGGCGCACAGGGCATCGGCCTGTGCCGGACGGAGCACATGTTCTTTGAGGGCGACCGGATCCGCGCCATCCGCCGGATGATCTGCTCCGACACCGTGGAGCAGCGGGAAGCCGCTCTGGCGGTTCTGGAGCCCATGCAGCAGGGAGACTTCGAGGGCATCTACGAGGCCATGGAGGGCTGCCCTGTCACCATCCGCTTCCTGGATCCCCCTCTGCACGAGTTTGTTCCCACCGAGGAAGCCGACATTGAGCAGCTGGCTGGCGATATGGGCAAGAGCGTGGAGGACATCAAGGCCATCATTGCCGGTCTCCATGAGTTCAACCCCATGATGGGTCACCGCGGCTGCCGTCTGGCGGTCACCTATCCCGAAATCGCCGCCATGCAGACCCGCGCCGTCATCAAGGCCGCGCTGAACGTTCAGGCCAAGCATCCGGACTGGAACATGGTTCCCGAGATCATGATTCCTCTGGTGGGCGAGGTCAAGGAACTGAAGTACGTCAAGAACATTGTGGTGGAGACCGCCGACGCCATCATCAAGGAGGCCGGTTCCGCCATGAAGTACAAGGTCGGCACCATGATCGAGATTCCCCGCGCCGCCCTGACTGCCGATGAGATCGCCAAGGAGGCCGCTTTCTTCTCCTTCGGCACCAACGACCTGACGCAGATGACCTTCGGCTTCTCCCGCGATGACGCCGGCAAGTTCCTGGGCGCTTACTATGATAAGAAGATCTATGAGAACGATCCCTTCGCCAAGCTGGATCAGAAGGGCGTCGGCAAGCTGGTAAAGATGGCCGCCGAGCTGGGCCGTTCCGCCAATCCGGAACTCCATCTGGGCATCTGCGGCGAACATGGCGGCGATCCCTCCTCTGTGGAATTCTGCCACAAGGTGGGTCTGGACTACGTGTCCTGCTCTCCCTTCCGTGTGCCCATTGCCCGTCTGGCCGCCGCGCAGGCCGCCATTAAAGATTGAAGGAAATAGGATTTCCGAGATCATAAAAGCATAAGCAGCACCCCCGGTTCAGCCGAACCGGGGGTGTGCTTTTAACAGGACCCGCTGCTGTCCCTGACGTTCCCTCAGCCGTCTCCTGAACACTGCCGCAGAAAGGTTCCCGGCTGTGCGGCGGCTAAACAATCAAGGCCGGTGAAGCGGGAAAGCATCAGCGGCCGGCGGCGCATGGTTTCAGGAGCAATGGCTGGACCGGGCGTGAACGGCTGAACTTTGCGGGGTATCCCGGAGCGCGGCAGAGAAAATACGTGCTGTTTTAAAGCAATGGGGTAACAGGTACCGCGGTATTCCGGCGCTGCAAACACAGCCCGGCCGGCCTGCGCATGATACGGCTGCTCAGAAAGGACAAATAGTCTCAAAAGCTGCCTGCCGGAATGAAGCCCGCGTATCCGGAGTATGGAAACGGTGATAAACGCCGGGCGGTGCGACAAATCTTCCTCCCAAGCAAGGCAAATTGAGGACAAAAGCTTTAACGCGATAAAGAAAATCTGCCTCTTTATTAGGGAAAACGGGGAATCCTTTTCCAATATTGCATATTTTGTGAACAAACTGAGGTACTTTTGTGAACGTTAGCACTCTAAGCTTGACAGTGCTAAAAACGGTGCTATGATAAAGATGATCTTTGAGAGAGGGGTTCGAGAGGCCCCCCGGAAAGATCCCGAAATTGGTTTATAAAAGGCAACAGTGGTCCGCGGGACCGGGCGGGTTTGCCCGAAGGACGCGGATAATGTTTGAATGGAGGAATTGTTATGCTGCCCAGTATTTTTGGTGAAAACCTGTTTGATGATTTCTTTGCTGATCCGTTTGCCGTGATGGTGCCTCAGGGACGCGATCCCCTGTATGGCAAGCACGCGAAGAATCTGATGAAGACCGATGTCCGGGAGACGGAGAATTCCTATGAGCTGGACATTGACCTGCCCGGTTTCAAGAAGGACGAGGTCAGCGTGGATCTGAAGGACGGCTATCTGACCATCAGCGCCTCCAAGGGCGTGGATAAGGATGAGACAGACAAGAAGGGCAAGTACATCCGTCAGGAGCGGTACGCCGGTGCATGCAGCCGCAGCTTCTACGTCGGCAATGACGTGGAGCCGGAGAACATCAGCGCCAAGTTTGAAGACGGCATTCTGCAGATTTCCGTTCCCAAGGAAGTCCGCAAGCAGCTGCCCAAGAGCTCTTCTGTGGCAATCCAGTAATATTCAATCAGGCGAAAAGCGCCCTGCGGCTCACAGCCGCGGGGCGCTTTTTATACGGAAAAGGGGGCGGGCGGTACCGGGAACTCAGCCGATCCAATAGCACCACAGCGGAATCGTCACCATGGACAGCAGCGTTGTCAGCACTACGCATTTCGTCGCAAAGGGAGCGTCACTTCCGTACCGGGCGGCGAAAATGGCGGCTGTGGCTCCGGCGGGCATCCCCGTCATGATGACGGACACGCCGGAGGCTACCGGATCCGCCTTCAGAAGCAGGCAGATGGCAAGGGTGATGGCCGGCAGAATTCCCAGGCGAATCACGCTGAACCAGAGCGTGGTGGGGTTGACAATGGTGGAGAGCTTCACATCAGCCAGAATGGTGCCGATGATGAACATGGCGATGGCGGTGTTGCAGCTGCCGATGTACTGAATGGGCATGGAAATAATGTCCGGCAGCTGAATCTGCGTCAGCATCAGCGCCAGGCCGATGTAAACGGATACCAGACAGGGATGGGTCAGAACATTCCGGAGGACTTTTTTCCGGTCTGTCTTCCCGGCGACGAAGTAGGACGTGCCCACCGACCACATGACGACCCGCATGGGAATCAGAAACATGGAGGCGTACAGCAGTCCCAGATCTCCGTAGATTCCCTCCGACACCGGATTTCCCAGAAAGCCGCCGTTGGAGACGATGGTGCAGTATTGAAGGACTTTTTTCTGCTGATCCGGATAGCGGTTAAACAGAAATTTGTTCAGCAGCACGCAGACAAACTGCATGGCAAATCCCGCGGCAAAAATTACGCCGCAGGATTTGAGAATCGACAGGTCGAATTCAATAAAGCAGGATTTGATAATGTTGCAGGGAATGATGATGCTGACGCACAGGTCTGTCAGACAGCGCTTTCCGTTGTCATCCACAATTCCCTTTTTCCGGAGGTAGACGCCTGCCAGAATGATGACAAACAGCGTTCCCTGGAGACTGCACAGCTCCCAGATACTCATATTCATGTTGGCTTCTCCTTATTTGCCGGGACAAAGCTTCCCCGGCCCCACGGGACAAACAGATTCCACAAAGGCAAAATATACAGATAGCAGGCCAGCAGCAGGCTGGCGGACGGCGCTCCGATGGATGCCAGCGGCACCGCGCCGGCAATGGACCAGGGGATCAGCGGCGGGATAACGGCGGCGGTATTCTCCAGCGCGATGGCCAGCTTTTTCCGGTCCGGCTCCAGCTCCCGGCAGATCTGCTCCGTCAGCATGATGGTCAGGGTTTGATTGCAGGCAACGACGGAAGCGGCGGCGGAGGTGCCCAGAATACAGGCAAAGACACAGACGCGGCCGCTGAGACGGCGGATGCCCGCCTTCAGATGATTCAGCAGCCCCGTGCCCTCAAAAATGCCGGCATAGCAGGAGGACAGGCACACGATGGCGGCCGGCTTCGCCATAGAGAGAACTCCGCCGCCGTTCAGCATGACGGCCAGAGCGGGCTCCGGGCAGCGATAGCCCAGCAGCGCGGCGCGCAGAAGCGGGAGCGGTTCCGCGCCCTGGTAGAACAGGCTGATGATGAGGGCGGCCAGAATGCTCAGAGAGATCGAGCGCTTGACGTTGACCTTTCCCAGGGCCAGGACCAGAATGAGGACGGCGGGAAGCAGGGGAATCCATCCCAGACGGAACTGGGCGGCAAACAGGGATTGTACGCCCTCTCCCTCCGGAACGCCCGGCGCGGACACAAGTCCCAGCGCTCCATAGATCCCGCAGGTGAACAGAAACGGAAAAAGCGCGGTTTTCACCATTTCACGGATATTCTCAAAGATATCCGTGCCCGTCAGCTCCGATACCAGAAGCGCGCTGGTGGAAACCGGGGAGCAGCGGTCCCCGAAATAGGCGCCGGAGAGAATTGCGCCTCCCGCGAGAGCGGGGGCAATGCCCATGGAAACCGCCATGGTCATGGAGATCACCCCCATGGTGGCGGCGGTGCCGAAGGCGGTTCCGGTGAGAAAGGAGACCAGACAGTTCAAGAGAAAGGCCATCAGCACCATCAGCGACGGGCGAATCAGCTCCGCGGCGCAGCAGACGATGGCGGGAATGGTGCCGGCGGTCCGCCACAGGGCCGTCAGCAGCCCGATCAGGAGGAACAGCAGCAGAATATTTTTTACCGTCCGGACGCCGGAGAGCGCCATTTTCAGCAGGGAGGGCAGCGTGTGATGCCGGAGCAGGCCGTAGGAGAAAAAAAGAGCCAGCCCCATGACCAGTGCCAGCAGAATCGGCAGATTCAGCAGGACACAGCCGGTCAGTATCCCTGCGAACAGCAGCAGAACCATGGTTTCCATGGGAAGCCCTCCCTTACGTTCCGATTGACAAAGACGCGCGAAACACCCCGCCTGTTTTGACGGGACAATGTCCGCAGCTTTCTCTAATCGTCAGTATACAGGAAAAAATTTGAAATGTCTAACTGTTATTTTCTGTCTGGAGCACAAAACGCATCTGTAATATACCGCGGCTGTGCCGGATTCAGGGGACTTCCCGCTTCCGGCTCCGCCGCCGGGGGAGGGGCTGACCGCTGAGCTGTTGGATTTCCGAGGGCGTCAACAGGGAGATGACGCCGTACTCGCCGTCAAAGCCCGGACGGCGCTCCACCTTCCCGGCCCGCAGCCGCCGGATGCCCTCCGCGATACAGGGGCCGGCGGCCCGCCGGATGTCCTCCACGGGCAGTTCCCGAAGAATGGAAAACTCCGTTCCCAGCTCCCGCAGCAGCGTTTCATACAGGCGGCTTGTCCGTTTGGACAGGACGGAGCAGCCGGTGGAGGCGGCGATGACCTCCGGCAGCGGGATCAGGGACACGAAGGGCTTTGCCTGCTCCGGCTGGAATCCGAGAGGGCGGTCTGCCAGCTCCTCCGTCCGGTGCTCCACGCCGATGGTCAGCGGCTTGCCGCACACAGGGCACAGGCCGCCCCGGGCCGCCGTCTCCGCCGGGGTGAGGCAGACGCCGCACTTCCGGTGGCCGTCCAGGTGGTATTTTCCCTCCTCCGGGAAGAACTCCACGGTGCCCTGAAAGCCTGCTCCAGTGCGGATGGCCGCCGTCAGCTCCGGGTAGGTGCGGCCGGTGTCCAGCACGTCCGCCTCCCGGCCCAGCCTGCCGGGAGAGTGAGCGTCGGAATGGGACACCAGCGTCAATCCGTCCAGTCCCGAAAACCGCCAGTTCATGGGCGGGTCGGAGGACAGACCGGTTTCCACCGCGTGAATGTGCGGCACCAGGCTGCCGAAGCACTCCTCCAGAGAGCGGAAGCCGGAAAAAGCTCCGAAGACGGAGAAATGAGGCGTCCAGATGTGGGCGGGAATGAACTCCGCGCCGGGGCAGGTTTCCAGCGTCAGCTCCAGCAGAGTTTGGCTGTCCAGCCCCAGAATGGGCCGGCCGTCAGAGCGCAGATTGCAGCCCAGGGCTTCCAGCCGGGCGGACAGCGCCTCCGCCGCCTCCAGCGAGGGCAGGAGAATCAGGTGGTGGACCTTTCTGGTTTTTCCATCCCGCTTGTAAATGCAGCTGATTTCCCCGGTGATGACAAACCGTGGGGCCGCGCCGGGCCCGCCGTCCGGCAGCCGCAGCTCCGGACGCAGGGCGTAGACGCCCTCTCCCGCCGGGATCAGCTGCTCCCGCAGCTCCGATCGCCAGGCCGGGTGGGTAAAATCCCCGGTGCCCAGCAGCGCGATTCCCTTCCTTCCGGCCCACCAGTCCAGGTGAGGCAGGTCGCAGTCCCGGCTGGTGGCACGGGAAAACCGGGAGTGAAGATGCAGATCAGCAATGTACATGGCGCTGCCTCCTGAAATCGCGGGTACGGTGTGTAAAGCGGCAGAGAACACCCCCGGCGCCGGGACGGCGTCCGGGGGGACTGCGATAAGGCGCTTGGCTTACAGATGGGCTTTGATGTTCTCGGCAATCTGGGGAGCGGTGAGGCCGTACTCCCGCAGAACGTCCATGGCCTTGCCGGACTGGCCGAACTGGTCGGGGACGCCGATCTTATGGAACTTGCAGTTGACAACGCCCATCAGGACGTCCATCACGGCGTCGCCCAGACCGCCGATGGTGCTGTGCTCCTCTACCGTGAAGACCTTGCTGCACCGCTGGGCGTAGTGCAGGATGCACTCCGCGTCAATGGGCTTAATGGTGTGGACGTTGATGACGGCGGCGTGAATGCCGTCGTTTTCCAGCAGCCGGGCGGCTTCCAGAGACTCGCTGACCATCAGGCCGCAGGCGAAGATGGCGGCGTCCGTACCATCCCGCAGGACGTTGGCCTTTCCGATTTCAAAGGGATAGTCCTCCTCGAATACCGGGGTAGCCAGACGGGCCAGACGCAGATAGGCGGGACCCTGGAACTCCGCCAGAGCGAAGACGGCCTTCCGGGCTTCCTTGGCGTCGGCGGGGACAATGACGGTCATGCCGGGGATGACCCGCATGAGGGCCAGGTCCTCAATTGCCTGATGGCTGCCGCCGTCCTCGCCAACGGACACGCCGGCGTGGGACATGCACAGCTTTACGTTGAATTTGGGATAGGCGACGGAGTTGCGCACCTGCTCATAGGCCCGGCCCGCGCCGAAGATGGCGAAGGTGGAGCAGAAGGGGATCAGCCCCATGGTGGACAGGCCGGCGGCGGTGTCGATCATGTTGGCCTCCGCGATGCCCATGTCGAAGAAACGGTCGGGATAGGCCGCCTTGAAAAATTTTGTCATGGTGGCGCCCGCCAGATCGGCGTCCAGCACCACTACCTTATCATTCTGTTCCCCCAGCTCTACCAGCGCCTTGCCGTAGGCTTCCCGGGTTGCAATTTTATCAGCCATAATCTTGATCCTTTCAGCGGAACGGCGTTCCGCGGGAAATTATTTTGGAGACGCTTGTCCCATGGGAAACGGCCCTCAGGCCAGCTCCCGCAGAGCCTGCTCCCGCTGCTCGGCGTTGGGGGCCTTGCCGTGCCAGCCCACCTGATTTTCCATAAAGGAGACGCCCTTGCCCTTGACGGTATGGGCGATGATGCACTTGGGCTTTCCGGGGACGGTGGGAGCGTTCAGCGCGGAAAGGACCTGCTCCAGATCGTTGCCGTCGGCAACCTCGATGGTTTCCAGACCGAAGGCCCGGGTCTTGGCGGGCAGATCGCCCAGAGACATGACCTCGTCGTTGGCGCCGTCGATCTGCAGGCCGTTGTTGTCAATGACCACGGTCAGATTGTCCAGCTTGTAGTGGGCGGAGGCCATCAGGGCTTCCCAGATCTGCCCCTCCTGACACTCGCCGTCGCCGCAGAGGGCGAAAACCCGGGTGTCCTTTTTCAGGTATTTGGCGCCCAGAGCCATGCCGACGGCGATGGACAGCCCCTGTCCCAGAGAGCCGGTGGCGGCGTCCACGCCCGGAGTCTTTTTCACGTCGGGATGGCCCTGCAGAATGCTGTGGAGCTGGCGGAAGGCCGCGAATTCCTCCTTGGGGAAGAAGCCCATCTCCGCCAGGACGGCGTAGTAGCAGGGAGCTGCGTGGCCCTTGGACAGGACAAAGCGGTCCCGGTCCGCCCACTTGGGATTCTTAGGATCCACCCGCATCTGGGTATAAAAAATGCTGGTCAACAGCTCCACGGCGGACAAGGAGCCGCCGGGATGGCCGCTGCCCGCGTTGGCCGTCATGTTGATGATATCACGACGGACCTCCTTACAGACACCGGCAAGTTCTTGCGTTGTCATGACACGTTCCTCCCATATCTTTCTGCGATCCGGACAGCCCATGAACCGCATGGGGCCGGCCCGCTCATGGGGCTGGCGCGTTCCGTTCAGATCCTTCACAGAATATTCCTTATAAAAGGTATCATAGTCCCCGGCGGCTGTCAAGGGAACCGTTCGGAAGAGATTTCCCGCAGGGAAATCCGCCGTACAGGGGGGCGGATGTTAAGATTCCGCAAAAATTGACTTTCCGTCCGGAATCTGGTAGAGTATCCTGGATGCCTGTACGCGGGATTGCCCGCGGCGGAGAAAAAGAAGCGTTGAGGTGTGGCATGGAAACCTTTGTGCATTCGATATCCTCTGTGATGATCATTCTGATGCTGACGGCTGTGGGTTATTTCTGCGGCGCCAGACACTGGATGGGGCAGGAGACAAAGGCGTTCATCGGCCGGTTCCTGCTGTCTCTGGCCGTTCCCTGCATGTGTATCTACAGCCTGAAAACCAGTGTGGACCGGGACATGCTGGAGCAGTCCGGAAAGATGCTGCTGACGGTTTTCCTGTGCAGCGCGCTGAGCTTTCTTGCCGCGTACATCTTTGCCCGGCTGCTGCGGGTTCCCCGCCGCAGGTTCGGCCCCTTTCTGGTCATGTGCGCGCTGTCCAACTCCATGTTCGTCGGCGCCGCCATGTGCACGGAGCTGTTCGGAGAGAGTTCCATGCCCTATGTGATGCTTTATTTCTGCATCAGCACCGGCTTTACCCAGACGGTGGGCATGGGGCTGATCCGCTGGTCCGGCACCAACGACAGCGGATTTTCCCCGGCCATGTTCGCCAAGCTGCTGAAGCTGCCCACCATCTGGGGCGTTGTCATCGGCTATTTGCTGGTCCTGGCCGACATCGATCTGCCTCCGCTGGTCATGGCCTTCGGCAAGTATATGAATGGAGTGGTTACGCCGCTGGCGCTGCTGCTCACCGGCTATATCATCTATGAGATCGGCCTGAAAAACCTGCGGGCGGACCGCATCCTCACGGCGGCGCTGATATTCCGCTTCCTTCTGGCGCCGGCGCTTTGCTGGATGTTCTGCCTTCTTCTGGGGGTTGACGGGCTGGGGCGCAGCGTCTTTGTCGTGGAGGCCGCCATGCCGGTGGTGACCCAGACGGTGGTGGCGTCCTCCGAGTACGGCGCGGATGAACAGTTTGCCGCGCAGGGGGCCGCTGTATCCACGCTGGCGTGCTTTGTGGTGATTCCCGTCTTAATGATGCTCCTGTGAGAAGCCGCTGCTTACCAGCAGACGATCAGCAGCCCTGTCATCATGCCCAGAATGGCGGCAAGGGCCGGCACGTGAGATTGCCACATCCGGAAGGATTCCGGCAGCAGCTCCCCGAACACGACGTACAGCATGGCGCCTGAGGCGAAGCTGAGGCTCAGGGCCAGAGACAGGGGCCCCATGGCCCCCAGCCAATAGCCCAGCATCCCGCCCAGAACTGTGGGAGCGCCTGTGACCGCGGCCAGCGCGGCGGCCCGGCAGCGGCCCATGCCGCCGGAGATCAGAGGCACCGCCACGGCCATGCCCTCGGGAATATCATGCAGGCCGATGACCACCGCCATGGCAAGGCCGCCCCGGTCCAGCACCGGTGCACCGGCGGACCGGGCGAAGGACGCGCCGATGACCATTCCCTCCGGCAGGTTGTGGAGGGCGATGGCCGCGGCCATCACCACGCCTGCCAGAAAGAGGCTGTTCCGGCGGCACTCCCGGTGGGAGCGGCCGCTGCTGTCAATCCAGAGATTGAGAAGATTGGTGGCGGCGTAGCCCGCCATGACCCCGGCGGCCACAATCAGGGGACTGACCCGGACGGCGGCGTTTTCCGGGCGGAGAGCGTCCGTCAGCAGGTCAAAGCACACCACGCCGGTCATCACCCCGGCGGCGTAGCTCAGCAGAAGGCTGACGGTCTTTCCGGAGTCCCGGCGAAACAGGCAGGCCAGCAGTCCGCCCAGACCCGTCCCTCCGATTCCGGCGGCGGCGGTAAACAGAACAACGTGCAGAAATAAACGCATACAGTGCCCTCTCTTTCAGGGACACTGTATGCGTTTTCCGTTGGAAAAAGTCCCGGAGCAGGCGGGCTCAGGCGTACAGAATGTACAGCAGCATCGCCAGCAGGCCCACGCCGGCCACCAGCAGATCAAAGGAAAAGGTCTCCGCGATCAGCATCCGCCGGGGCTCCCGGGTGTAGGTTCCGAAGTTTTCGGACCGCTTGGGGACAAAAATTCCCGGCGCGTTTGTAAAGAGCAGCTTTTCGCCCAGCAGAATGATCCACTCTCCCACCGAGGCGGCGGTTCGGGCACACAGAGCCCCCAGGAAGGACAAAACCCGGAGGGCGGGACGGTAAATCAGGTCCTCCAGATCCAGCCGCCTGGGCCACAGATCCGGGTAGACAATCCCGCCCTCGGCGGTGCGCCGGCGGAACACGGTCCGTACCGCCAGCAGGTAAACTCCCGCGCCGATGGCCAGGGAGATGCAGGCGCCCTTCAGGTTAGTCCAGGTGAAGTAGTGGACGGCGTGGCCGTGACCGGCCCGGAGAAATTCTCCGGCCCAGGCAGCCAGCGGCTCCATGGTGAGGCCCGGCGTGAAGCCCAGCACCGCCATGACGGCGGCGGAGACGGTCAGAGCCGTCCGGGTCGGGCGGGACATGTATTCCTGCACGCCCAGAGGGAGTTCGGCGGGACGGGGCTCTTCAAAGATACACACAAACAGCTTGGTCATATACGCCGCGGTCAATCCGCCGGAAATCAGGAACAGCCACTCCACCGCGCGGAACGGCGCGGCGGAGACGCCCAGATGCTCCAGCTCATGGACGTACTCCACGATGCTCTCATGAAGGAGGGTCTTGCTGACGTAGCCGGAGAAGCCCGGGACGCCGGCAATGGAGGCGGCTCCGATCAGAAACACGGCCTTCAGCCAGGGCTTGTTCCGGCCCCAGCCCCGGATGACGTTCAGATCCAGCGCGTGATGGTTGCCCAGATACACCACACCGGCGGATATGAACAGCACCAGCTTGATCAGGGAGTGGTTCAGCATGTGGAGCACGGTGCCCCAGGCGGCCAGAGCGTTTTCCTCCCCCAGGAAGCCCTGCATGGAGACGCCGATCATGATAAAGCCGATCTGGGACATGGAAGAGCAGGCCAGAGTCCGCTTCAGGTCAATCGAAAACAGGGCCAGCACCGCGCCCAGCACCATTGTAATCGTGCCCAGAATCAGAATGACGGCGTTCCAGGTCCCGCTGGTCCAGAGCAGATACCGGGATACTGCCAGAACGCCGAAAACGCCGCTTTTTGTCAGGATGCCGGACAGCAGGGCGGAGGCGGGAGCCGGAGCCACGGGATGCGCCTTGGGCAGCCAGATGTGGAGGGGGAACATTCCCGCCTTGGCGCCGAAGCCGGTGAGACAGCACAGCCCGGCCGCCAGAAGCTGGGGCCGCCGCGCTTCCGGCAGGGCGGCCGCCATGGCGGCCAGCTGATCGAATTGCAGCGTGCCGAACAGGCGCCAGAGCAGAAACAGGCCCACCAGCAGAATCATGCCGCCGAAAACCGCCACCGCCAGATAGGTCTGAGAGGCCCGGAGAGCGCCGGGCGTTTCCGGCCAGGCTACCCACACGTAGGACGTAAAGCTCATGATTTCAAAGAAGATGAACAGGGTAAAGAAGTCGCCGGCCAGGAAAACGCCCATCAGAGCACCCAGCGTCAGCAGCCAGAAGAGGTAAAACCGGTTCACGTGCTCTGTGCCGGAGAAATAGGCGGGGCAGGGCAGGACGGTCATCATCCACAAAAAGGCGGTGATCAGGGCCAGCAGACTGTGAAAGCTCCCGGCGGTAAAGGTGAGCCCCAGACCGCACAGGCCGGGAATGGACAGCGTTCCCGGAAAAAAGGGCAGTGCTGCCGCGCCCGCCAGCTCCAGTGCCGCCAGGCAGCGGAGATAGACGTTCCGCCAGCTCCGGTCATAGTTCCGGAGGGGATAAATGGGATAGCTGCCCAGCAGGGGAAGCAGAACCAGAAACAGAATCAGAAATTGGCTCATGGGCGGTCTCCTTCTTGAAAAGCGTTCAAATGGGAAAACGGTTAGATCCGTCCGGCTCCCACCAGCTGCAAAAACCGGATCAGAGGATCGGAGCACAGGGCTGCCGCTATCCCCAGAACGGTCAGGAGGATCAGAGGAACCGTCATGGCCCGGCCGGGATCACGGATGGACCCCAGCGCCTCCGTGTCCAGCTGGCCCACCGGGAAGTAGGCCCGGACGATGATGGTCATCAGATACAGCGTTGTCAGCAGGGTGGAGAGGATCAGGGCGGCAATGCCCAGGTAGGCCAGAGAATTGCCGGTATCCACGGCGGCGCCGGCAATCATCCACTTTCCGGCAAAGCCGCCCAGCGGCGGCATGCCGATCAGAGCCAGGGAGGAAATGGTGAACACGGCGAAAACCACCGGCATCCGTCCGCCCATGCCCTCCAGCTCATAGACATACTCCCGGCCGGAGCGGATGATGATGGCGCCGGCGCAGGCAAACAGAGTGATTTTGATCAGGGCGTGATAGACCATATGGGTCAAGGCGCCGGCGAGGCCGCCCGGGGTCATCAGCGTCAGGGCGAAGAGAATGTAGGACAGGTTGCTGACCGTGGAGAAGGCCAGCCGCCGCTTCAGATGGGGCGTCCGGAGCGCCCGGGCGGAGCCGTAGACAATGGTGACGATGGTCGCGGCCATGACAATGGTCTGGGCGTTGGTGCCCCGGAGGAAATCCGCCCCGAAGCCGTAGTAAATCAGCCGGGCCACCGCAAAGGCGCCGGCCTTTACCACCGCCACGGCGTGGAGCAGGGCGGATACCGGCGTGGGGGCCACGGAGGCGTCGGGAAGCCAGGCGTAGAACGGGAAGATGGCCGCCTTTACGCCAAAGCCGAAAAAGGAGCACACAAAGGCCGCCAGCAGGGTGCTCTCCGCACCGGTGGAACTGATTGCGTTGAGTATGCCGCCGTAGGTGAAATCCAGCGTGTCGCAGTAGTTGAGCAGAAACACAATGCCGATGAAGGCGAAGGCCGCCCCGGAAATGGAGTAAATCAGATACTCCCGCCCGGCGTACTGGGCTTTTTCATCCATGGCGTGCATGACCAGCGGAAGGGTGGACAGCGTCAGCAGCTCATAGAAGAAATACAGGGAGAGAAAGTCCTGGGAGAAGGCAATGCCATTGACCACGCCGTAGGCGATGAGCCAGAAGCCGAAAAAGCGGCTCTCCTGCCCCTCGTGTTCCATATATTTGATGGAATAGGCGGTAATCAGCGGCCACAGCACCGCGACGATGGAGCCGTAGACCATCGACAGCCCGTCAATCCTCAGGGAGATGGACAGCCAGGAACTGAAGCTCACCAGAATACAGGTCAGGGCGTCGCCTCCCAGCCGGTAGGACAGCACAATCCCCGTCAGGGAAAGGGCGGTGGTGGCCAGCACCGCCGCCATCAGAAAGAGATTGCGGGACCGCCGGCCGGTGGGGCGGAGGACCAGCATCACGGCACCGGCCAGAATGGGGAACAGAATGGGCAGAGACAGGATGTGACGCACAGCGGGGCCTCCTTTACAGCCTGGACAGTGAAGATGAGAAAAGAACGGTTTGAAATGGGTTACGGAAACACCGCGCCGCTGAGCGCGCCGGTGACGGCCAGCAGCGGGCCGGGGAACAGGCCCAGCACCAGAGCCAAAACCACAAAGAACAGCATGGGTCCGGTCATGTCCCGGCCGACCTCCTTAATCTCGGCGATAAAATCCGCGCCGGGGAAGAAGCCGTCCGATACGATGGGCAACAGATAGCCCGCCGTCAGAAGCGCGGAGAGAATCAGCACGGCCACGCCGGCGCTTCCCGCCCAGGGAATCGCGTTTTCCAGAGCGGCGGAGGCCAGAAACCATTTGCTGACAAAGCCGCTCATGGGCGGGATGCCGATGAGAGACAGCGCCGCCAGAGCAAAGCACAGGGACGTTACCGGCATCCGGCGGCCGATTCCCCGGAGCTGGTCCACCCGGCTGAAGCTGGTGGAGAGAATGACCGCGCCGGCGGCCAGGAACAGGGTGTCCTTGGCGATGGCGTGGAATACCACCTGCAGCAGAGCGCCCTGGACTCCTTCCGGCGTCAGCAGCAGCAGCCCGAAAAGAACATAGGAAACCTGGCTGACGGTGGAATAGGCCAGCCGCTTTTTGAACTGCTTTTCCCGCAGAGCCAGCATGGAGCCGGTAAATACCGTACACAGGGCCAGAATCAGCAGCGCCTTCTGGGCCCAGGAGCCTGCCAGAAGCTCCGTGCCGTACATGTAATACGTCACCCGGATGATGGCCAGAACGCCGCCCTTGGTAATGACGCCGGACAGCACCGCCGAGGCGGGAGCCGGGGCGACGGGATGCGCGGCGGGGAGCCAGGCCTGCATGGGCATCATGCCCGCCTTCGCGCCGAAGCCCACCACCATGAGAAACCACACGGCCAGCAGCAGCGTCTCGTGACCGGCGGCCAATGTCGGGTCCAGCGAGCCGCCGGCGGTAAAGTTGGGCAGCGCCACGTATCGGGACAGGAAGAAAAAGCCCGCCAGAGCCATACCCGCGCCAAACACGGAGTAGCCCAGGTACTGGAAGCCGGCCCGCCGGGAGGCGGGAGTGCCGTTGTGCAGCACCAGCGGCATGGTCAGCAGGGACATCATCTCAAAGAACATGTACATCGTGATGAAGTTCCGGGCCAGAGACAGGCCGATGAGAATTCCCTGCGTCATGGTGTAGATGGTCAGAAACTTCCGTTCTCCGCCGGCGTGCTTCAGATAGGGGAAGGAGAAAATGGACACCGGCACCCAGATCAGACACACCAGCGCCATAAAGAACCTGGCCAGGCCGTCGTTCCGCAGACACAGGCGGAGAGAGCCCTGAATGGTCATCAGGTTTACCGTCTCCTCCGGCACAAGGCACAAAAGCAGCGCCAGCACGGAGGTGACGGCGGCGGTCCAGAATACCGCGCGGTTCCGGGCCTGTTCACTTTTCAGGCGGAAGACCAGAACGCCGCCGGCAATGGGCACCAGAACGGGCAGGAGCAGATGCATGGAAGCCTCCTTCACAGATACGGAGTGGAATCGGGTTGGAGCGTTATTTCAGCAGGCTGAGGCCGATGCCCAGCATGTCCATAATGGGATGGTATAGAATGCCCAGCACCAGAACGCCGCAGACCAGCGCCCCGGCGGCCAGCGCGAAGCGCAGGTCGGAGGCCCGGTCTTCCGGATGGGACCGGGAGCGGATTTCGGCCTTCAGCGCCTCCGGGGCGATGCCCCAGATGGACAGCACGGCGGGAACATAGTACAGGGCGTTGAGCAGAGTGGACAGGGCAATCACCAGCAGAACCACGACCATCCGTCCGGTATAGAGGGAGGCGGTGGCAAAATAGAGCTTGGAGACAAAACCGCCGAACAGGGGAATTCCGATCATGGACAGGGCGCCCACCGTGAACCCCACCCCGGCGGCCACGTCCCGGTAGGCGCTGCCCCGGAGATTCCGCAGGTTGTGATGATGGGCGCTGACGGTGCTGAGCCGCCCGGCGCAAAGAAACAGCAGGGGCTTGCAGCAGGAGTGGACCAGAATATGAAAGCAGGACGCCTCCAGCCCGGCCATGGTGCCCAGTCCCAGTCCCATAAAGATGTAGCCGATCTGGGCCACGGAGGAATAGGCCAGCATCCGCTTGATGTGATTTTCCCGCATGGCGGACAGGGAGCCGGCCACCATGCCCAGCAGACCGAAGGCCAGCAGGACGTTGGTAATCCCCACTTTCATCACCAGCTCCAGCGAGAAGACCCGGACCATCAGTACGATCATCAGGGCGATGTAGCCCTTCAGAACCAGGCCGGAGAGAATGGCGGAGGAGGCGGTGGTGGCCCCGCCGTGGGCGTCCGGCAGCCACATGTGGAAGGGGAACATGGCGCTTTTGACTCCCAGTCCCACGGCCATGAGCCCCATGGCGGCGGTGAGAGGGATCTGGTAGGCGCCGCTGACGTTCAGAGCGGCGACCGCCTTTGCCAGCGGCTCCATCAGCAGATGGCCGGTGATGCTGTTCAGAAAGACCAGCCCCAGCAGGAACATCCCGGAGCCCAGTAGGCTCATGAACAGATACCGGAGCGTGGCGATGAGGTTGGTGCCGGTATCCTTGGCCATGACCAGCGCGCAGGCGGAGATGGTACTGATCTCGATAAACACATAGCCGGTGAAGACGTCGGTGGTGTAGGTCAGGGCCAGCAGGGAGGCGAGGGTCATGTCGCACATGGTACAGTACAGAGGCTGGCGGGCGGGCTTTACATCCCGGAACAGATCACGGGCGCCGCCCAGCAGGGACAGGCCCATAACGCCGGAAAAGACCACCGCCATCAGCGCCTGCCAGGGGCCTGCCTGCAGGGCGTTGCCATAGGGGGCCGGAAACCGGCCCATGGTGTAGGTGAAGCTGATCCGCTCTGTGAAGGTGTAGGCCAGCACCTCCAGCGACATGAGAAAGTCGGCGGCGCAGACGCCCAAGGTCAGCCGCCAGGCGACGCGGCCGCTGGGAAGCACCGCGGAGAGGATCCCAGCGAAGAAGGCCAGAAAAATGCAGAAAAACGGCAGGTTCTCGGCAAAGGGCCGCATCAGTCCGCCTCCTTTTTCACCCGGTCCAGCAGCTCGTCAAGCTCAATGGTGCCGTAGCGCCGGTAAATCCGCTGAATCAGCGCCAGAGAAAAGGCGGTGATGCTGACGGACACCACAATGCCGGTGAGCACCAGGCCGCTGGGAATGGGGTTGATATACAGGGGGTCATAGCCGCGGTCTCCCACAACGGGGGCCACGCCGCCGTCAATATAGCCCAGAGAGGCCAACAGCAGAAACACGGCGGAGTCCATGATGTTGAACCCCACGACTTTTTTGATCAGATTCTGCTGCACCATCACGTTTACCAGGCCAATGGCAAAGAGGACGGCGGCGGTGATGGCGAAGCGGTTGGTAAGAATCAGATTCAGCAAGATGTCGGCTCCTTTCTGCCGCGGTTTTGGAAGGGGGCGGTCTTCAGGACCGCCGGGAAACGCTCACAGCTCTCCCCGGGAGAACAGCGCGTAAAACCCGTAGATGGTGCAGGCTACCACCAGGCCCACCGCCAGGTCGATCAGCATGACGAACGACGCGCTGTATTCCAGGTGGTTGGCGCCCATAAAAATGTAGAAGCCGTACAGCCCGGCGTAAAGCAGCAGGCCGAATGTCCGGACCGCCGCGAAAACCCGGCGGTTGAAAAAGCGGCGGATGGCCTCGGGCCCGAAGGCGGCGGAGTACAGGATCAAGCCGCACCCCAGAATGGTGCCGCCGGAAAAGCCGCCGCCCGGAGATTCCTCTCCGTGTACCAGCACATAGGCGGCCAGCAGAAAGAGAAAGGGAATCAGCGCCCGGGCGGTGCGGGCCAGAATGAGGTCCGGCTGCTCCCGGCGGATGGCGTCTTCCTGCCGCCGGCGGCGCAGCTCGTGCTCATCCTCATCCAGATCCTCCCGGCGCAGAAGCAGCGTCACGCAGGACACGGCCAGAAACAGCACGCAGCTCTCTCCCAGCGTGTCGAAGCCGCGGTAGCTGAGAATCATGCCGGTGACGACGTTGGCGGAGCCGGTTTCCTCGTAGGAGTATTCCAGATAATGCTCCGATACCTCGTTGTTGGTGGGGTTGTCCGGATCGCCGAAGTCGGGCATGGCTACAACCACGGCCAGCAGCACCGCCAGCAGCACCGCGCAGATAGACAGCGCGGCGATGGGATAGCCGCTGAGAAAGCGGCGGAGCCGGTGACGCTCCCGGCGGTCATGCTCTTCCGGGGTGGAGCGGTGCGGAGCAATGCGCCGCCGTTCCATGACGAACAGCGTCCGGTCCTTCGGCTCCCGCTCGCCGTTGACCCAGGTCATGAACTGGGCCCGCAGGCTTTTTTCCTTTCCAGACTTACTCATCCTGCGTCCCCTTCAGCGCGTGAATCTTTTTCAGCGTCAGGAAAAACAGAATGCTGCTGATGCCCGCGCCGACGGCGGCCTCCGTGATGGCCAGATCGGGGCTTTGCAGCAGGCTCCACAGCACCGCCATCATCAGCGAAAAAGCCATATAGATAATGACCGTGGTCAGCAGACGCCGGCTCAGAGGCGCGGCGACGGCGGTGACGATCAGTCCGATGAGAAGAATGCTCTCCAATACGATCATCGTGTTTCCTCCCTGCACTCGGAATGAATGTCCGGGATGGTCCAGACCTCCATTTCCGCAATCAGATGGCTGGACACGGGACTGGTCAGCCATAAAAACATCAGAATCAGCAGCATCTTGGCGGCGGCCAGAGACCAGCCGTGCAGCACAACCAGCCCCGCCAGAATACAGAAAATGCCCAGAGCGTCCCCTACGGCGGCCGCGTGCATCCGGTTGAGCACGCAGCGGAACCGGAACAGCCCCAGCACCGCCGCGGAAAAAACAAATAAGCCGAACAGGAACAGGGCCAGCCCCAGTATTGTGACGAGATTATGCATCATGCTCCGATTCCTCCTTTCTGCGGTGCAGCCTCCGGTGTTTCTGCCGGGGCGTGACCATCCGGGACAGCACCACCACGGTGAGAAAGCTCAGCAGCGCGTAGATCAGAGCCACGTCTACCAGAAACTCTTCGTCCAGATAGACCGACAGCAGGGCAATGAGGGCTACCACCAGCGTATTGAGCACATTCACCGCGACGATGCGGTCTGTAAACCGGGGACCCAGCACAGCCCGGAGCAGCGCCGCGAACATCAGCAGGGCCAGCAGCACGGCGCCGGAGAGCAGAATCAAATTTTTCGCCTGTTCCAAAGCCGCTTTCCTCCTTGATGGATTTATGGTGCCTGCCGGCCGCTGTCCGGAGGCGTCAGCTCCAGCAGCCGACGCTGGAATTCCGTGCTTTCAATCCCGTCCGCCAGCGAGCGGTCCAGCGCGTGGACATACAGGCGGCCGTCCCGGTCCTCCACCGTAATGGTACCGGCGGTGAGCGTGATGGAGTTGGACAGAATCGTCCGGCTGGCGGGATCGTTCAGGGGGGTGCGGAACCGCACCAGCAGGGGGTCCGGTTCCTCCCGGGAGAAGATCAGCTTCATTACGGCGATTCCCGCCTTGAGCATCTCCATGAACAGGAAAACCAGATAGCGGAGGGACTTCCAGGCCCGGCGGAGAGACAGGGGACGCCGGGAAGAGCCTCCGTCCATGATCCGGCGGAAGAAAATGTACAGCGCCAGAGAGAGCACGGCTCCCAGCAGGCAGTTGCCGGCAGAGAGACTTCCGGACAGCAGAATCCAGATCAAAAAGAACAGCAGAAGCAAAGCGGCACCTCCGTCCGGGAAAATTGATAAAAGAAAAGACTGCCGGCAGCCAGACCTCCGCGCGTCCAAAGCCCGCCCGACAATCACATAAAGATATTGTAAAGAATCCGTCTTTTTCTGTCAACTGTTCTGATCGTCAAAAAATAAACAAAAAACGGAGAAAACAATAAAATCTTGGAAAGTACCAGAAATTATCCTGTAACCTTGTGAAATATCACGGAAAAATTTTTACAAAAATTAGAAAGGAGTTCTGCGGGGGGCAGAGACCGGCATAGAGTTTCCCGGAAGGAGGAATGCTGCTTGACCATCCATATCGTACAAAAGGGAGAGACGGTTTCCGGCATTGCCGGGGCCTACGGCGTGGACCCGGGCCGGCTGATGAGCGACAACTCCGTGCCGATGGACGGGGCGCTGGCGGTTGGGCAGACGCTGGTGATCCGGTTTCCCCGGCAGGTTCACGCCGTGGGACAGGGAGAGACGCTGTACTCCATCGCCCAGGACTACGGCGTAACCGTCCGGCAGCTGTGGCAGAACAATTTCTGGCTGGGAGGAGGGACGAGCCTGCGGCCCGGTCAGGTGCTGGTCATTTCCTATTTTGATGAAAAACTGGGGACAGGCACCTTCAACGGCTATGCCTATCCCTTTATCGACCGGGAGCTGCTGCAGGCGGTAGCCCCCTATCAGAGCGCGCTGACGCCGTTTACATACGGCATCAGCGCCTCCGGCGGGCTGCTGCCGCTGGAGGACGACGCCCTGCTGGCCGCCGCGCGGGTTCACGGAGCCCAGCCGGTGATGCATCTGTCCACCTACACGGAAAACGAGCAGTTTGACGTGGAGCGGGCGGAGCTGGTGCTGACGGACTGGGAAGCGCAGACGGCGCTGATCGGTGAAATCCAGAGCATGATGCGCCGGAAGGGCTTCGCCGGGCTGGATGTGGACTTTGAATATCTGCCCGGCGCGCTGGCGGAGGCGTATGCCGCCTTTCTCGGACGGCTGCGGAGGCTGCTGGGGTCTCAGGGGTGGTTTGTCTGGGCCGCCCTGGCGCCCAAGACCTCCGCGGATCAGCCGGGCACCCTTTACGAGGGGCACAATTACGGAAAGGTGGGAGCCGCCGTGGACGGCGTGCTGCTGATGACCTATGAGTGGGGCTACACCTACGGTCCGCCCATGGCGGTGGCGCCGCTGCCGAACGTCCGGATGGTGCTGGACTACGCCGTGACGGAAATTCCGCCGTCCAAGATTTTTCTGGGAGTCCCCAATTACGGCTACGACTGGCCGCTTCCCTTTGTCCAGGGGACGACCCGGGCCCGGTCCATTTCCAATCAGGAGGCGGTCCGGCTGGCGATCCAGTATGGGGCGGACATCCAATACGACGAAAATGCCCAATCCCCCTTTTTCCATTACACGGATGAGAACGGAACCGTCCATGAGGTCTGGTTCGAGGACGCCAGAAGCATGCGGGCCAAGCTGGCTCTGGTGGCGGAGTATGGCTTTCAGGGGGCGGGCTTTTGGAATCTGATGCGGCCCTCTTCCCAGACCTGGATGACGCTGTCCTCCCTGTATGACATTCTTCCCTGAAATCTTTCGGGAAATTCCCGTGGGATTTTCCTTCCGGTGTTGTATCATTCAGTAAAACGCTGAAAAGACCGGAAAGGAGAACCACACAATGAAGCTGACTGTCAGACGCGCGGCCGCCGCCGTGACGGCGGGAATCTTTCTGCTGGGGACATGGCTGCTGTACCGGCAGGAATTCCCGGCCCTCCGGACGGAGACGGAGAAAGCCGCCGTGACGGCGGATTATGTCAAGCCGTCCGGCATCGTGATTTTGCGGGACGCCGCCCGGGAGGGATACCGGGTGCTGACGTTTACCGACGGCACCGGACAGCTGCTGGGCAATATCCAGTTCCGGCAGGGCATTCTGGGCGGATGGCAGCCGGTCCGGGCCTCCTATACTTACGGCGACGCGGTGGGGACGGACACCGTCGGGGACACGGACCTGCTGATTGTCTATGCCAACGGCTGTCCCGCGGAGGCCGTCCATTACAAGGTCCAGGCGAATCCGGACAACCCCGGCACCCTGATGGCGGAGGGGGATGTGACAGAGCCCTGCTTCCTCCACATTTATGAGACGGACCGGAAATTCTTTCCCGCGATCCATCTCTACGACCGGGAGGGCCGGGAGCTGGACTGGGGGGAATATCAGAAGAGCAGCGGCTCCACCGGCGTCGGATCAGCGGAGATCAACCTGGTTTACTGGCTCTGCGCCCTCCTGCTGGGGGTCGGCTGGCTGGCGGTGAAGTATCTCTGGGATCAGGGGAAGATGGCGGAGCCTTCCGCCGGGAGCGCCGGGGAGCAGGACGCGTTATGTGAACGGAATTGTGGAAAACTTGGTGAATAAAGTGGAAAACCTGAAAATCAGAGTGGATTGACTCTGAAAAAGCAGGAAAGCGGCGGCCTTGTCGAGGCCGCCGCTTTCCTGTAAATGAGAGAAAGGAGAGGGAAAAACGTGTATCCGATTCACAAACAGCCAGTGCTGTTTGATGTATTCAATATACCCAGTGGACGGGGAAAAGTCAACCGGTCCGGTTCAAGCTTCACAATTTGTTTACAACCCCAAAAAAATGTTCATATTTTGTTTAAATTTTTCCGGAATTGTCACCTTTTTGTTTCCCTTTTCTCGACAAAACACGCTATAATAAGCGTCAGACAAAATATTGCAGAAAGGGCCTTTCCATATGCACAGATTTACCGCGTTCCTTCTCTCCGCACTGCTGCTGGCATCGCTGGCCGGGTGCGGTTCCTCTTCTCCCGCCTCTTCCGGCGGCAGCGGTTCTTCCGCGGGCTCCGGGGCGTCTTCCTCTCAGGAGGAGGCGAAAACGCCGGAGCCGTATGATCTCTTCGATCCCACACAGATGCCGGAGGGCGGCGTGCGCGACGGCGTCACCTACACCGCCTGGGACGGGATTGTGGAGCACCTGTTTTTCCACCCGGTGGTGGCCTATCCGGAGCTGGCGTTTGACGGCGACAGCGAGGCCAACGGCATTGACGACTACATGGTGACGGTGGACGAGTACGACAAGATTCTCCAGAGCGTCTATGACAAGGGCTATGTGCTGGTGGACATCAACAGCGTCTGGAGCGAGACCACCGGGGAGGACGGCCAGCCGAGGATGGTCCGGAACACCCTGTACATTCCCGAGGGAAAAAAGCCGCTGATTCTCTCCTATGACGACACCAACTACTACCCGTATATGCTGGAAAACGGCTTTACCTACAAGCTGATTCTGGATGAGGACGGGAAGATCGCCTCCTGGGGCAAGGACCCCCAGGGCAACGAGGTGGTGAGCCGGGATCTGGACGCCATTCCCATCCTGGACAAGTTCGTGGAGGAGCATCCGGACTTTTCTCCTTTCGGCGCCAAGGGATGTCTGTCCCTGACGGGATATGAGGGCATCCTGGGCTACCGGACCCAGACTACCACCACCGGCTGGACGCAGGAGCAGGAGGTTCAGCGCCAGAAGGAGATTGAGGCGGTCAAGCCCATTGTCGCGGAGCTCAAGCGCACCGGATGGACCTTCGGCAGCCACACCTGGGGCCACATCCGGCTGGGCAGCAAGCCGCTGGAGGACGTGCAGGCGGATACCCAGCGGTGGTTTGACCAGGTGGGCAGCATCGTGGGCCCCACTCAGATCCTGTTCTATCCGCATGGAGAGCGGCCGGACGGCGACGACTGGAAGAAAACCGGACCGGTGTTCCGGTATCTTCAGAGCCAGGGCTTCCGGGTGTTCTGCTCCGTGGGCATTGAGAGCTTCAGCTATATCAAAAAGGATATCTGCGCCGTGATCTGCGACCGGCTTCATCCCGACGGCACCACCCTGCGCTACAGCCGGAACCGGTACCTGCAGTTCTATGACGCCAAGGACATCATGGACGTCGGCGTGCGGCCCCAGAGAGAAATCAAATGGGACTGACGAACGGCCTGAACCGGGAGGAGCTTCTGTCCCGGCTGAGGGAGGACAGCCGGTATGACGCCGCCGTTCTCCGAATCGCAGAGGCGGACTACGGCTGTGAAGAACCCCCGGAGGACGCTCCGGAGCTGGTGTGGCTGCTGGCGCTGAGAGCGGACGGACAGGAGCGCTCCATGGAAATCCCGGCTTCCGCGGCGGACGCCCTGAGCCTGAGCGAGGGAAAGCTGTTCCGCCTGGCGGACCTGAAATAAAGACCGCGTTTCCGCAGAAAAATCGGAAGACCCTTCCCGGTCAGGGAACTTTTTCCCGCCGGCCTCGTCTAAAAACAAGAAGAGACCCCACTTCGGAAGGAGGAGTTCTGATGAAACGAATGAAGAGACTGTCCCTGCTGCTGGCGGCGTTGTGCCTGCTGGCGGCCGTTCTGGCGGGCTGCGGCAGCAGCTCCGGAGCCGGCCTCGCGGGGGGAGACACCGCCGCCGGAGAAGCGGAATACTTTTCCAACACCGCTTCCCGGGATGCCCTGGCGACCACGGAAGCCGCCGCGCCCGGCGCTGCCGCCGCCCAGAAAAACGGCGCGGAAGCGCAGCCCGCCAAACGGATTTACACCGCGGAGCTGACGCTGGAAACCCAGGATTTCGACAGCGCGGTGACGGGCCTGAACGGGCTGGTGGACCGGCTGGGAGGCTGGTTCCAGGACAGCGGCGTGGGAGAGTACGGAGACGGCTACCGCCATGGAAACTACACGGTCCGGATTCCGGCGGAAAAGTTTCAGGAGTTTTTGAATCAGGTGGGACAGCTGTGCCACGTCACCTGGCAGTCTTCCTCCTGCGAGGACGTCAGCGAGTCCTACTATGATACCGCCGGACGGCTGAAAACACAGCAGACCAAGCTGGAACGGCTTCAGGATCTGCTGGCCAAGGCGGAAAACATGGAGGACATCATCACCATCGAGAGCGCCATTTCCGACACGGAGCAGGAGATCGACGCCCTTTCCGGAGAGCTGCGGTACTATGACGCCCGGGTGGACTACTCCACCGTTACATTGTCTTTGGAAGAGGTTTATCGTCTCACGGATACGGAAGCGCCTGCCGCCGGATTCCTCCAGCGGATGGGCACCGCTCTGTCCTCCGGCTGGAAGGGGTTTGTTTCCGGGATGCAGGCCATCCTCATCGCGCTGGCATACGGCTGGGTGGTGCTGGTCGTGTTCGCCGCGGCGGCGGGCATCCTCTGGAAGCTTCGCCGCAGGCGGAAGGCCCGGGAGGAGACGGACGGAAACCGGAGGACAAAGCCCGCCGGGGTGAAAAAACCGGATGACAGTTCTGAAGAATCATGATATGCTGATACCGGCGGAGCCGCTTCCGCCGGAAAGGAGCGCGTTTTCATGACGATTACCTGGCTGGGCCATTCCTGCTTCCGGATAGAGCAGGACGGCTATCTTCTCATCACCGATCCCTATACCGGCGTGGCGGGATATCCGGAGCTGCGCGCCGAGGCCCACGCGGTCTATTGCAGCCACGAGCATTTCGACCACAGCTATCGGGCGGGCGTGACCCTTCTGCCGGAGCGGGAGAGCCCTTTTTCCGTCCGGGAGACCGCCTCCTTCCACGACGGGGAGCGGGGGGCGCTCCGGGGAACCAACACCATCCGCGTATTCACCGCCGGGGGCGTCAGCGTCTGCCATCTGGGAGACCTGGGCCATCTGCTCTCCGACGGGCAGGCGGCGGAGATCGGACAGGTGGATGTGCTGCTGGTTCCCGTGGGCGGGGTGTACACCATCGGCCCGGAAGAGGCCAAGGCGGTGATCCGGAAGCTCCGGCCCCGGTGCGCCGTCCCCATGCACTACCGTCACCCGCCTTACGGCCTGCCCAACATCGGCGGCGTGGAGCGGTTCCTGGAGCTGTTCTGCTCCGGCAGCGTGGAGACGCTGCCCGGCCCGTCATTTGAGGTGACGGACCGGATGCCGGAGATTCTGGTCCCCACCTTCCGGAAGGGATAACCGGGGGGAAACTGCATAGACTGAAACCGCGGCCCGGCTGATCCGGAGCCGCGGCTTTTCTTTTGAGGAGGTTTGTATGGGCGGACTGAGCAAGCGGCTGTTTTACTGGGAACTGGCGGGATTTCTCTGGACGGGGGCGGCGGGGACGGCGCTTCATTTCCTTTATTACTGGACCGGACGGGCGCCCCGGGCGGCGGCTGTCTCCGCTGTCAATGAATCCGTGTGGGAGCATATGAAGCTGCTGTTTGTGCCGGTGTTTTTATTTACGTTTGTGCAGGTCTGGACGCTGGGGCGGCGATATCCCAATCTGCTGGCTGTCCGGAGCGCCGCCGCATTGGCGGGGACGGCGGCAATCCCGCTGATGTACTATACCTATACCGGCGCGCTGGGCCTCCAGATCATGTGGGTGGATATTCTGATTTTCTTTCTGGCCGACGGGGGCTTGTTCTGGCTGGATTTCCATCTGCTGCGGAAAGGGGCGCTGGGGGGATTCTGGCGGCAGGCGGCGGGACTGCTGGCGCTTCTGGCGCTGCTTTTCGCCTTCCTGTGGTGGAGCTACCACGCTCCGGCGCTGCCGCTGTTCAGGGGATGAGAGCGGAAGCCTCCTTCCGGGGCGGTCCGTCGGGACGGACGCTTTCCCGGCTGGCGGGAAGTGCTTGACCCTGCGGAATTTCCGGGGTATAATGCAACGTGATGAAGCAGATGCCGGATGACCCCGGGCTCCTGGGGGGAAGGAGGTTTTCCATGAGTGTTCGCAAGCCGGTGGCGCCCTTCTACGCCGCCGGGGCGGTATGGCTGATCTACGCCCTGTGCTTTCCGCTGTACAGGCCCGTTCATTATGCCCTGGCGGCGGGGGCGTCCGCCGGCGTGTTCCTGCTGGTGAGCCTGCTGTGCCGGGATACCGGGACGCCGGAGATTCAGAAGGAACAGAAGGCCGCGGAGGTTCCCAAAAAAGAGGCGGAGCCTTCCACGGGCAACGCCGAGCTGGACAAGGTTCTCAAAGACGGCCGTCTGGCTTTGGCGGAAATGAAGCGGCTGGACAGCAGCATTGCCGACGAGGGAGTCTCCGCCGGCATTGCGCGGCTGGAGCAGGTCTCCGGGAAGATCCTGGAAGAGGTGGAGCGGGACCCGAAAAAACTGCCCCAGATCCGCCGGTTTATGGAGTACTATCTCCCTACGACGCTGAAGCTGCTCAACGCCTATGACCGGGCCAGCTCCTCCGGCATCTCCGGGGAAAACGTGGACGCCACAAAGGCCAGGGTGGAGGGAATGATGCAGACTGTGGTGGCTGCCTTTGAAAAGCAGCTGGACGCCCTCTACGGCGACGAGGCGCTGGATATTTCCACAGACATCACCGTGCTGGAGAATCTGATGGCGCAGGAAGGCCTGACAGACAGCCCCCTGAAAGCCCGGCCCTCCGGCGGCGGGGATGACATCAAGCTGGAACTGTGAGGCGGAGATGAAACAAAAAGTCCGGAAAATCAGGATTCCCCGCACTGCCGCTGTGCTGTGCTGCTATGCGGCGGCGGGGCTCTGGCTCAGCCGGGGGGAGGCGGGCCGGACCGCAGGGTGTCTGTGGCTGGCCGCGGCAATCGTTTTGACGATCCATGTCCTCCGGCAGGGCCGGAGAACTCAGAAGGATACAAACCGCGCAGACCGCGATGCGGAAGAATCAAGCAATGGAGGAAAAGACAATGGCTGATGAGCTGAACAGCATACCCCAGCTGACCCTGGAGCCGACCCAGACCGCCGCCGCGGAGACAGTGCCGGAGCTGACGCTGGACCCCGCCGCTCCCGCCGCCCCGGAGCCGGCTCCCGCCAAGCCGGAGGCGCCGCCGGTGAACATGGACGAGAATCTGCTCAACGACGCGGAAAAGCAGGCTGTGGCGGAGTTTTCCAAAAAGATTGATCTCTCGGATTCCAATATGATTCTCCAGTACGGCGCCGCCGCCCAGAGGAATGTGGCGGGCTTTTCGGAGAATGCCCTGAGCTCCGTCCGCACCAAGGACCTGGGCGAGATCGGCAAGTCCCTCAGCGATCTGGTTGTGGAGCTCAAGGGCTTCGGACAGGAAGAGGACAAAAAGGGCCTGTTCGGCTTCCTGAAAAAGTCCGGCAGCAGAATCGAGACCATGAAGGCCCAGTACGCCAAGGTGGAAACCAACGTGGACAGGATCTCCCGGGAGCTGGAGCAGCATCAGGTGGCGCTGATGAAGGACGTGGCCATGTTCGACCAGATGTATGAGCTGAACCTGAAGTACTACAAGGAACTGACCATGTACATTCTGGCGGGAAAAAAGAAGCTGGAGGAGGTCCGGACCCAGGAACTCCCCGCCCTGAAGGCGAAGGCGGAGCAATCCGGCGCGCAGGAGGACGCCCAGGCCTACAATGACAGAGTCCAGATGTGCGAGCGGTTCGAAAAGAAGCTCCATGATCTGGAGCTGACAAGGATGATCTCCGTGCAGATGGGTCCCCAGACCCGGCTGCTGCAGAACAACGATACCCTGATGGTGGAAAAAATTCAGTCCTCTCTGGTCAACACCATCCCCCTGTGGAAAAGCCAGATGGTGCTGGCTCTGGGCATGGAGCACAGCCGTCAGGCTACCGCTGCCCAGACCGCAGTGACGGATATGACCAATCAGCTGCTGAAAAAGAACGCCGAGATGCTGAAGACCGGCACCATCGCCGTGGCCAAGGAGTCCGAGCGGAGCATTGTGGATATCGAAACGCTTCAGCATACCAATGAGCAGCTGATTTCCACGCTGGACGAGGTGCTGAGTATTCAGCGGGAAGGCGCCCAGAAGCGGAAAGCGGCGGAAGCGGAGCTGGGCAAGATCGAAGGCGAACTCAAACAGAAGCTGATGGAGCTTCACGGATAAGAAACAATACCCGTTTCGGCCGGCGGCCTGCCGGATATAAGGGATGAGTTATGAAACTATTTCAAAAACGCTCCGCGGCGGCGCTGATCATGGTGCTGATGATTGCCGTCAGCATCTGGATCGGACAGGGGAAAAAGCCCTCTGACAATACCGCCCCCTCCACCGCCATTCAGGGCAGTTACGCGTATGTTCTGGACCGGCAGGGCGTCCTGTCGGACAAGACCTGCGCCCACATCGACGCCATGAACCAGTCTCTCTTTGCGCAGACCGGGGCTCAGGTTGCCGTGGAGGTGATCGCCTCCACCGGGGAAGAAACCATTGACCGCTATACCGAGGAGGAATTTACCCGTCTGGGGGTCGGCTCCGCGGAGCGGAACAACGGCGTGCTGCTGCTTCTGGCACTGGAGAACTACTTCAACGGCCAGCCCGGCGGCGACTATTACATCGTCTGGGGTTCCGGCTTTTCCGGCAGCGAGGGAACCTCCATCAATACGCTGGTCAACACCAATCTGGAAAACGACTTTGTGGCCGGCGAGTATGATACCGGCGTCCGGGCGGCTTTTGACGCGGTTGTGAGCTATCTGGCTGACGGCTACGGCGTTACCGTGAAGGAAGGGTATATTCCCGCGGTGCGGGACAACTTCTCTACGCAGGACGGCAGCTATGCCACCTACACCACCGGCACGGTGGAGGAACCTGCCGGTTCGATTCTGGGGCAGTTTCTGCTGCTTCTGGTGATTGCGCTGATTGTCTGGATGATTCTGGATGCCATCCGCTGGTCCCGCTACCGGAGGCGGTATCTGGTTCCGGGGATGGGGATTCCCACCCGCCGCTACTATCCGGTATTCTGGGGCCATAGTTGGTGGCGGCCCCGTCCGCCCAGAGGCCCCCGCCCGCCCCGGCCCCCCAGAGGGCCCGGCGGCGGACAGCCGCCCCGCAGACCGCCTACCGGCGGCGGCGGACGTCCCACAGGCGGTTTCGGAGGGAGCTTCGGGGGAGACCGTCCCGGCGGTGGCGGCGGACGTCCCACAGGCGGTTTCGGAGGCAGCTTCGGCGGAGACCGTCCCGGCGGTGGCGGCGGACGTCCCACAGGCGGCTTCGGAGGCAGCTTCGGCGGGGGCCGTCCCGGCGGGGGCGGCGGACGCCCTACCGGCGGCTTCGGAGGCAGCTTCGGGGGAGGCCGTCCCGGTGGTGGCGGCGGACGTCCCACCGGCGGCTTCGGAGGGGGCCGTCCCGGTGGCGGAGGCGGACGCCGGTAATATGCCGCGGAAAAAGAGCGCCTGCTCAGAGCAGGCGGTTTGGCACCGTCCGGTTTTTGCCGGGCAATACTTGCAGAATCGAACAGCTTCCGTGTGGCCGCGGCCATACGGAGGCTGTTTTTTTGTCCGCTCGGATAAGGGCCTGCGGGCGGAAAATGGAAAAGCGCGCAGGCCTTTTCCAATGTGAATTCACGCTTTGACGCCGACTTTCCAAACAGGCTCTTTGCCGCGGGAGAGTCAATGGGACTGTAAAAAGTCCGCCGCCCGCGGAAAGGGCATTTTTCAAAACGGAATTTTCCGGATGGCCCGGCTGAATTTCCATCGCGGAGCTGGGCGCATCCGATGAAGCCCCGCCCGCCGCCCGTTTGCCGGGCGGTATTTTTTTGCGCTTTTTTGGCGGCGCGGAGAGAAAATTTTTTTCTTTTGCACGTATCCATACAAAATTGCGGGAATGGGAAGGCAGGGATGTGAAACGAGAGCGGGGGGATGAACATGAAGCAGACCTTGACCGGCGTCCGAAGGCGGGATTTTTGCAGGGCGTATCTCCGGACGCTGGACCCGGACCGGGCGGCCCGGGAAACCGGCGGGGAGGACGGCTTTCTTTTGCTGGAGAATCCGGCGGTGCGGAAGCGGATAGAACAAATGCGGGGCGATTGGAATGCTCAGATTACCCGGGAAGACGCCCTGCGGCGGCTGGCGGAGCTGGCCTTTGGACGGGCCAACGACGCGGCGGCGCTGGCGCTGGCACCGCCGGGAGAACGCCCGGAAGCGGGAGAACTGGATTTGTCGGCGGTGTCGGAACTGAAGGTGACAGACAAGGGCGTGGAAATCAAGTTTCTGGACCGGGTCCGGGCACTGGAGGCGCTGTGCGGACTGCTGGGGGGAGAGACCGGCGGCGCGGAGGCGTTTTTTCAGGCGCTGGAGGACGCGGGCGGAGAAGAGGCGTCGGAGACGTGAGAGACGGCGCGATTCTGCGGTTCTCCCCCAAGCAGCGGCAGGCGATGACCTGGTGGGTCCGGGACCGGGACCACGACGCCATCATCTGCGACGGCGCGGTCCGGAGCGGCAAGACGCTCAGCATGGGGATCGGCTTTTTCTGCTGGGCTATGCGGACGTTTCACCAGCGGCAGTTTGCCCTGTGCGGCAAGACCATCGGCGCCCTGCGGCGGAACCTGCTTCAGGAGCTGCTGCCGCATCTTCGGGCGCTGGGATTCCAGTGCCGGGAAAAACGCAGCGAAAACGCTCTGGAAATCTCCTTCGGAGGACATGAAAACCGGTTTTTGCTGTTCGGAGGCCGGGACGAGTCCAGCGCGGCGCTGATTCAGGGCTGCACCTTCGGAGGAGTCCTGCTGGACGAGGTGGTGCTGATGCCGCGGTCCTTTGTAGAGCAGGCCATCGCCCGATGTTCCGTCAGCGGCAGCCGGCTGTGGTTTAACTGCAATCCGGAAGGCCCCCAGCATTGGTTTTACCGGGAGTGGATTCAGAAAGCGGACCAGCGGCGGGCACTGTACCTTCACTTCACCATGGAGGATAATCCGGGGCTGTCGCCCCGGATTCGGGCCAGATACCGCAGCTCCTATTCCGGCGTGTTTTACCGGCGGTTTGTCCTGGGCGAATGGACCGCCGCCCAGGGGCTGGTATACGACTTCTTTGACCGGAGCCGCGACGCCGTCCCGGTACCGGAGGGGCCGTTTGACCGGTGGCGGGTGTCCTGCGACTACGGCACCACCAATCCCGCCTCCTTCGGCCTGTGGGGGGAGAAGGGCGGCGTGTGGTACCGGACCGCGGAATACTATTATGACTCCCGCCGGGAGGGGCGGCAGAAGACCGATGCCGAATACGCGGCGGATCTGCAGAAGCTGATTGGCCGAAGAGCCGTGGAGCGTGTGATTGTGGACCCGTCCGCCGCCAGCTTTCTAACGGCGCTGGAGCAGGCGGGATTTCCGGTGCGGCGGGCCAACAATGACGTGCTGGACGGCATCCGGGTGACGGCGGGGCTGCTGAAGTCCGGAAGGATTGCGCTCTGCGGCACCTGCGCCGACTGCCTGCGGGAGATGGAGCTCTACTGCTGGGAGAGCGGGAAGGAGGCGCCCCGGAAGGAGAACGACCACGCCATGGACGAGCTGCGCTACTTCGCCATGGATCTCCAGCGGGAGGAGCGGCGCTTTGCCGCCACCTTCGTGGAGCGAAGGGCATGAGAGAAAGGAAGGAACGAATGAGGCTTTGGAGGAAACAGGAGCCGGAGGCGGCCGCGGCGGTGCAGCTGCGGAGCACCCGGAGGGGGCCCTTCGGGATGCTGGAGGACTACGTGCCCCTGCGGGACGGGGAGACGGAGCTCTATCGGACGATGCGGGAGGCGGTGCCGGTGCTGGACGCCGCCATCCACAAGATCATCCGGCTCTGCGGCGGCGTGACGGTGCGCTGCGGAGAGCCGGAGACGGAGCGGGCGCTGCGGGCCTTCCTCCGGACGGTGCCCACGGGCCGGGGGCAGTACGGCATCGAGGGCTTTCTGGAGAGCTATCTGGATTCCCTGCTGGTCTGCGGCCGGGCGGTGGGGGAGATGGAGCCGGAGCCGGGGATGCGGGGCATCGCCGCGCTGCTGTGCGGGAGCGTCGCGGACGTGGAGATCCGGGAGGGGACGGACCCTCTGGACTTCGCCCTCTGCGCCCGGGACGGCCAGGGGCGGATGAGGGAG
>ERZ808240.1163-NODE-1163-length-33372-cov-10.240418_pt1 | contig 33372 bp, 26 predicted proteins | sample MGYA00521084_ERZ808240 | MGnify/ENA primary metagenome ERZ808240 (study PRJEB31516, sample SAMN03275571) | gut metagenome | biome: mammalia-associated habitat; material: feces | host: Papio cynocephalus | place: Kenya | collected 2012-08-06 ... | reverse complement strand
ACGGTACGCACGGTGGTGTGAGAGGACGGCGGTTAATCGCCGCCTCCTACTCGATCCCATGGGCGCAATATTACCTCACGAAGAGGTAAGCCGTATATGCAACATACAGAAGCACGCACGCAGCCCCCTCACTGCGGGTCATGCGTCTGCCGGTACGGGCAAATACAAAGAGTAAAATGGCACTGCAAAGGAGCAGAATCGTGTCGATGACAGATTCGCTCAGGACATGCAGCGGACTGATGGCAGCGGACATTCCCAGGATGAACAGGATATTGAACAGGTTGGAGCCGATGGCATTGCCGAGCGCCAGCCCGCTGTCACCTTTTCTTGTGGCGACGATGGAAGTCACCAGCTCCGGCAGGGAAGTGCCGATGGCGATGATGGTCAGCCCGATGAAGTTCTGGCTGACTCCGAAATTCGTGGCGATGATGCAGGCTTTATCCACGACGAGGTCACCGCCGAAGATGACGGCTGCCAGTCCTCCTGCGATATAGAGAAGACTGCGGGGAAGAGAGAGGATTTTTTCGGGTTCGCCCTCTTCCCTGTTTTTCCGGGCAGAATAGATCATGAATCCCAGATATACGACCATGCCGAGCAACAGGATCGCCCCTTCGATCCGGCTTAAGCTTCCATCTAAGAACATCAGACATAACACGAAAGTCACCAGGATGTTTAACGGCATATCCCGCTTCAGAATCTCCCCGTGAGGTATGAAGCTGTGCAGGAAAGCACAGATGCCGACCACCACCAGCCCGTTGAAGATATTCGACCCGATGACATTGCTGATGGCGATGTCATTGCTGCCCGCCAGTGCCGCATTGATGCTGACGGAAGCCTCCGGGGCGCTGGTGCCCATGGCGACGATGGTCAGCCCGATGATGACACTGGGGACCTTCAGAATCCCCGCCAGGGAGGAACTTCCCTCCACGAAAAAGTCTGCGCCTTTGATCAGAAGTACAAATCCTACGAGTAACAGTATGTATTCCATAATCCGTCCTTTCCTGCGGCACAGTTCTCAATTTCATAAAAAGCATAAAACATAAAAATAGAGACTTTTACCGCATCAAAAATGATCGATAAAAGTCTCGTTGCTTACAATAATAACCGGCCTGACGGCGTGATGACGATTATCATTCCGGACAGTTTCGTGTATCATTCTGTTATCCTTCAATCAGAAACCCTCCGGGAACTACTCCCTCTTAACTGTGACCTTATTCTACAAAAAGGAGACAACTTCTGTCAAGAAATCCCTGCAAATCTTATCACGGTCTTAACATAAACTCCACCCGCACCGGGTCGTGGTCGGAATAAGCATATCCGGTATTGATATTCTCATAGGACAGGCATTCGATGTTGTCCGAGATAATGAAACCATCCAGTGTCACGGTATAAGTGACGTCAGGCACATATTCCATATCTGCATTTCTGGCACTGTTCCAGAGAGCTTCCTGCTCTTCACTGCTTAACAGATCCAGGCAGAAAGTGAAATGCTTCGGCAGCTCTGTTCTGGGGAAAGGAAATGCCCAGGATTCGCAGTTCTCCGTATCCTCTTCAGAAGCCTTCAGGTCATGGTTAAAGTCACCGCCGCAGAGCACATAATTCCCGGCTTCGTATTCCTTCTGCATGTCATTACAGAGCATTTCGATCTGCCCTTTGCGGATCTCATCGCTGTTGCCGTAGGCGGACATATGCAGATTGAAAATCACCAGTTCTTTCCCGTTGTCCACCGGGATCCGGGAGACGCTGTAGCAGCGGTCCAGATCGAAGAACTTGCTGAAGGAAGTGGAGATGGGGAAGCTTCTGCGCAGAGCGGAAGACACTGTATATTTCGAAAACAGTCCGAGCCCGGATTTACTGCTGCCGTGAGGCTGTGTAAACGGATAGAACAGGAAGGCGGAGTCGTAATTCTGCGCAAATACGGTGGTGTATTTTGACAGGCTATGACGCAGCAGATCGTATTCATTGATATGATAGCTTCTGGTGGAATCTAAGTCGATCTCCTGGATCAGAGCAAAATCCGGATCTAACGACTTCACCAGTTCTCCCACACCGTTTATGGCATACTGTACCGTCTCTTTGCTTTCCGCCCAGGAAGAGGTACCGCCGTCCATGAAAAAGCTATAATTCGGCAGATAGGCTCCGAACCCGATATTGTAAGTCAGTGCGGAATATTCCGTATCTGTGGACAGCACCGCTTTTGCGCCTGTGGTAGTATCGTCGACCGGTGCCTCCACCACCAGTTCCTGATTGTCCTCAATTCTGTGATAACTTGCATAGAGGTAGACGATGTAAGCCAGCAGTACGAGGACGAGAATCCCCAGTACGATGCCTGTGATTTTCAGTATCGTTTTGAGTAAGTTTTTCTTTTTCATAGATTCATTCTAACAAGCCTTGCTGAAAAAGACAACACCTCTTGCCATTCCCGCTTCCAAAGAGTTATTATAAGATAGAATGAAATCAAAGGAGGCTGACATATGAGTCCGATACCGAAGATAGCGGATCCGGAGCGCTATACGAGCAGTGCATTTGCGGATTCTGCGTTTATCGAACTGAACAGCTGTGATTTATGGGACGTGAGGATGTTATATCCGATTTTGAAAATGGACCATGCGGAAGAAAAGTGTTTCGTCCGTAAGGAGATGTACGAGCGACTGGTGAAAGCGGCGCAGAACCTGCCGGCAGGTTACCGTTTCCGGATCTGGGATGCCTGGAGACCCTTTGCACTGCAGCATGAGTTATTTGAAAAATATTCCGTGGATATCATCAGGGATTTTCATCTGGAAGAGCTGCCCGATGCGGAGCGGAAAGCGGCGATCTGCAAATTTGTTTCCGATCCGGTAGCGGATACCAAGGTGCCGCCCGCCCATACCACCGGAGGAGCCATTGATCTGACGATCTTAGATCCGGAGGGCAGGGAACTGCCCATGGGCTGCGGTTTTGACGCTTTTACGGATAAGACCTGTGCCGCGTATTATGAGACCGCGGAGCATATACAGAGTGTTGCGGATGAACAGGTCCGGGACAACAGGCGCCTGCTGTACTACGCCATGACGGATGTGGGATTTACCAATCTGCCGTCGGAGTGGTGGCATTACGATTACGGTGACCGGTTCTGGGCGTACTATGTGAAGCAGCCGGCAATCTATGAGGGTGTATTTACGAGGGAGGAAATTCATGGATAACGAAAAACAAAAGAAGAAAAAAGCCAGAATGATGGATACCATATCCGCCACCATGGTGCTGATATTGGTCGCACTGCTGCTGGTGTTTGTGGGATATACTTACCTGGCATTGAAAAACGGTTACACTTTGGATGATCTGATCGATAACATTGTGGGGAATCTCATCGGTGTGCTGGCGGCATTTTTACTGTTCGATATCCTGAATAACAAGCTGACCCAGGATGCCTATGCCAGAGAGACTTCCCAGCAGATCACCAAGACCCTGATGGGAGAGCCGGAGATCCTGGATTCCTTCAGTGATGAGGATAAGAAGACGTTTTTAAAGTCTACCATTACCTCTATGGTGAGGGACGAAGATGCGGTGGACATGCTTGCCGCGAATATGGAGAAATATTTTGACCGGGCAAGGGGCGCCAGAATCCGTAAAATGTTCGATTATACCATTAACCTGGAGCCGAATTTGACGGAGGAATATGTGAAAGCCGGATTCCCCGGAGCCACGGAAGGAAAATATTATCTGATCGATGAGGAACTGAAATTCAGTGTGAAAACCTTAGGTGGCACAGATGAAAACTACACGGGCGATGTGATACGGCTTGGCTTTGCCTATGATAAAAAGAGCCTGGACGGCGGCTTATTAGAGACCGGACACGATGCGGATTTTACTAAGAGTATTTTCAACGAGGACCTGGTAGTGGAACCGGAGGCAGTGGATTTCATTAACAGCATTTCGGCAGACAAGGTAAAGGATGTTATCAACACATTGTTCATGCCGATTTTACGTATCGACAACAGCGGGGATAACGAGGACGATGGACAGTTTGAAGTGGAGCGCAAGAGCAACGGCTTTATCTTGAAATTCAAGCTGGATTTCGATCGGAACGAGGCAGACAACGAGCATCTGGTCAGCATCTATTTTAAGATGCCCCGGGTATGGAACTCCATATTTGAAGTAACCCTGGTGGATCCCACGAAGGAGCCCCACATCAAACTGAAATACAAAAACGGTATGGACGTCACCATGTACTCTTACCTCAACAAGGAGAGCAGTGCCAATGCCGGTGCCTGCATCCAGCGTGCCGGACTCTACGACATCGCAATCAAGGACGAGTGGATCTACCCCAAGAGCGGTGTGATCTTCCATATTAAAAAGGCATAATTTGTAAATATACTTGTAACAAAGAAACTTCTATGCTATTGTGGATACAAAGCATAGAAGTTTTTTATGCATCTAATAATTCTTTTATAATTATAAACTCCAGTTTTTAATCCCCAATTATTTAATGAGACCTCATTTTAACGAACGAAAAGTAATAAATATTATTTGTAAGAACTAATAGATAATTTGCCATGAATATTTATAGATAGATATGTTAGCAAAGGAGGAAATTTCATGCGAAGCAGGGAGAACAATACGGGCTATTTTGTGTCGGTAGATGGTCCGAACGGGAGTGGAAAGACGACACTGATTAAAGCAATAGCGGGGAAACTCGCAAGCATGGGGTATAAAGTGACGGTGACGGCGGAACCCACAGATACAATGTTGGGCAACTTTGTGAGAAAATGCGCGGAAGAACAAACAGGATTAAGTATAGCATGTATGGTAACGGCGGATCGTTATGAACATATTAAAAACGAAATTGAACCGTTGCTAAAAGCTGGCAACATCGTCATTACAGACCGCTATGTGCTGTCATCGTTGATATTGCAAAGGATGGATGGTGTGAGTGCCGACTATATAATGAGTTTGAATTCAATGATAATACGACCGGATCTTCAACTGGCTGTTTCTGCTGATACGGAAAATCTTCAAAAAAGGCTGGCTGAACGGAATGAATTAACGAGATTTGAAAGAAATAACCGTTCAGTGGAAGAACTGTATTTTATGAAAAAAGGGGTAGAAATATTGAGGGAAAACGGAATAACAGTTTTAGAAATAGATAATGATACAGACTTGGATAAAAATGCGGATTGGATTGTTGCGTATATTGTAAAAGCGGTGACGGGGAAATGAAAAAATTTATTCTTGTTAATTCTCCGATATTTTGTGATTCCGTCGCGGAAGGGGAAAATTATCTTTCTCCACTTGGACTCGGATATATAGCCACATATATAGAAAGGACAGGAGCCCAGGTTGAAATATTGGATGCTGTAAAACAAAGAAAATCGGTGCAGGACATTATTGAATATATAGAGAAGAAAGAACCGGATTATGTAGGAATAAATGTTTTTACACAAAACTTCAGACTGGTAAAGACTATCTGTGAGCGAACGAGGACAGACTGTGAATGGTTTATTGGCGGACCTGTTGTGGGTTATACTTATGAAGAAATTGTAAAATGGAATTTAAAAAATAGAATGAATATTATTATAGGTGATGGTGAATATATTATCCCTGCAATTATTTCAGACAATAATATGTCAGAACCAATCAAAAAATTTGAGAACAAAAAAGTTTTCAGAGTAGATATAGGATCGGAATATTTCCCACGGGATATTTCCAATATTGTATTAGACAGAAAATTTTTCTACGATGAAGTAATAAAAAATCACTATGGAGAAAGTGAAATAGCAATTGTAACATCAAGGGGCTGCATTTATGACTGCGCTTTTTGTGGAGGCGCAAGAAGTGTGAACGGAGGACTTCCAGTCAGAATCAGATCAGAGCAGAGCATTTCGACTGAAATCGATGATATATTACAGAAATATCCTGAAGTGAAAAGTATCAGAGTACTTGATGATTTATTTCTAAGTAATAAAAATCGTATAGAACAGGCGATACATTTATTTTCAGAATATTCACAGCTGAGTTGGAGAGGAATGGTTCATGTACTTTCTCTAAAGACTAATTTAGACAAAGTAGAAGAATTGAAAAAAGCTAACTGCAGAGAATTGTTTATGGGAATTGAATCAGGGTCAGAGACTATAAGAAAAAAGATCAATAAATTGGGAAGCGTAGAGGATGTAATTGAAGTAGCAGAAAAAATTTTGCACAATGGTATTGACTTAAAAGGATATTTCATTTATGGTTTTCCAAAAGAGACTGAAAGTGATTTCCAAAAAACATACCAATTGGCAAGGAAAATTAATGAGATTTCACAGACAACAGTGGGTAATTTCAGAACCAGCGTTTTTCAATTCAGACCATATCATGGTACAAAATTGTACAATGATATTATAGCAGAAAAAGGAATTGCTCATGATTGCGAATTTAATGATAAAATAAGCAAATTCAAAGGTAGAAATCAATTTAATTTTGATTTTGGAAATTACAGTGACACTTCAGATGAAATTTTGAACCAATACATTATCGAAACACAACGAGTAGGGAAAGAAAATGATTGAAAATATACGTATGTGCAATAAATGTGGATTGTGCAATAATCAAAGACCGTTATTGGATTCAGAAAGACCGAGTCAGGTTTTTTGGGTTGGGCTGTCTGCAAAAAAGATAACATCCGAAGAGGAAAAGCCCTTATCGGAACAGACAAATTCAGGAATGTTGATTCAGAAGATAGAGGAAATGTGTAACGAAGTAACCACTTATAAAACCAATCTGGTAAAGTGTCTTCCTCTTACAGAACAACAAAAACTGCGCTATCCGAGTAAAAAAGAAATGGATAAATGTTTTGGCAATCTGGTGAGTGAAATCAATGCGATGTCTCCTAAAATTGTATTTTTGCTAGGAGAGAAGGTTTATTCTTCTGTTGCGAAACATTTACATTTAGATTTTGAAAAGTGGAATGATTTTGAATACCATTACACGGAATGTGATGGAACGTATTATGTTCCGATCCATCATCCTTCATATATATATGTCTATAAGAGAAAGCAGATGGACGATTATATTGTGGCAGTCGAGAAAATAATTAATGAATTACTGTAAAAATGATAATTTGCAAGTGCATAGATGTTGTGTATAGCAGAAGGGATAGAAGCAGATGAAACCAAGATCTCCGCAAAGTATGCAATTATATAAAATGCTCATATCCCGCGGCTACCCGGAATCTTTCTGTGATCTGGTGACGAAGAATCTGAATACGGATTTCACGGCAAGCCGCATGATCGGTTATCTGTGTCATTATTCCGATCTGCCGCCGGAGGAGATCGCCGATGAGATGCTGGCGATCTTAAGCGACCGGAACCGTATCATGCAGAAGAAAGAAATGGAGAGCAATAATGCAGCGTGGAACCGTATCCTGCTGGAAGGGTTCGATACGGACGACGAAAATGAGTAACAAAAAGGAACGACAAAAACATCAAAGGAGAGACATCACATGGAACACATTACAAGAGACGAAGCATTTACTTTATTAAAAAAATACAATCAGGATCCGTTTCATATCCAGCATGCCCTGACGGTGGAAGGGGTGATGAAATGGTATGCGAAGGAACTGGGATACGGAGATGACGCAGAATACTGGGGCATTGTCGGACTGCTCCATGACATTGATTTTGAATTATATCCCGAAGAACACTGCCTGAAGGCTCCGGAGATGCTCAGGGAAGCAGGTGTGGGAGAAGACATCATCCACGGCGTGGTATCCCATGGCTACGGCATTACGATCGGCTGCGGTGTGACTCTAGATGTGGCTCCGGAACATGAGATGGAGAAGGTACTTTTTGCAGCGGATGAACTGACCGGTCTGACCTGGGCAGCAGCCCTGATGCGCCCCTCCAAGAGCACGAAAGACATGGAATTAAAATCTCTGAAGAAAAAATACAAGAGCAAAGGTTTTGCTGCCGGGTGCTCCCGTGAAGTCATCGAGCGTGGCGCTGAGCAGTTAGGCTGGGATCTGGAAAAACTTCTGACCATGACCCTGCAGGCAATGGCAGCCACCGAGGACGAGATCCAGGCGGAAATGGAGCAGTTATCATAGCATTCCTCACTGCTTACGGAAATCCCTCGGAGCACAGCCGTATACCTGCTTAAAGGTGCGCAGGAATAATTTATAGTTCGTGACTCCGTGCCGATCCAGTATTTCGCTGATGTTCAGATCGGTGTCTTTTAAATCCTTGTAGACATGCGTCAGACGCACGCTGTTGATATAGGAAGTGAGGGTGGTTCCCATGTTCCGCCGGAAAAAGCGGCAGAAGTACTCCGGGTTCAGGTGAGCCAGGGAGGCTGCATCTTCCAATGAAATGGCTTCCGTGTAATGGGACTGTATGTATTGAATCACCGGCTCAAGACGATGCAGGTTTTTCTGACTCTGGATGCGGGAGGTACTGTCAACCGTGACCTTGTAATGCGTCATAAGAATGTAAAGAAATTCATAAAGCAGACCGGAAAACCGCAGAGTATAGCTTTGCGGTTTTTCTGTATAAAGCTTACCCATAGAAGTCAGAATCTCCCGAATCTGCTCATCGGCGGAAGGGTGTCTGTGAGAGAACAGAAAACGAATGTTCTCATACTCCGGAATAGTCCCGGTGAGAAAAGCATAGGGAATTTGCAGGAGCAGTACCCGGGAGGCAGTAGTGGTACGGGTTGCGTGGATGGCAGTGGAATTCACCACATGATAGTCACCGGCATTCAGTAACAGAACCCGTTGGCCTTCAGTGAGCTCCATAGAACCCTCATAGATATAGATAACCTCCATACTGCGATGCCAGTGTTCCGGTATGTAATCGTTATTACTGTCATAGATCGTGAAGCGAACGTTGATTCCGCTTTCAAATGAGACTTCTTCGTGTGGAAATTGCTGCATAGGAAAGCCCCCCTGAAATCATATTGTTTCTCGGATGATGTACCTACATCATAGAATAAAAATGCCTAAAAAGTCAATATTGACCTAAAAAGAGGTCATAATCAGATATAGGAATCCATGTGAAAAGTTGATAAACTGATAAGCAGAAACAACAAGCGCATAATGTTGGATGGCAGGAGGTTATTATCGACATGACAAGTGAAAAAATCAAAGAACTGATCGCACAGATGACGTTAGAGGAGAAGGCGGCGATGTGTTCCGGCGCGGATTTCTGGCATACGGAAAGCTGCAAGCGTCTGGGGATTCCCGCCAGTATGGTATCCGACGGACCTCACGGTCTGCGGAAGCAGGATGATAAGGCAGATCATCTTGGCGTAAATGAGAGTATTAAGGCAGTATGTTTCCCGGCAGGATGCGGCACCGCGGCATCTTTTAACAGAGAGCTGCTGTACCATATGGGCGAGACACTGGGAAATGAATGCCAGGCGGAAGGCGTTAGTGTCATCCTGGGACCGGCAGTGAATATCAAGCGTTCTCCGCTGTGCGGTCGTAATTTTGAATATTATTCCGAGGATCCCCTGGTGGCGGGTGAGATTGCCGGAGCGTTGATCCGTGGCGTGCAGAGTAAGCATGTGGGAACCAGCCTGAAACATTTTCTGGCGAATAACCAGGAGACCCGCAGAATGTCTGTGGATGAGATCATCGACGAGAGAACCTTAAACGAGATCTATCTGGCAGCATTTGAGGGAGCGGTGAAGAAGGCAAACCCCTGGACGGTTATGTGCTCTTATAATAAAATCAACGGTACTTATGCAGCAGCCCATCACAAATACCTCACAGAGACTCTGAGAGACAAGTGGGGATTTGACGGTTATGTCATGAGTGACTGGGGCGCAGTCAATGACCGTGTGGAAGACTTAAAGGCAGGTCTCGATCTGGAGATGCCTTCCTCCATGGGAGTCAATGATAAGCTGATCGTGGAAGCAGTACAGAACGGAACACTGGAGGAAAAGGTGCTGGATACCGCAGTGGAACGTATTCTGAATATTGTATATCGCTATACCGAGAACCGAGATACAGAAGCGGTGTTTGATCTGGATCACGACCATGAGGTCGCGAAGAAAGTGGCGGAAGAGACCATTGTGCTGTTGAAGAACGAGAACGTACTGCCGCTGGCAGAGGGCGAAGAGATTGCCTTTATCGGAAAATATGCGAAAAAGCCCAGATATCAGGGCGGAGGAAGCTCCCATATCAACAGTCATAAGATTACCGGAGTCCTGGATGCGGCAGAGGCAGCAGGCAATATGCATATCCTGTATGCACAGGGGTTTGATGACAAAGAAGATCAGACAGACGAGGCTCTGTTGGCAGAGGCCGTGGAGACAGCAAAACGTGCAAAAGTAGCCGTGATTTTCGCCGGACTGCCGGATGCATTCGAATCCGAAGGCTTTGACCGTAAACATATGCGGATGCCGGATTGCCAGAACGAATTGATTGAAAGAGTGGCAGCGGTACAGCCGAACACCATAGTCGTATTGCACAACGGTGCACCGGTGGAGATGCCCTGGGCAGATCATGTAAAGGGCATCCTGGAAGCTTATCTGGGCGGACAGGCTGTGGGAGGTGCCGAGTATGACATTCTCTTCGGAAAAGTGAACCCCAGTGCAAAACTACCGGAGACATTCCCGAAGCAGCTGGAGGACAATCCTTCTTATCTGGCCGGCTTCGGTGAGGGAGACCATGTGGAATACCGGGAGGGTATTTTCGTGGGATATCGTTATTACGATAAGAAGAAAATGGATGTGCTGTTCCCCTTCGGCTACGGATTATCCTATACCACATTTGCCTACAGCAATCTGCGCCTGGATAAGACGAACATGAAGGACACAGAGGAACTGACAGTGTCTGTGGACGTGACCAATACCGGAGACAGAACAGGTAAGGAAGTGGTACAGCTCTATGTGGCAGATAAGGAGAGTGCAGTGATAAGGCCGCTGAAGGAGCTGCGTGATTTCGCCAAGGTAGAACTGGTACCCGGCAAGACAAAGACAGTGACCTTTACGCTGGGAAAGAGGGCCTTTGCCTATTATGATGTGCAGATCCATGACTGGCAGGTGGAGACCGGAGAGTTCGAGATCCTTATCGGAGCATCTTCCAGAGACATTGCTCTCAGAGATACCGTGACTGTGGAATCCACCGTGAAAATTCCTTTCCACTATACCACAGATACGACAATGGGCGACATCATGAGCCGTCCGGAGGCCTGGAAACTGGTACAGAGTGTTCTGAGCAAAGGAATGTTCGGCCAGGACAGCGAGGTCAGCGAAGGCGGCGATGCCGCGAAGGAAGCCATCAGTGACGAGATGAATGCGGCGATGCTTCAGTATATGCCTCTGCGCGGACCGGTCAGCTTCGGAGGCGGAGTCACCATGGCGGATGTACAGAGATTAGTGGATCAGTTGAATGCCATGGACGAATAACTGCCTGTTTATTTATAGCAATCCCTAAAAGTTAGATTCAAACTAACTTTTAGGGATTTTTATATATACCGCTGAGTGCCATTTTTAAGTCGGATGAATGCAAGAAAGAATCTGTAGAATTGTTATAATTAGAATACGAAAAATAAGCAGACACAGAAAGTCATACTACCAAGGCACGTTAAGGAGGAAACGGATGAAAAAAATAGCAATTGGCGGAGGACAGGGATTTTGGGGAGATTCTCCAGATGCTGCTATCCATATGATTCACAATGCAGATATTCAATATCTTGCATGTGATTATCTGGCAGAACTGACGCTGTCCATTATGGCAAAGCAACAACTAAAAGACACATCAAAAGGTTATGCTCCTGATTTTGTAACCAGATTGTTGAAAACAGCAGGAAAAACTGCCAGGGAGAGAAATATTAAAATTTTGACAAATGCAGGTGGCATGAATATTTCAGGATGCGTAAATGCTATTCGACAGTATGCAACTGAAGAAAATATGAAAGGATATAAAATCGGCTATGTAACAGGGGATGACATTAAATCAAAAATTCCACAGCTGTTAAAGGATGGATGGACATTTCCGAATTTTGACTACGAAGGCGATTTTACGGATATTATTGATAAAATATATAATTGCAATGCTTACATTGGTCATGAGGGCATTCAAAGTGCAATTGAAGGCGGAGCAGATGTTGTAGTCACAGGAAGAGCAGCTGACAGTGCGCTTTTTTTGGCTCCACTGGCTTATGAATTTGGCTGGAAAAATAATGACTGGGATAATCTTGCAAGAGGAATTATGGCAGGACATTTACTGGAATGTGGTGGACAGGGAGCAGGTGGCAATTATATGTATGATTGGCGCAGCGTACCCCAGATGGAAAATCTTGGATTTCCTATTGCAGAGTTGACAGATAAAACATTTGAAATTACTAAGGCACCTGATTGTGGAGGAGTCATTTGCGAGCAGAGTTGTAAGGAACAATTTTTATACGAAGTATTAGATCCGGCAAATTATCTGACTCCCGATGTAAATGTGGATATTAGTAATGCTACTATTACGCAGGTTGGTGATAATCGCGTCAGAATTGATCATATTCACGGTAAAGAGAAACCGGATACTTTGAAATTGTGTGTTGGGTATCATAAAGGGTGGAAGACGGTTTCGATGCTGAGTTTTGCCTGGCCCGATGCTTATGAAAAAGCACGATATTGTGCAGATATTATCATGAAGAAAATGAAGCAAAAGGGAATGAAAGCAGATGATGTTCATATCAGTTTTATTGGTCTGAACAGCCTTCATCTTAATGTGGCTGATATGAGTGAAGAAGCATTAAAAAATCTGAATGAGTGTGTAATGCGTATTGCTGTATTTTCAGAGGACAAGAATGAATGTGCGAAGATCATCCCAGAAATCAGTCCTATGCAGTTAAACGGACCTCCAGGAGCATCTTTCTTCGGAGGAAGGGCTCGTGTGCAGGAAGTTATGGCACTGTGGCCGACATCCGTTCCACGGGAGGTAGTAGAGATAAAGAGCCATATTATCACAATATAGTTTTGCATAGAGAGGATAAAAATTATGAGAGAAATATTATTGAATGATATCGCTCATGGAAGAAGCGGTGACAAGGGAGATACCAGCAATATCTGTGTATTTGCCAGAAAACCGGAATACTATGAAATTATTAAAAGAGAAGTAACGTCCGAAAGACTGCACAATTTTTTCGGAGACATGGTAAAGGGCGAAATTATAAGATATGAGGTCCCCAGTCTTGGAGGATTTAATTTTGTACTCAAACATGCACTTGGAGGTGGTGCAACCATGAGCTTGCGGTTGGACAGCCTCGGAAAATCTATGGGGAGTGCCGTTATGAGATTAAAGATTCACGTGAAAGATGAGGAATTATAAGGGGATCGGAGGTAAGGTATTATGGGAGTAGAAAAAGTAGAGGCTCTACAGAATTTGATAGTTCTTGACTTGACCCGGGTAGTAGCAGGACCTTATGCCGGTTCTATATTGGGAGATTTCGGTGCCGAAGTAATAAAAATCGAAGTACCGGGAAAAGGTGATGATGCCAGAAGCTATGGTCCTTACAGAAATGGAGAAAGTGTTTACTATGCGAACCTGAATCGTAATAAAAAAGGAATTACATTGAATTTGAAGACGGAAGAAGGGAAAAAAATCTTCTTGGAACTGGTGGATAAGGCGGATATTCTCTTGGAAAATTATCGCCCCGGGGTTATGGAACGATTGGGACTGGGATATGAGGTTTTGAGAGAAAAAAACCCGCGCCTTATTTACGGAGCTGTGTCAGGCTTTGGCTGCTATGGATCGTACTCTGACAGACCGGGTTATGATATTATTTCACAGGCAATGGGAGGTCTTATGAGCGTTACCGGTGCAAAAAACGGAGATCCTACGCGTTCCGGAAATGCCATGGGTGATATGCTAGGCGGTATGAATCTTGTGATTGGTGTTTTAATGGCTTTGAACATAAGAACACTCACCGGAAAAGGACAAAAGGTAGACGTATCATTGGTAGATTCTGTAGTGGCCAGCCTGGAGAATGCATATACAAGATATTTTGAGTCGGGGCAGATCCCTGTAAGAAATGGAAATGCGTACGCATCTATTGCACCCTATGACAGTTATCAGGCAAAAGATGGTCAGGTCATTATAGCATGTGGAAATCAAAAGCTATATGAGAAGCTTTGCAACGAAGTTCTTCATATGCCTTGGATGATAACGGATGAACGCTTTCTTACGGTTTCTCTGAGAGTGCAGAATAACGAAATACAAAAGAAATATATTGAAGAGTGGACAACACAATATACTGTGAATGAAATTGTAGAAAATGTATTGGCAAAAGGAATTCCTGCAGGACCAATCTATAATGTAAGGCAGATCACGGAGGATAAACATATCGCCATAGAACGTGAAATGTTTGTAGAGATAGAACACCCTGTGATTGGAAAAATGAAAGTAAATGGCAATCCGATTAAGCTAATGGATAATATGCCTGAGATTAGTAAACCGGCACCGACACTCGGACAACATAATGAGGAAATATTCTGCGGGTTACTGAAACATTCCGAGGAACAGATTACGGAATGGAGGAAGCAAAATATCATATGATGAAAGATATACCATTCAGTGCCATTATTAAGTCGCCTGAATGCAAGAAAGAATCCTGAAAACTGATATAATTGAAATACATAGAAAAGGTGGTGGAGAGATGAAAACAAAAAAACATAATTGGAAAAGATGGCTACCGCTTTACCTGATGATGGCACCTGGATTAATTTATATTTTTATCAATAATTATATTCCTATGTTTGGTACAATTATTGCTTTTAAACATATCAATTACCAGAAAGGTATTTTGGGGAGCGAATGGGTAGGACTGAAAAATTTTAAATTTTTATTTGCCACAAACGATGCCTGGGTAATTACAAGGAACACGCTGTTGTATAATCTTGCTTTTATAGTAATTAATACAGTGGTTGGAATTATTCTTGCAATTTTTGTATGCGATGTTGTAAGTAAAAAATTAAAAAAACTTTATCAAAGTGCGGTATTACTCCCCTATTTGATGTCAATTGTAATTATTAGCTATATCGTTTTTGCATTCCTTTCAACAGAAAACGGAATGGTGAATAATTCACTGTTGATTCCACTCGGAAAAGATCCGATTTCGTGGTATGCGGAACCGAAATACTGGCCGTTTATTTTGATACTTGTAAATGTATGGAAAGGCGTTGGATATGGCTGCTTGATTTATATCTCGGCGATCAATGGCATTCCCAAAGATTACTATGAAGCTGCAAATTTAGATGGAGCAGGCAAGTGGAAACAGATTCGATGTATTACACTTCCAGCCTTAGTCCCTTCGGTAATTACGCTTACCTTGTTATCGATTGGAAGAATTTTCTATTCGGATTTTGGATTGTTTTATCAGGTACCGTTGGACTCCGGAACATTGTATTCTACGACAAATGTAATTGATACTTATGTATATAGAGCACTAATTAAACTGGGAAACGTGGGAATGTCTTCTGCTGCTTGCCTATATCAGTCGGTTGTAGGATTTGTTTTGGTTCTCACCGCTAATTTGATCGTCAAGAAAGTAAGTAAGGAAAACGCACTGTTTTAGGAGGAAAAAAATGATCCGTTCAAAATCGAATATGCGCTTTCAGATTTTAGCGAATTTTATACTGATTCTGTTTACCGTATTTGTAATTACCCCTTTTATTCTTTTGATTATGTCTTCTTTTACGGATGAAAGTACACTGATAAGAAACGGATATGCATTTTTCCCGGAAAAATTCAGTTTGGAAGCCTATGCTTACATATGGAAAAATGCGTCTAAGATAATGAGGGCCTATGGAATTACAATTTTGGTCACAGTAGTTGGAACAGCTGTCAACACTATGTTGTCAACTATGATAGCCTATCCGTTATCCATTGAACAATTGCCCGGGAGAAGAGCAATAACTTTTTATCTTTTCTTTACGATGCTTTTTAGCGGTGGATTGGTGCCAACCTATTTGTTGTACAGCAATTATTTTCATATAAAAAATACAATTTGGGCTTTAATTGTTCCTAACCTGTTGCTGTCGGCAATGAATGTGCTATTGATACGTACATATATATCAACAAGTATACCATCAGCATTGTTTGAAGCTGCAAAGGTAGATGGGGCAGGAGAATTTATCGTATTTTTTAAACTGGTGATTCCTTTGTCTAAACCCATTATTGTAACGATGGGAACTTTTGCCGGTCTGGGCTACTGGAATGACTGGACAAATGGTTTATATTACCTTACGGATACGAAATACTATAGTATCCAAAATTTGCTGAATAAAATGATTACAGATATACAGGTATTGTCTTCTAACTCTTCCATGGCTTCACAAGCCTCTTCGGAAATGGCAAAATTACCTACGGTAGGTGTGCGCATGGCGATTGCGGTTGTAGCAATGCTGCCGATATTTGTAGTATTTCCGTTTTTACAGAAATATTTCCAAAAAGGAATTGCATTAGGAGCAGTAAAGGGTTAATACATTGCCTTTACAAGATAAAATAAATATATGGGAGGATAACAAATGAAGAAAAAAATTTTATCAATGTTACTCAGTATGGTACTGGTGGCAGCTTTCCTTACGGGATGCGGAAGTAACCAAAGTAGTGATGGAGAAGAGGGTAGAACAACTTCTACAGAAACATCTAAAAACCCGGAGGATATGTATACGGTCACAATGGCTGTGATTGGAAATGATCAGGAGGATATGGATCTTGTAGAAGCGGAAATGAATAAAATCCTGGCGGAAAAGGTTGGTGCACAAATTGATGTAATCACATTGGGATGGGGTGTATATCAGCAGCAGTTACAACTTATGTTATCCGGTGCGGAAAAACTGGATTTGGTCCCCATAATGTATAATAACGTGAGTACCTATGTAAACAGCGGCCAGGTATTGGATATGTCTGATTTAATTGATAAGTATGGCGTTAATATGAAAGAAGCTTTGGGAGAAGATATTCTCAAAATTGCTAATATGAATGGCTATGTGTATGGTGTGCCGGTGGAAAAAGAATGGTATGCAGACAGTTGCCTGGTAATGAGAAAGGACATTTTAGACAAATATAATTTAGACGTGTCTAATGTGAAATCTTTGGCGGATTGTGCACCGATTTTTGAAACGATTCATGAAAACGAACCCGATATGAAAATTATTGTAGGTGCTAAAGATGGTTTGATTGGTAATATATATTTTGCAGATGTACTTTCGGATCGCTTTGGAGTATTGGATAACGGCGGTGCGGACACTAAGATTGTGAATTACTATGAGACAGATAACTACAAGAATCTAGCTGCTACGGTTCATGATTATTATGAAAAAGGCTATATTGACAAGGATATGGCAACATCCACAGATGCCGGAACCACGATTCTGAAGGCCGGTAATGCATTTTGCTTTGCCACTCCTTATAAACCGGGCGTTGCGGAACAGGAAAGTTTGAATACCGGTTATGAACTGGTGGCTGTAAGAATCAACCCTACTCCTGCGTTTTGCTATACCAGTGCTGTTGCGGCAATCACATGGGGAATTGGTCAGAATTGTGAAAATCCGGAGATGACAATGAAAGTGCTGGATTACATGTATAGTGATCCGGAATTAATGAATCTGTTTAACTGGGGTATTGAAGGTGTTCATTATGTCGTAAAAGATGCTGAAAATGATGTGATTGGATTCCCGGATGGGGTAGATGCTTCTAATGCAAAATACAATCTGAATATGGGATGGGAACTTCCGAACCAATACAAGATTCATGTATGGGAGGGAAGTTCCAGAAAGATTATGGATGCTCAGAAAGAGATGAATACCACCGCAAATAAGTCAAAGGCATTAGGTTTCATGTTTGACAGTACATCTGTCAGCAATGAGATTGCAGCCCTAAACAATGTGGTTAGTGAGTATTCGGCTTCTATCGATTGCGGCGCAGCTGATCCTACCACGGCAATTCCGGAATTTAATGAGAAGTTATATGCAGCCGGTCTTCAGACGGTAATGGATGAGAAGCAGAGACAATTGAACGAGTGGCTGGAAAATCAAAAGTAATGTGTTATAATGTGCCTGTGAATAGCAGGAATAAATAAATATAGGAGGTCCCGATTAATGGCGAGAAAACATAAGAAGGTCTTGAGAAAAAATATTACTCTGATCATGTGCGCATTAATCGGGACAATTGTTGTTGTATACGGTGTCGGTATGATACTATTCCGTGGATATGTCAAAGAGATAGAAAATATAGCCAGTCAGACATTTGATTTCTACGGCAATGAATTGGATCAAAAAATGAATGGCATTAATACGCAGCTTGTAAACATATTGTTGAATAATAAATCTATCAGAGAAATAGAAGAGACGGATTTGAACACAGAGGATAACTCTGTGGTTTACAGCATTGCGGAGCAAAATGAATTGAAAAAATACTTTCAGGCATTGGCAATTAATTATGGGGAAGAATATCATTTTTGGTTTTATAACAAAGACAAAGATATTTTTCTGATTACGGGAGAGGATGAATACCTTCAAAAGGAACTCTTTAAAGGATATATTAGGGCGGTGGCTTCCCAAGAGCAGATTCCTGTAACGGAAAAGAGAAAATGGTTTGTGCAGGACGTTCAGGGAACATTGTTTCTTACAACTACTTTTTGCCTGAAAAATAATTATGTGGGTTGTTGGATACGGCCTGAGAAAATATGCGCTTCTTTTCGAGAAACGCAGGAAGATACACTTTCCTTTTTTATTCGAAATTTGAGCACCGGAGTGCAATATTTGGAGAATGACAGTGAATCCGGAAGTATGTTTCAGAAAAATGAAAATATTCAGGAAAATAACAGCTCACATTATTGGGAATACGAATTTGAAAATGCAAATGTATCTATAGGGATAGACGTCAGTGACAAAATAAAGAAAAGTGCCGGAACCTATGAAATACTGATGGGAATTACCACAGCATTGATTTGTTTTATGTGTATCGGAGCTTTTTATTATTTCAGGCACTATGTGCAAAAACCGTTATACATTTTTGAAGAGAATCTAAGAAAATTTCAGGAAACTGGAGAATTAGAGCAAAATAATTATTATGAAGAATTCGAAAATGTAGGTGAAATCTGGAGAAAGCTGGAAAAAGAAATTCAGGAATTAAAAGTTCAGGTATATGAGGAACAGTTGGAAAAACAGAAAACTAAAATAGATTATTTACAATTACAGATCAGACCCCACTTTTATATTAACTGTCTTAATAGCATATACAGTATGGCTCAGTTGAAACATACGGAAGAAATTCAGCAGCTGGCATTGTATGTATCCGGATATATGAGATCTATTTTTCGCAAAGGAACAAAGCCTATCTTAATGGATGAAGAATTACAGCAGATTGAAAACTATGTAAAAATCCATAATATTTTATACCGCTATGATTGCAAGTGTCATATCTGCGTGGATGAGCGTGTGAAACAAGCAATGATTCCACCGTTGATAATGCTTGTCTTTGTGGAAAACTGCGTGAAGTACACGGTAGGAAGCAAAAGAAAGATAGAAATTAGCATTGAAGGAAGTTTTCTGGATGAGGGACAGAAAAAAATACAAATTCGGATAGCGGATAATGGTCCGGGTTTTCCTGAGAATGTGTTAGAAAAATTTCGAAAGAATGAATTTGGAGCAAATGATGACAGATTCCAAATTGGAATCCGTAATACAAAAGATCGTCTTCAACTGCTCTATGGGGCGGAAGCATGTCTCATGATAGGTAACGGTGAAAACATAGGAACGGAAGTTATAATAATAATTCCGTATCACAATGGAGATGAACAGAGTGAATATTCTATTAGTAGATGATGATGTGAATGTGTTGGAAAGCCTGCAGTTGGGGGTCGCATATTCGTTACTGGGAATAGAAAAGATTTACGTTGCTGAAAATGCTGTGGATGCCAAAAAGATACTTAAGAATGTACCGATCCATATTATGGTAACGGATATAGAAATGCCGAACGAATCAGGAATTGAATTGTTAAAATGGACAAAAACACAGAAGATAGATGTGGTTACTATATTCTGTACTTGTTATGCAGATTTTAATTATGCAAAAAAAGCTGTGGAGCTTCAATGTTTTGACTATTATCTGAAACCGATTTCTTTTGATGATTTTGAAAAGATAATATCCAGAGCTGTAGAAAAAGTCAGACAAGAGAGTAGGAAGAAAACATATTATCAGTATGGTGTGTATTGGCTGGATGATGTAAAGAACAGAAAAGCACATTTTTGGGAGCATATCATGTTTCCACTGGCAATTCCGGATGAAGAACTTTTAAGTGCAATGATTGAAGACAATCGTTTGGAATATGACACTCAGCAGCTGTTTGATGTTTTTTTGCTACATATATATGAAGAAGAGGAACGTTTTCAGAATCTGACTTCAACAATGAGTGAATTTATTATTAAAAATGTCGTTACAGAAATTTTTAGTGATGTGTGCAGTATGGAGACCATAGTTAAGTATGGTGAGGACACCTATGTAATTGTAACCCGTAATCTAAAAGAAAATGCAGAGATGCTACTGAAGAAATTGATTATGCAGTGTGATAGTCATCTCAATTGTCGAATTCGTGTATTTTATGATCTTGAATGTCCTCTGTTCGGCGTAAAGGAATGTTTTGAAAAGTTGATTCATATTTGGAATGAAAATATCAGCAACGACGTGCAGATATTTTGGGCGCGGACATATCAAAGGGAAGAAAATACATATTCATTCGGTGCTATCGGAGAATGGGAGACTTATCTGAACACAGGTGCGGTGAATAAGATTTTAGATGAAATCGATCAATATTTCTCAGAGAAGAAAAGACATCATGAGCTAACAGCGTATGAATTAAAAGCTATGCAGGTGAATTTGATTCAGATGGTGAATACTGTGCTGATGAAAAACAATATCGAAGCCCATGAATTATTTGTAAATACGGAATATGAAACTTATCGGAAAATGTCATTGAAGAATTATGATAACTATATGGAATTCTGCAAATATTTATTGCAAAAAGCATATAGCTATATTAACTATGTAAGAGAAAATACATCTATTGTAGAGGTAGTTAAAAAATATATTGAAGAACATTATAATGAGGAAATTTCCAGAAATGAGCTGGCAGGAATCGTATATTTAAATGCAGATTATCTGGCAAGACTTTTTAAGAAAGAAGAAGGAATCTCTATTACCGATTATGTTATTCGTATGCGGATAAAGAAGGCATCTGAACTGTTACAATACAGTGAAAGCTCTATCAATGAAATTGCTATGAAAGTGGGATATGATAATTTTTCATATTTTTCCAGATTATGTAAAAAAATGTTGGGATGTAGTCCGAAAGATTATAGAAAAAATACAAAGGAGAAATTAAATGAGTAGATATTTTGAATGTTCGGGAAATGGACCGATTGTGACAACAAGGGCAGGAAAAATAAGGGGATATTTGTGGAATACAACATATACATTTCATGGAATTAAGTATGCAAATGCAAAAAGATTTCAGATGCCGGAGGAGATTCAGCCGTGGGATGGGATAAAAGATGCTACTTCTTACGGCTATGTATGTCCATTGTTAACCCAGGATGTCCCAAACGGTGAAATTATGGTTCCTCATAGATACTGGCCCATGGATGAACACTGTCAGTATTTGAACGTTTGGACGCAGACATTGGATACTTTGGCAAAAAAACCGGTTATGGTATGGCTTCATGGAGGTGGATTCTACGCAGGATCTTCTATCGAACAGATAGCATATGACGGTACAAATTTAAGCCGATTTGGGGATGTGGTTGTAGTATCATTGAATCATAGGTTGAACCTATTGGGATATTTGAATTTGTCAGAATACGGAGACAAATATTGGAACTCAGGGAATGTTGGAAATGCTGATATCGTAGCGGCATTGCGTTGGGTTAGAGACAATATTGAAGCGTTTGGCGGGGATCCACAAAATGTAACATTATTCGGGCAGTCCGGAGGAGGCATGAAAATATGGACGCTGATGCAGACACCGGAGGCAGATGGACTGTATCATAAAGCGATTATTCAGAGCGGTGTATTGGAAGATTTTATTGACGAAGAGAATACAGATGCGAAACCGCTGATCCAAGCAATGCTACAGGAGCTTCATATGGAAGAAGCGGATATTGAGAAATGGGAAGATATGCCTTACAGAGAGCTGGCAGATGCTTATAATAAAGTATCCAATAAAGTATTGGCTGAAGGTGGTTATATTGGAGGACATCCGATTCGGAACTCTTATTACATGGGGGATCCCTTGAAAATTGGATTTTCGGAATATGCACAAAAGGTTCCGGTGTTAATAGGAAGCGTGTTCGGAGAGATGGGATTCGCCCCCGGGCTGATTGGAAGGAATCAAATGACACAAGAGGAATTGATCAGGGTTGTAGAAAAACGATTTGGTGAACATACTCAGTCTGTGATTCAGGCATACGAGCAGGCATATCCGGTAAGAAGCATTGCAGATTTAACTACATATGATATTTTTTTCAGAAAACCGGTAATTGATTTTGTGAAAAAGAGAAAGAGTTATAAACAATCTAATATATATGCATATGTCTTTGCTGTTGAATTCCCTTTGGATGATGGAAAACCGGCATGGCATTGTTCGGATCTGGCTTTTGTATTTCACAATACAGATAAAGTTCCTGTGGCTAATATCCCGGGAGTCACGGAAAAATTAGAAGATAAAATGTGCAGGGCATGGGTGAATTTTGCTAAAACAGGAGTTCCGTTCATTGATGAAACGATTGCCTGGCCGGCCTGTACAGAAGAGACAGAAAATTACATGGTTATCGACAATGATAAATGGGAGGTACGAGAGAAGTTCGATTACGAATTAGTGAAACAGGTAGCGGACAGTGGCATGAAATCTCCATTTTCTGTAGAAGAAAGGAGAAAAATGTTGAAGAAAACTCAAAAAGAAGCAGAAGAGAAAGGCGTATTTTTACATTGAAGGCTGAAAAAATAATAACTGAATTATTGGAACAGATGACCGTGGATGAAAAGATCGGAATGGTTCATGGAAATGGTTTGTTTCAGAATAAAGGGGTAGAAAGACTGGGAATCCCTTCTATGAAATTTTCAGATGGACCTATGGGCGTTCGGAATGAATTCCAAAATGATAAATGGATTCCCCTGGGCAATACAGATGACTATGTATCTTATCTTCCAAGTAATAGTGCTATAGCATCTACATGGGATGTCAATGCTGCATATGAAGTTGGCAGGGTACTGGGAGCGGAAGCAAGAGGCAGAGGAAAAGACATGATTTTGGCGCCGGGAATTAATATCAAGCGGAGTCCCTTATGTGGGAGAAACTTTGAATATTTGAGTGAAGACCCTGTGCTGACTGCAGAGATGGCAGTTGCTTTGGTAAAAGGAATACAGCAGAATGATGTGGCAGCCTGTGTAAAACATTTTGTAGCAAACAATCAGGAAACTAATCGACTGCATATGGATACTAAAGTAAATGAGAGAACCTTGCAGGAAATATATTACCCGGCGTTTCGACAGTCCGTGCAGAGGGCAGATGTTTATTCGGTTATGGGAGCCTATAACAGATTAAACGGTACCTATTGTTGTGAAAATAACCTGTTGCTAAAGGAAGTATTGCGTGATCAATGGGGGTTTGAAGGAGTTGTAATCAGCGACTGGGGAGCAGTACATAATACGGTAGAGGCGGGGCAGGCAGCGCTTGATATTGAAATGTCAGTATTTGATAATTTCGACGAATATTGTCTGGCAGAACCTTTGAAACGGAAAATCTCGGATGAATCAGTAGATATGGCATGTCTGGATGCAAAGGTGCGTAACATCTTGCGAGTAATGTTTAAGCTAAAGATGATCGGAAACGAAGCGGTACATCGAAAAAGCGGTTCCTATAATACTATGGCACATCGGCAGGTGCTAAAAAAAGCAGCGGAAAAATCTGTTATTTTATTGAAAAATGATAGTAAATTATTACCACTTGGAAATACATATCATAAGAAAATTGCAGTCATAGGTTGTAACGCAGACCGAATTCACTCGGGTGGTGGAGGTAGTGCTGAGATTAAGGCTTTGTATGAAATATCACCGCTTCTGGGAATCAAAATGGAATTTGGAGGTAATGCAGAAATAGTATATGAACCGGGGTATTACATTCCGGAAAAACAGGAGCTTGACGGAGAAAACTGGCAGGCTTCCAGCGTAGATGACAAAGAAGAAATACAACAACAGATTCGCAGGATGAGAGAAGAAAAAAGAAGACTAAAAAAGGAGGCATTTTATACAGACCTATCGGAGACTGAGGAAGAATATCACAGAAGGGCTCTGAAGCTTGCTGAAGAAAGCGACATTGTTCTGTTTGTAGGAGGTTTGGATCATGAATATGATATTGAGGGAGAGGATCGTCCCTGCATGAAACTTCCGTATCATCAGGATGAATTGATTACAAAATTATTAAAGGTAAGAGCGGACACAATCGTAGTCATGATAGGAGGATCTCCGGTGGAGATGCCATGGGAAGAGAAAGCAGATACAATTTTGTGGTCTTATTATGCCGGAATGGAGAGTGGCACAGCATTGGCGGGAATCCTTGCCGGAAGAATCAATCCCAGTGGAAAATTGGCAGAAACTTTTCCTCGTGTGTATGAAGATACACCGACAGGTCATAACGGACAATTTGGGAGAGAAAATATGGTCTGCTATGAAGAGGAAATTATGGTTGGATATCGCCATTATGAGAAAAATGATATTTTGCCGATGTTCTGCTTTGGACATGGACTTTCTTATACGGAATTTGCGTATCACAATCTGCAGGTGAAACAAGAAAATGAGGAAGAAGACAGAGTAAACGTGTCGTTTGAGGTGGAAAACATAGGACAAACAGACGGAAGAGAGATTGTACAGATTTATGTGAGGGATGAAGAGTGTACAGTAATCAGACCGGAAAAAGAGTTAAAGGCGTTCAAAAGCATTCCTCTGAAAGTGGGAAGTGTATGCAGAGTAGAGATTACTTTGGATAGTATGGCGTTTTCATTTTATGATGAGAAGAAACATGATTTTTGTGTGGAACCCGGAATTTTTGAAATATGTGTAGGCAATTCAACGCAAAATATTTTATTGCATCAGAAAATTAAATACCCTAATTGGAGTAAGCGGAATATGTGAGAATGTGTGAAATTCCGATTGTAATTCTCTATAAAATAAAGTATAATACGACATATATAAACATCGGAAGGCCTTGGAAAAACTATATATGTCAGTAAGCGATTTCCGGAAGAGGAAAGAATAGCTACCGCTTTGAGCTGACTGATTTGACTGTCAGCCCAAAGCGGTAGTTTTATTATTTTATGGAATTATGAAAGCGGTTGCCAAATTGGGTTACCGCGAGTATTTCGGAAGATTGTAATATGACGGCAGATGGCGCATACATATGGAGGTGAGACAGTAGAGATATGTCTGCAAGGGATACGGAATCCTTAGGATATGGCTTGCTATTGTAGCGGATTCCGCTTATAATAAAAGCTTGTAACAGCAACGACTCTGAATTGAGGATTACCATGAATATAGAAGTAGATGGATATAATATATGTTATAAAATAACCGGTACCGGTGCTAAGACGGTCGTGATTTTGCAGGGCTGGGGGACGGATCTGGGAGTGTACGATTCTGTGGCCGGCGTGATAGATGGCAGCAGGTACCGCGTGATCCAGTTTGATTTTCCCGGTTTCGGCGGCAGCGATGAACCGAGAGAACCCTGGAATGTGGACGGATTTGCGGATTTTTTCTGCAGATTCATGGAGGCTTTACAGGTGAAACAGGCCATGCTCATCGGACATTCCTACGGCGGTCGTGTGATCATTAAACTGGCTGCCAGAGAGAGTCTGCCTTTCGAGATCACCAATATCATCCTGATCGACAGTGCCGGTATCCTGCCGGTGCGGACGGCTGCACAGAAATGGAAGATCCGCCGGTACAAGATCCTGAAGAAATTCCTGAATCTGAAACTGATATATGCCATGTTCCCGGAAGTCATCGATGACTGGAGGAGCAGACAGGGATCGGCAGACTACCGTAATGCAACACCCATGATGCGGCAGTGCATGGTGAAGGCAGTCAATGAAGATCTGACGGAACTGCTTCCGAAGATCCGTCAGGAAGTGCTGCTCATCTGGGGAGATCAGGATACGGCAACTCCCATCCGGGATGCACATATTATGGAAGAGAAGATTCCCAACTGCGGTCTGGCAGTGATCCCGGGAACCGGCCATTTCTGTTTCCTGGAGAAGCCGGCACAATTCCGCGGAATTATGGAGGCATATTTAAAATGATCATACGTGTGCTGATAGCAATAGCGCTTGCCGTTCCCGCGTATTTTTATACACAGCGGTACAACATGCATATGTTCCAGCTGAACGGCTATAAGAATAAAGAACACCTTCACTGGCTGAAGAAGAATCTCCGGATGCAGTGGATTCTCTGCTTTGGTCTGGTACTGGGTGCAGTGACCTGTGTGTTCCCATACCTTGCCCTTGAAATCTTCGAGTATCTGGTACTTTTCGTGATCATTGTGGTATATCGTGCCATGAAACGGATGAACACGAAGAAAAAGCTGGTGTATACTGCCCGGGTAAAGCGTATGCTTGCTACGGAGCTGATCCTTACGGCCGCGGTGTTCTCATTGGTGTGGGCTTTTTGCGGAATGAAGCGGATTCCGGGATTGTGTCTGATGTTGGTATCCGTGAATTTCCTCCTGAATATTGTGGCAAATGTCATCAATCATCCCATTGAGGCGGGGGTTAACCGGCATTATATCAATGATGCTGTGAGAAAGCTCAAAAGCGTCCCCGGACTTACTGTCATCGGTGTGACCGGCAGCTACGGCAAGACCAGCGTAAAGTTCTATTTGCAGACGCTTTTGCAGGAAAAATATAATGTGTTGGTGACCCCTGAGAGCTTCAATACCCCTATGGGCGTGGTGCGTACCATCCGCAGCTCCCTGAAGCCTGTCACAGAGATTTTTGTCTGTGAAATGGGTGCGAGACATGTGGGAGATATCAGGGAAATCTGCGATATGGTGCACCCGCAGCACGGTGTAATCACCTCTATCGGTCCCCAGCATTTAGAGACCTTTTTCAATATGGAGAACATTCAGAAGACGAAGTTCGAGCTGGCGGATGCCCTGCCGGAGGGCGGTATGTTGTTCTTAAACGGCGACAACGATTACATTAAGCAGCAGGCGGCATCTTCCCGCTATGACCGGACGCCGGAGAAAATTTTCTATCATTCGGAGACGGCAGGAGAGGGCTACTATGCGAAAGATGTGAAAGTATCCCAGCTGGGAACGGAATTCACCGTTGTGACGCCGGAGGGTGAGAGTGAGCGCTTTCAGATGCGCCTCATCGGTGCTCACAATGTCATCAATGTCGTAGGTGCCATTGCGGTTGCGCATAAGATGGGGATGACCCTGAAAGAACTGCGGATTCCGGTACGCCGGATCGAACCGGTGCCCCATCGTATGCAGATGCGGGAGCACGGTCTGGTGACGATCATTGACGATGCTTATAATTCCAACCCCGTAGGATCTAAGGCTGCGGTGGAGACCCTTGCCATGTTTGACGGCATCCGGATCCTGATCACACCGGGCATGGTGGAACTGGGGGAGAAAGAAGCGGAATATAATCATAAATTCGGTAATTACGCGGCGGATTGCTGCGATTATATCCTGTTAGTGGGCAGGAGACATACCGCGCCCATCAGAGAGGGTGTGCTGGAGAAGGGATTTCCGGAGGAGAAATGTCCGGTATTCGACAAGCTGGAAGAGGCGGTATCCTATGCCTATGCCATTAAGGGGCAGGGACATAAATATATTTTATTGGAAAATGATTTACCTGATAACTATTAGACTATTCGACGAGTAAACGAATTGAGCAAAAGGAAAGCCTCGAAGAGGCGGTTTTGCGAAAGGCGTTCTGAATAGTTGTGAGAATCAGGAAATTTTAGGAGGAAAAATAGATGAAGACAAGAGTAGCAATGCTGTTTGGCGGCAAGAGTGTAGAGCACGAGGTATCCGTGATCTCCGGTATTCAGGCTGTCATGAACATGAACACAGACAAATACGAAGTGATCCCGGTCTATATGACCAAGCGCAATGAGATGTACATCGGTGAGGAGATCGGCAAGATCGAATCCTACAAAAATATTGATGAACTGCTGAAAAAGTCCCAGAGAGTCATTATGACCAACGAGGATGGCAAGGTATTCCTGACCCCGTTCCCGGTGAAACTGTTCGGCGGGAAGAAACCGGTAGAGATCGATGTGGCTTTCCCCGTAGTTCACGGTACCAATGTGGAGGACGGTGCTTTCCAGGGGTATCTTAAGACCATGGGCATTCCTTTTGTGGGCTGCGATGTGACCGCGTCTGCCATCGGCATGGATAAATATATCATGAAGGCAGTGTTAAAAGAGTGTGATGTTCCCGTTCTGGATGCACAGCTCTATACGCTGGCGGATTATGCGGAGATGGAGACCTTGTTAGACAAGGTGGAAAAAGGACTTGGTTATCCGGTGATCGTAAAACCGGTAAACTTAGGTTCCAGCGTAGGGATCAGCGTGGCGAAGAACCGCGTGGAACTCACCCATTCCGTAGACGATGCGTTTAAGTATGCGACCAAGGTGCTGGTAGAACATGCCATCACCAATTTACGTGAGATCAACTGTTCCGTACTGGGAGATGAGAATGACGCTATTGCTTCCGAATGTGAAGAACCTCTGCATACCAAGGATATCTTAAGCTATGAGGATAAGTACGTCAGCAATGCCAAAGGCAGCGGTTCCAAGGGCATGGCCAGCGTATCCCGTAAGATTCCGGCAGAACTGTCTCCCGAGAAGAGAGAGGAAGTACGGGAACTGGCAGTCAGATCCTTCAAGGCGTTAGGATGCAACGGTGTGTCCCGTATCGATTTCATGATCGACGAGGATAATGGGAAACTGTATTTTAATGAGATCAATACGATCCCCGGATCTCTGGCATTCTATCTGTGGGAGCCGGTAGGGGTTCCTTACAAGGAGCTTTTGGACCGGATGATCCAGTTGGCGCTGAAGAGAGCCCGCACGGAGGAGAGACTGACTTTTACCTTTGATACCAATATTCTGAACTCCGCAAGCTTTGGAGGCTCGAAAGGCGAAAAATTGTAACCGGGTTTTGCAGATGGGGTTCTGAATCGTTATATATCATTTTATGATCGGTGGGGAACAAATGAAAAAAGGTTAGTTCCGGCAATGGTATTGTGCATCGTGAATATCGTATTATTATGTGCCTGCGGTGTAGGAGAGGCTTGAGTGCTATTGCCAGTATTTATTCGGTCAATCTGCTGTTGAGACTTCGGAATAACACCTGGACGCCCATTGTGATATCCGATCGGTTACAGGAGGCACCGCAGCGTTCCGATGCTGCCACGGTTCCGATCCTGGCCATGTCGGCCAATGCGTTTACGGACGATATCGAGAAATTCATGATTATTTAATAAAAATTTTAGCACTCTCTACTTGCGAGTGCTAAACAAGAGTGATAATATATTATATGTAAAGAGACAGAAAAGAGATGTTGAGAGGTCAGCCGCGCAGGGAATCTGTGTGGCTGATTTTTGGATGAAAACAGTCTTGGTTGTGTGGCTCATCGGTTGGGCAGAATGGAGGGAATATGACGAAGACTACAAAAAGAGATTATTATGAAGTATTAGGTGTCAGCAAGACGGCAGATGCTGCGGCAATTAAAAAAGCTTACCGTAAGCTGGCGAAAAAATATCATCCGGATACGAATGCCGGAGACCCCGTGGCAGAGGAAAAGCTGAAGGAAGTCAATGAAGCGTATGATGTGCTGGGGGATGAAAAAAAGAAAAAATTATATGATACTTACGGTTTTGCTGCTTTCCAGGAAGGATTTAACGAGGAGGCAGCCAGACAGTATCAGGAGCAGTTTAAGAACGGCGGTGGCTTCCATTACACCGGCGGATTCGGAAACGGCGGATTCGGTGGGTTCGGCAATGGTACGTTCCATTACAGCACCGATGGCAGTGGATTCGGTACCGGTGACTTTGAAGGCTTCGGCGGGGATGAGGATATTTTCGACAACCTGTTCGGACAGTATTTCAAAGGACAGAAGGGCTCCGGACGGGGCAGCCGGGCAAGTTACCGCAGCAAAGGTCAGGATGTGGAATCAGGCATCACCATCAGTTTTGATGAGGCTATGCACGGCTGTGACAAGACCTTTACCTTAAGAGATCCGGCTACCGGCAAATCCGAATCCGTGCAGGTGCACATTCCGGCGGGCATCGACACCGGTAAAAGTATCCGTCTGAAAGGTAAGGGCGGCGAAAGCTATTCCGGCGGTGAGAGCGGTGATCTGTATCTGAAAGTGACGGTACAGGAGAAGCCCGGCTGGGAGCGTAAGGGACAGGATCTGTATACTACGGTCAATATCCCTTATACCACCGCAGTATTAGGCGGCGAGATCCGTGTGCCCACCCTGTACGGCGATGTCATGTGCAAAGTGAAGGAAGGCACCCAGTCCGGCAGCAAGATCCGTCTGAAAGGCAAGGGTGTGGTATCCATGAAGGATAAAAATACCCACGGCGATCAGTATGTGGTGATCCAGATCCAGGTACCTAAGAATCTGACCCCTGCGGCCAAAGAAAAATTACAGGAATACAAGAAGGTCAGTGGATGTTAATCCACTGACCTTTTGGCTTATTGAGAAAATTTTTCAGAAACAAGAAAAGCCTGGAAATGTAGGGAAGAATTGTTTATAATATTTTTTCATAAAAAGTATAAAATATGATTTTTATACTATGATTTACACAGGAGGAAATGAATTATGTTGAAATGTTTGAAAAAGATTGATAAGGCTAAAACCGGTATTTTCGCAGCAGGTGTCCTGTTCGGAACCGCAGGTATCAAGATCCTGTCCAGCAAGGATGCGAAGAAGCTGTATACCAACTGCACCGCAGCCGTTCTGCGTGCAAAAGAGTGTGTCATGAAGACTGCCACCACCATCCAGGAGAATGCAGAGGATATCTACGCAGAAGCGCAGCAGATCAACGAGGACAGAGCAGCACAGGCAGCGCAGGAGTATGACGGCGAAGCAGAAGCAGCAGAGACCGCAACAGAAGAATAATCCCTTTCATGAAAGCAGGCATAAATTATGAGATTTGTGATCAGACATGAGATAAAGGGGAGACTCAGAATTCACATTTTGCAAAGCCGCATGAGCTTTGCGCAGGCAGATACCCTGCAATACTATCTGGACGGACAGAACAATGTTGTCAGCGCCAGGATTCAGGAGCGTACCCAGGACGTGACGGTGGTCTACACCGGCTCCAGGGAAGACATTCTGAAGACACTGGAGAGATTCGACTATCAGACCACAGATGTGCCGCAGAATTATCTGGATAATTCCGGCAGAGAGATGAACCGGGAATATAAGGATCAGCTGATCAACAAAGTAGTAATGCACTATGGAATCAAACTGTTCCTGCCCATGGATATCCGCTCTGTGATCACCACGGTAAAATCTTTCAAATATCTCTGGCATGGAATTAAGACCCTGGCAAAGGGTAAGATCGAAGTGCCGGTACTGGATGCTACCGCCATCGGTGTCTCCGTACTGCGTGGAGATTACAGCACAGCAGGCTCCGTCATGTTCCTGCTGGGCATCGGCGAGATCCTGGAAGAGTGGACACACAAAAAGTCCGTCGGGGATCTGGCGAGAAGCATGTCCTTAAACATTGACAAGGTATGGGTCATGAGCGGCGGACAGGAGATTCTGGTGCCGTCCACATCCATCAAGTCAGGAGATCTGGTAAGGATCCACATGGGCAATGTGATTCCTTTTGACGGTACGGTGACGGACGGAGAAGGCATGGTGAACCAGGCATCTCTGACCGGAGAATCCGTTCCCGTGCGGAAAATCCCCGGTGGAACTGTCTATGCCGGAACGGTCGTAGAAGAAGGCGAGCTGACCATCTGCGTCAAGGAGACCGGTGGTTCCAGCAAATACGAGAAGATCATGACCATGATCGAGGAATCTGAGAAGCTGAAATCCTCTCTGGAGGGTAAGGCAGAGCACCTGGCAGATAAGCTGGTACCCTATACTTTCTTAGGCACCGGTCTGGTATGGCTGTTCACGCGGAATGTGACCAAGGCATTATCTGTGCTGATGGTGGACTTCTCCTGCGCATTGAAGCTGTCCATGCCGTTGGCAGTATTGTCTGCGATCCGTGAGGCAAGTACCTACGAGATCACGGTAAAGGGCGGCAAATACTTAGAGGCTATGGCAGATGCCACCACTATCGTATTTGACAAGACCGGAACCCTGACCAAGGCACAGCCTACCGTAGCGGATGTAGTATCCTTCAACGGGCAGCCGGAGGATGAACTGCTCCGGATCGCCGCCTGTCTGGAAGAGCATTTCCCTCATTCCATGGCAAAGGCAGTGGTACGCGAGGCAGCCCGTAAGCAGCTGGTACATGAGGAACTGCATACGAAGGTGGAATATATCGTGGCACATGGTATCTCTTCCACCCTGGAAGGCAAGAAGATCATCATCGGCAGCTACCATTTCGTATTCGAGGATGAGCAGGCACAGATTCCGGAAGGCAAACAGGAACTGTTTGAGCAGCTGTCCGAGGAATATTCCCGTCTGTATATGGCAATCGATGGCAAACTGGCTGCGGTGATCTATATTGAGGATCCCCTCAGAGAAGAGGCACCCGAGGTAATAAAACAGTTAAAGGATCTGGGCATCGGTAAGGTCGTAATGATGACCGGCGACAGCGATCGTATTGCAAAATCCATTGCCGGAATCGTCGGCGTGGACGAGTATTATTCCGAGGTATTGCCGGAGGATAAGGCAAAGTTCGTGGAGCAGGAGAAGCAGGCAGGTCACAAGGTCATTATGATCGGCGACGGCATCAATGATTCTCCCGCACTGTCTGCCGCAGATGTGGGCATCGCCATCAGCGAGGGCGCACAGATCGCCAGAGAGATCGCGGATGTGACCATCGGTGCGGATAATTTACAGGAAGTAGCGACGCTGAAGGAACTGAGCAATGCCCTGATGGCGCGGATCCATAAAAATTACCGCATGATCGTAGGTATCAACACCGGACTCATTGTCTTAGGTGTGGCAGGAATCATTCCACCCACCACTTCCGCTCTGCTGCACAATACTTCCACACTGTGGATCAGTACCAAGAGCATGAAGAATCTTTTGGACAAAGAAGAAATATAAAATCAAAGATAAGCCGATGCATAGCAGGATATACTTGCAGTGGCTTATCTTTTTTTGTAACTGTTCAGAACCCATCTGGGTTCTAAATAAATATTTGTTGTGCAAAACA
>ERZ808240.1162-NODE-1162-length-33375-cov-10.542227_pt1 | contig 33375 bp, 46 predicted proteins | sample MGYA00521084_ERZ808240 | MGnify/ENA primary metagenome ERZ808240 (study PRJEB31516, sample SAMN03275571) | gut metagenome | biome: mammalia-associated habitat; material: feces | host: Papio cynocephalus | place: Kenya | collected 2012-08-06 ... | reverse complement strand
GCGCATCTACGGCTCCTTTACTAACCATATCCATGGCCTGCGGAACAGATACGCCGATTTTATCAGCCAGCATTTGCCATGCCGGAATACCTGCTTCCGTCAGCTGCAGCATTTCATCGCTTTGCACCTTTGCTTTGGCTGCCATCTGCCCTAACGCCAGCGTTACCCGGTCTACGCCTTCCTTACCAAGACCTACACCGGCAGCAGCATCCCCTACTGCCGTCAGCGTGGGAATTACCTGCTCTGCCGTAAAGCCAAATGCTAAAAACTTCTGCGTGGCTGCAGCTACATCATTAAATTCAAACGGCGTCTTTGCAGCGAAACTTTGCAAATCGCTCAGCAGGCTTTGTGCCCGTTCAGCACTGCCCAGCATATTTGTCATGGCTGCCTGTGTCTGCTGAAAGCTTCCTGCAGCCTGCACAGCCTTGACACCCAAGGCGCCTAACGATGCGGCAATACCGGCTATGCCTGCGACTGCTATGTTAGATGCTGTCATTGTTGCGCTTCCCAAATTAGTTTCTAATTCTTTCTTGGTATTTGCCAATTCTTTGCGCAGCTCCGAACTGTTTGCGCCGATTTTAATCAAAATACTCGCTACTGTCGCCATTTTCTTCCGCCTCCTCCCGTTGCCGTTTAAATGATGCTAAAAATGTTTCTTTTTCCTGTTGTACTTCGCCGATTGTTTTTTCATGTAAAAACGGTCGGGCCAACTCTTTAGCTTTGATGCCATGTTTCAAATGAATATTCATTAAGTTGCTGACATACCAAGACACGGCAAAGGCCTTATCTTCCCGCCGTGCCTGGCAGCCCTCAATCATCTTATTCAGTTCCATCGGCGTCAATCTATAAAACTCCCATGGTTTTAACGCCAGCGGTCCATACGCCTGGGATTCAGCCCATTCGAGCCATTCGTAAAAAGACGGGGCAGGATGCTCTCGCTGCTCCGTCTCTACTCGTTTTTTTCGTCAGTTAGATCCTGTTCTGCTTTTTTCGTCAGTTCTTCCGGAAATGCCCCATAATAGGCCGCTTTTCCTAAAATACCGCTTCCGGCAATGGCTTTGACCGCCGGCACAACAAAATCTTCTTCCAGGCTTGCCCCTTCATCCAGTTTTTGCTGTATCTGCTCAGCATACCAAAGTTCATTATGTTTCTTATGGTGTGCCAGGCCAATCATATAAATCTTTATCAGATTATTCAAATTTAGTTCTTGTTTGGCTACAATACCGCTGATACCGCAGCCGCAAACCTGTTCCAGTTGTGCCAGACGGGCAATATTGAAATACAAATACTGCCCTTCGCCAAACTGTTCAAAGGGTACTTTTTTAGGCATACTACGTCACCTCCTAGTGTCCACCGCCGCCGCTAACGGTAGGTTCCTGTAATTCAGAAAGCGCACCGTTGCCGGACAAGGTGCCTTTAATCGTCGCCACATCATCATATTTAGTAGACAAGCTGAAATCAGTAATCGCCGCCCAGCCGGTACGGTATTTTTTGTTTGGGTATTCAAACTTCACATGAACCAGCTGGCCATCATTGAATGCATCTTCCAAGAAGTTCGCGCCAGCGTCGTCCAATAAAACAACGCTTTCCAAATCGATGGACCATTCACGAAGGCCTGCTAAAGAAGCTTTCCATCCTCCTGATGTTTTATGGCTGGCATCAATGGAATCTGCTTTGCGGTTGATGTCACCGCTTCTCTGGCCGCCAAGCAGTGTCCATGTCGGATTGGCTTCTGTCGTGCCTGTATTCAAATAAATCAAAAAATCTTTGCCTGCCTGTGCGACAGAACCGGCGTTTGTCGGTGTTGCATATGTTCTTGCCATAGTTATTCACTCCTATTCTAAAAACGTCACTGTAAACGAAAAAACGGCAATGCCAATGCTGGATGATTGACCTGCCGGTGTACCAAATACAATTTTATCGACAAAGCTGGACTTGGCCCAGCCGTCTAACGTTTCATTATTTGCCAAAACGTCTTTGACCTTCATGGCTAAATCTTCTACAGGAGCCGTATCTTGTTCGCGGCCTTTTGGGTTAGGGCAAATAATTTCAATAGTATATACTGCCGTTGCTTCACGCATTCCCTTGGAAAAGGGAGCGTATTCAACGGTATCACAGCAAATAAATCCGGTTAGTTCCTTCGGATATGCGGGGCCCAAAACCTCCTGCTTCCAGTTGGAAATCTCCGGGACTTCGTCTTTTAATATTTCATACAGCTCATTGGTTACTTGCCTGAATTTATTTTCGCTCATTACGCGCGGGATAACCGGATTACCCCAACACCTCCTTTGCCGCTTCCATCTGTGCCATCTACAGCAAAATCAGCATAGGTCAGAGAGCTTTCTAAGCTCTTAGCAAGCTGCAGATACATCTTGTATTTTTGAAAATAGACATCTTCCGAACGGCTGCCGTCTACCATAACCGTTGTATCAGAGCCTACCATGGCAGCAGCGCATTCACGGCAGGCAACGGCACAGCCCAACTGTTTTACAACAGGACGCGCCGGCAGCTGAATATCCGAGTCGGACAAGCTAAAAGAAAAGGCCAGCCGGTGCAGATAATCATTTGCATACTGAATATCACAGTCTCTGCACGTTAAGATAGTATCTGTAATATCCGCTGCGGTAATGAAATCCATATCAGTACGCCTCCCCAATTGCCTGCCGCACGGCTTTTTCAAACCGTGAAATAATCCGCCGCTGTTCACCGTGGACTGCGTTAAAAATAAACGGGTCTTTTTTCGTTCCCGGATGTCGGACACGCTTGGCAAATATAAACTGGCTGCCATTTGTCCAACGAAGTGCTATTTTTCTGCGCGGTACAATCGTATGCCGCTTTGTTCCCTGGTGCAGATATACTGTAATCTTTCGTGTTGTCCCTACTATGCCGCTAATATCATCACGGGCAAACGATACACTTGTTTTGATGGAGCGTTCCGCATCACCGGTACGTGTAATATACCGGTGATTTTTGCGGGCGCGCTCCTGAATATCCCCGACGGATGATTTCATGGCATCCTTGAGCTTAGCCTGCGTATCGGCAGACACCTTATCCAAACGGCTGGCAACAGCATCCAGCCCCTTGATGGTTATGTTCAGTTCCATAGGCGGCTAGGCTTTAGTACTATTGGCTGTCAGGCAGGCCAACGCACCCGGCTGCACGACCTGCGCGCCATATACAAGCAGCGTGCGGACAGCGTCAGAGAAGGAATCTTCTAAACGCAGCGCTTCTGTTTTGGTAAGCTGCTGGGCAAAAGAAATGGCCATGTTCGTGCCGGCCAAAATTTTATACTTAGCTCCAGCTGTATTTGGCGTGTTGTTGGACTGATAGATATTAAACCCGGCAGCCTGACCAATATAGCCGTTTGCAAGTACGGTATCTGTTTTGGTTGTACCGGCAGATACAAAGCGGTTATCTTTCAGCATGCGGCCGTAGAACCAAGACGGTACAACTACCCAGCGGCCTTCATTGGGTACATTGGCATCGTCCAAGGCGCCTTTTAAATCTACCAGCGCTTCATACGCTGCGTCGGCCGTATCCAATACCAACGGTGTTGTATCGCTGCCTAATCCGGTGGTAATGCCTGCTTTCTTATGAAACCCGGCAATATATTGGTCTACGGTATCGCGGAGTTTATAAGAGGCACGCTGCATGGCTGCATCTACTAAGTTTACATTGGCTTGTGCTGCATCCACATCATCCACTTTAAATGCCGCATATTTTTGCTGATCGATTGTCAGCGTTGTCGGTGTACCGTCTACATCTTCATAGGTGAGGGCGGTTCCTTTTTTGTAGTCATTGACCGTAATATCTGCAATCTGATTGATTTTGACCGTATCCCCAGCCTGGGAAATATCTCCTTCATAATCGCGGTTGCAGAGATTGCCATATACTAAATTTTTATCCAAATGAAGAAGCAGCCGGGCTTCCCAAATGGTTGGAATAAATGTACTAATTGCCATTATGCTTTCACTCCTTTGCTAATCTCGTTCCAGTGTGCATTGATTTCATCACGGGACATGCCTTTGATGTCTTCTATCGAATACTGTTTATCATTGCCGCTTTTGCCGCCACCGCCAGAACCTGCCCCGCTGTGGCTGTCGTTTTTGATAGCCCAAGGATTATCTTTCAGCCAGCTTTCGACACCTTCAGCAATAGAAATTTCCTTATCGCCGGCTTTGTATACCAGGCTGTCATCTTCCTTAGCTTTTACGTTGCCCAACAACAACTGCGTAAACACATCCGGCTGAATAGCTTTTCCTTTTGCCAAAGCTGCTGCCAGCTGTGACTTGATAGCGGTCTGAATCCGTTTGTCACGTTCTTCTGTTACCTTTTTTTCGCTGGCTGTATATTTTTCAGTCAAATCCTTTAGCTGCTTTTCCAGTGCTGTCATTTTGGTTCCCAGTTCTTCCGGGCTGCCAAGCTGTTTGACAACGGCCATCGTAGCTGCCAGATTCTGCAGCGACGTGTCTAAATTGTCGCCGTCACGAAGTCCCAGCATATCCAATACTTTATTGCGGGCCACGCGGTTATTTGCCGCTTCCGTGCGTGTTTTGCTGATTACGTCTTGTAAATCAGCCACCATAGCCCCGCCGTTTTCTATCTTCCCCAGTGCTTCAAAAATCTGCTGCAATGTGTACGCCATTCTGCATACTCCTCTCTGCCGTCCAGGCATAAAAAATAGCCGTTCTTTTACGTCTGCGGTCCGCGTCTGGCGGCGAAAAGACAAGATATAAAATTGTATAGCAAAAAAGCACCTACGTCATGTAAGTGCTTTATGCTCTTTGGACAGCCCGTTGTAAATCTCCTTGAGCATTGTCTTCTATTACTTCCCATTTTCCAGGAGGGATGCCATCATCATCTAAAGAACCCGGACTAATAGCCGAATACAAGTAATCCTCGCCAGAATCATCGATGATCCTCAAAAAACCGCCTTCAACACCAAGACATTGATAAATCTTATTTGATGTTAAGCTGTCTACTCCAAACGACTGCCCTATATATCGGACTTTCATGACTATTTCCCCCTTTCTGTATAACTCTTGATTTTGAATAGCACATTTCCTACTTCTTTATGGTGATACCAATGAACATCAAATATATATTGGTCAGAAGTAATTGTACCAACTATTTTTTGCCATTCTTTAGCCATTCCGCCATAATCTGTTGCTAATTTGTCAGCAATTCTTAGATTGCAATCGGAACCTAGCCCAGCAATAACTTTTTTTGGGGTAGCAATTGTACCTTTGGGAATGAACGCTTCCTTTCCTTCGTCTTCGTATAATAATTGCTGACCTATAGTAACTTCTGATTTTATTATATCATCCGCTATATCTATCGGCAATCGGCTTTTAGCTGTTTCTGCTGACCAATTTCGCATGTACCGCCGCCAGTCTGCATGATGCTCTTCCCATTTTTTAGCCCCCTGTATACCAAGCACCTTATATCGTTCCATATGGCTCAACGATTTCAGCCATTCATCACCGCCTGCACGAATACGGTTCGTCTGCTTATTTTTAATTTCTGAATGATACACCGGCGATAAATGACAAAGACAATGCGGATGCACCGGCAAGATTGGCGTCTTATCTTTCGGAAAAATACCTGCCCCCAATCCCCATAAATCTGCATGGGCATACATATCGCATATATCAAAATGCGGATGGCGGCTGGATAACTTCCAGCGATATGCCGCAACTTCTGCATCCCCATCATACTGATAGTGGAACCCGTCCGCCCATGCTCTTGCCGCTTCTGTCCGGGCAATACGCTCGGCAACATAGCGGCTTTTTTCTTCTACGGCTGTTCTGATGGCGTTTTCTATAGCCTTAGTGTCATTCTCTTCGACAGCCTGCAATAATTGCTTGTAGGCCGTCTTGAGTGCTCTGTTTGGCGCGCCATGGGTTCCCAATCTCTCCGTTTGTCTTTCAGCACGGCGTACCAGCCGCATCAATGCATAATAATCATCATCCGGAAATTCAGAACGCCTGACAAAATGTACGACCTGTTGCATATATTTGGGCAATTCCTGCTTGCGAACAACATGTATGCCGCTGTTGTACCCATCATATAATGCTCTGGCCGCCTGCATCGCATGATTCCCTAATTTTTGTTGCTGCTGTATCGTCGATATAATAGCCCGCCGCATTTCTTTCTGTGCGCCATGCAGTTTTTCTGATAAATTCATTCCCGATGGGTCCCAAGCGTCCCGCAGTTCCGGAAGCAAGGGAATCGTCGGTATGCCGGAGCCTTTGGCAAAGGCTTTTGCAATTGCCGCTTCTACAGCTGTTTCCCAAAACAAATCCATTTGCGATTCCTGCAGGGATTTATCTACCGCTTCTTCTGTATTCATATGGTCTTCTACAATATATGATATGGCCAGACGCACCACGACGCCCGCCTTGCTCATATAAGCAAAAGAAGCTTCCTGAAGTATTTTCTGTATTGGGCTTGCCATGAGCTGTCACCTATTCTTCATCCCCTGCGTGCATTTTATCATTCGTTTGTTTCTGCAGCTGTTCTACCAATTCATCAAACCGTTCATCCGGCATATCCGGGCAATAAGCTGCCATGACTTTCTTCAGCACTTCTTCACGCAGGCCGTCACCCAGTCCCATATCCAAGACAGCTTGTGCCTGTGCCAATTCTTCCGTTACATCTACAATGCCAAAATTATCCGGATACGCTACGGTATACGTAATATCTTCATTGACCCATTGGGCAACCAAATTCATCACAGCTGTTTCTGCATGCGCACACTGTGCCGCAAAATTAGCCAACTGCTGATTGGTGCGCTCAAATTCCCATTGTCTGGCAATGCCGCTGTTATTGTTTTGCGTCGTGCTGATAATAAACGATAAGTTGGCCATGCGATACATTTCCTGCACCAACGAAGCTATCTGGTTTTGTAAAATAGTTGCCGGGTCAGACGGCGGCGCAATGAAATTAGGTTCATGACTGTAATCCGGATTATATCCCAGTGCGTTGTTCGTGCCTATCACCAAGTCTTTGGCATCCAAAGAGGGTATGGTCAGCAATGGGAATGTTTGATTTCGCAATATTTCCCCCAGCCATGAGCAGTGATTATACAAGGCTTTGGCCGTCCGGGCAATCGGCAGCAGTTCCGGCGTCGGCCGCATCGTTTTTTGTTCCAGCATCCGGCTGAACAACGGCACCACTGGAACACGGCCAAGGTTATGCGTACCCTGCTGCAGTGCAATGCCGTCTCCCCAAATCTTCCATGATGTTCTGTCAAAATATACATATCGGTATTGGATGGTTCCGCTTTCTATGTGGGCGATTTCCTTAAATTTGATATATTCCAAATCACCGGTCTTATCAATGCCATATTCTTCCAGATTATCCGGCTCTAATACATAGGCATACGGAAACTGCCGCCGCTGCAGCATTTCCTGCTGGCTGCGTGAATCGACGTTTCGGGCATTATCCACAACGATAAAAGATATACCGTATACTTTGGCCATTACCGCTGCTCGTTTTATAAAGATTTGGATATTTGTGCCTGCAGCATCTGCATCCAGCGAAAAGCTTTTAATAATTCGTTCGGCCGAGCCGTGATAATCACGCAGCGGATTCTTTTTAAAAATGGGATCTACCAATGCGTTGACAATCGGCGCAAAGTAATTCAAGTAATAGGCGTTATTTCGTCTAAACGTGTAGTCTTCCTCACTTTCCCGTTTATGCTTACTCAGATAGGCCCCTGTTTCAAATCCTCCCGAACCAAAATACGCGTCTCGTAATAGCTGATAACCAAACATAGTGCCTCCTAATAATTTACTCGTCTTGCTACAACCTTATTTCGCGTCATAACCTCAGCCATGGCATAACGAACCGCATCAATGGCATGATTGTTTGCATCCGGGTAGGCGCTGATAAATTGCCCATCTTTATTTCGTTCGTACTCATAGCCGACAAATTCGCGGTACGTATTCGGGCATCTTCGTTTGTCAATGTAAATATGTGCCCGGTTCTGCAGCCATTTCATGCCATAGTCAATGCTGTCCGGCCCTTTTTTGGCACCGGATATATTTAGTCCTGCAAGCCCCATCTCTGCAATCGATTTAGGTTCTGCCGCATCCGCCAAAATTCTATGACTGTGTATTCTTGGCTTGATGCGTTCCGCAGCCTGCTTATTGGTCAATTTCTGCTGATAAATCTCATCGAAAATATACAAATCTTCATGTTTGGCGTCGTAATACATCGCCACGAAAGCCAATGGATCGACAGCAAAGCCAAAGTCCAAACCGTAATACAACCTGTCAAAATTTCTTACAAGTTCGTCGCTCATAGCCATATCTTCCACATTCTCGAAGACGGCACCGCCGGTTCCTGTAACTTCACCAAGGTATTCATGCCTATACAAGACTTCGCTTTTTGCCTTGAGCTTTTCCGCTTCCAAGATAAATTGCTCGCCCAGCCAGTCACGGGGTACCTGCCGATACGTAGAATGATGAACAAATCGGTCCGCATCGTCTGCCAGTATTTCCTCATTGACCCAGTTATTCCGGCTTTTGGGCGGGTTGTACGTGCAAAATACCCAGTATGTGGAGCCGCCACGCAGGAGCGACTGCAGGACATTACGGATTTCTTCCATACCGCTGAACTGATCCAATTCCTCGAACCACACAATCCCGACATAGCCAAAGGGCAATTTGATAGATTTTACTTTTGCCGGGTCATCCAGCCCGAAGAACAGTATCTTCTGCCCTGTCGGTGTGTACGTAATCTCATGAGGCGATGTGATGAATTTGTACCGATCCAGCACGCCAAGCCGCTCAATACCCCACTGAATTTGAGGATATACGCTGTTTTTAATGGTATTGCGTACTTTGCGCAGCACAACAGCATGACACTGCGGATGCTGCATTAAGAGAAGCGGAATGTCTACGCCAACAAAGGAAGATTTTGTGGAACCGCGCCCGCCGGCAAACCAATAAAAAGTATGTCCATGCTGCTGTATATCCCAAAAAGCATCATCAAATGCCGGTGATACCAGCGATGCCACATTAACTTTCATCGGTATGCTCCTCCTTCCTGTCAAATGTAAATGTTACTGTTTCTGCTTGTTTATCTGTATTCCGTTCCGCCACATCAGCTTTAAGCTTTTCAATACGTAGCTGCTGTTCTTCTTTTTCTAAATCAACAAAACGGCCTAATCGTTTTTCCAGGGCCTTAGCCGCTTCCAGGCGGTCCCGCGCTGATGCCTGTTTCTGCATGATTCGTGCCTCGCTGCATCCATCGCCAGTACCTTCTGTGACAATAACATCTTCCGCTACTTCCCCGCGCATGACAGCGGTCATAAACTCCAAAATCTCACTGAGCGTCGCTGTACGGCTGCTTTTCAGTTCCTGCAGGCGTTTTTCTATGGCCAGCTTTATGACAGGTTTTGACAGGTTCTCTGTGCCGATCCGGTTTGCTATACGCTTACTGTACCCAGCTTTTCGAGCAGCTTCTGCAGCATTTCCGGTTTCGATAAAATAATCAATAAACCGCTTTTGTTTTTCCGTCAGTTTCACTACATATTCACCACCATCCTGTTCGTCTATTTTGTACTTGGCAGGTACAGAAGGGTTCGAACCTTCATCTGCAGTTTTGGAGACTGCCGTGCTGCCATTACACTATGCACCCATAATTATTTAAAAAATCTGCGTCGATTTCCAGATTTTACAGGTCCATGAACCAACGCCGTGCGGTTATCTGCCTCTTGTTTAGGCGGCTGCCATGCACGTTCTCTCCCTGGGAGTTCTTTGTGGGCAGTGCAACGCTTGTGATGATTTTTACAGTTCCGTACAGCATACTGTTTCATGGTTTCACCTGCTTTCATGAAAGCAAAAAGAGACCCGCCAACAAGTCTATTTCAAAAATAGACCCTCAGCAAAGTCTCTTTATAACAAATATATAGAACAGGAATACAGGCGCATAGTGTATACAGCCTGTGTTCCTTGGTTCCTTCTTTCATGTTTTTATTATATCGCATCTTTCCGCCTTTTTCATTCGCGAAATATTTCCCAAGCACGAGGTTATCCACAATGTATACACATTTTTACTCAACAAAAACAAATTGCGTTTGAATAGGCATAGCCCGCAAGCCAAAATAACGGTTCGCTAACTCCTGTAGGGCTGCCTTACCGTGCTTGAAACAAAATGTCGTACTGGCATTAACGATTTTAGCTGTGCATTCCCAGCTCTTTACCCCGTCAATGTAATAGTTTTCCAAAATTCTCCTGTCCGTATCATCCAGTTCATGCAGACATCTTGTCAATCGATTCATTCGCGTTTTGACATCTTTTAAATTTCGTTTTAGCCGTTTCTGCTCTTCTTTTAACTGTTCATGCCGGAGATAGTCCTGTTCCTGCGGGCTGGTTCCATCACTGCCGCCGCAACCGCCGGCACCTGAAAGAGCAGGCACCCGCGGAACTGGTTTTTCTGCCAAGATAAAATCTATATCTTGAATGCGCATTTCTGTATCATGGATATACTGTATAAATGCTGCGTAATGCAATAGATATTCTTTTATAATCAAGACATAATCGTTATGTTCATGAATCATACGTACTGGCATTATACTACCCCCTTTTTATGGCGCGGCGAAAACTTCGTTCTGCCGTATATTTTCGATGCGCTGAACAATATCGCTCATTTTTACATTTCCGTACCCATTGGCCAAACTCGTCAGGAAACCAATAATACGCCCCATCATCCAAAAGCCGCCCGCAATATGCACAGCGGATCCGGATTTTAGGCGGAGCCGGTTCGGTCGTCCATGGCGGAAGGGGCTTCTTATTTTTCCAACGCCTGTTTTTGCGTCCCATTTCCTTTCTCTCCTTTGCTATTTGTTTAAATGTGTAATTTATCGTTTCAATGGCAAAACTTGCTTATACGGGAAACTAAAACGTATTAGTTATACTTTTTCTGTTAAGCAAGATGCCGCCCAAAAAGCAAATGTTATCCAAAATAAAACAATGTAAATTTTTAAAATCCACCATGCGATTCGTTTGCTCACGGTATCACCTCCCCCAGTTTTCCCTGCTGTTTTTCCCGCTGCGGTACGACGAGTCCTTTTTGCTCTGCATCCCGCAGCCGCTTCAGCAGGGGCAATAATATATCTACATAATCATTCAGCGGTTCTTTCGTTTCGTTGTACTGCTGCATATCGCGCCAGCCATGGCCGCCGATAATGGGACGAATAACATAGCCATATACAGCGTCTTGCACCAACTCACAGCCATTGGCACGCAATGCGCAGAGAATCGTTGCCAAATCACTATCAAGAATAGCCGCTTGCAATAACAGCCATGCCCATTGCCAACGGTCAGCCGGATGATACTTTTCAAAATCATCCGGATATTCTTCAACAGGCCAGTTTTCCGGTTTGCGGGCATTTTCAACGTGCTGCACGATATTTTCTACCAAGCCTTTTATATCTGGGTCGCGCTGTAACAGTTGGGTATGCGGCGTTTCCATTGCTTCCAAGACTTCACGGAAAGCGGACCGAGCTCGTTCAATCATTTTCTTACGTCCCATAATAGCCTCCCATTCTACAGATTATCAATTTGTACGTAGATGCCTGACCGCTGGGCATAAAATTTTTGAATCGTTTCAGACGCCACCTGGGCATCATCTTTCCAAAAGCCAAGCACTGTCAGAACATCTTTCAGCATCTTGACCAGATTGTCTGTATCAGGCTTTGTTGTTTTCCAAGTCTGCGCTGGGTGCCGCTTTGTCGGCGGATATATCCATTTCGTTACCAAACAGACGGGCCCTTCCAGTGGCTTTTCGGGACGGTACCTTATAAAATATGCCATAAAGCGCGCCCGTGTTTCCCGGACGGCAGGCGGCTCATATGTATGAGGCTTGCCATGTTGTACGGTGATTTTCTTCATCTGATGTGTCGCCGATGGGATTTTTTCCAGTGGAATGAAAATATGCATTACGACATCCCCTTTCGAGCTTTATCAATCCAATACTGGGCAATTATCTTATCACAATCTTCAAATGGTTCGCATGCCTTACCGTCTTTACGCACAGGGCATTTTAGACAACTGTCTACCATATTATCTGCCATAAGCCACAGTGCTTTTTTGTATAATTTTTTCTTCTTCATTTTTCTTCTCCTTTCACCGCCGCATAGTCCTGGTTCAGGACGACAAATAGGAATAGGGACAAGGGGCACTTTCAGCCCCCTTGTTCCCCTATTTGTTGTCCAAGGACCCCACAGTTTTATGCATGGACGGACATTTATATATATATAACGGATGCCGTCCATTTTGTCCGCATAAATATAACGGCATCTGTACGGCTGTCCGTATTTCTATACAATGATATTAATTTGGGACAATTCCGGCATCCGTACGGATGCTGTTACCGTTTAGTTACAATTCCATTTACAAAATCAAAAGCATCGTCATCTTTTAAATACCGCCGGACACTTCTTTCTGTTATTTCCATATACTCAGCTAGGTCACTAACTGTTACCTTTCCGTTTATCAGACAAGCGTTATACGCATCTTCTAGCTGGGCTTTTTTCGCCTCTTTTCGCTTCCGTTGCGTTTCCTGACCTTTTTGCCAGGGAGCTTTGTCACAGTCCGGCGTCAGCTTATCCAGTTCGCCGCTGTCATCCAGTTTATGAATCGGATACTCAAACCACACATTCAAAGGGCGAAACGGTTTGAATTCCCGCAGCGTCCCTTCGATGCGCCAAGCTGTGCCGGGAAGCCCCACTTGATCGGACGTATTGAGCTGAATCATATCCAGCAAAGCATCGGCATCACGGGCAAACACACCGCTGCCGCTGGCTCTATCCATAGAACGCTTGCTTCCCTGTGCCCCTTTGCTGTGATGATGGCAGTAGATGACAGCGCAGTTCAGTTCGGTGCATACCTTGTCAAACTGATTGCAAAAGTGCGCCATCTGGTCGGCGCTGTTTTCATCGCCTGTAATGATTTTATAGATAGGGTCAATGATAATGGCCGTGTAATTTTTCTTGGCGGCACGGCGGATCAGCTTGGGTGCCAGTTTGTCCATTGGAATGGATTTGCCGCGCAGCTCCCAAATATCGATGCTGTCCAAATTGTGCGCCGGATAGCCCAGCGCATCATATACATCTTTGAAACGGTGCAGACAGCTTGGCCGGTCCAGTTCGAGATTGACATAGAGAACACGGCCTTGCGAGCAGTACCAGTTGAGCCATTTACGGCCTTCGGCAATGGCGATGGCCAGTTCGATAAGAGCAAAGCTTTTTCCTGCCTTGGATGGCCCGGCAAGCATCATCTTGTGTCCTTTCCGCAGTACGCCGTCAATGAGTGAAGGCGATAACGGCGGCAAGTCGTTCCATACAGCCTGCAGGCTTTCCGGGTCCGGCAAGTCATCATTGACCGCTTCAATCCATTCACGCCATTCCAAGAAGTTGGATTTGCCGATATTCGTATCAATGAGATACTGCTTTTTCCCTTTGCGCATGACGCCGGGCATGCGGGACAGCCGTGACGGATTGCGGTTCTGCTGGTCGATATCCAAGCCATTCTTACGGCAAATCGCATATAAATAATCGACACGTTTCCGATATTCGTCATAGCTGCCGGCATCAATATGGACGATAGCATGCACGCTTTTGCCGCCGCTGTAAACGAGACATGCGACAGGGAGTTCCAGCTGGCGAATGATTTCGTTCTGCTTTTCCAGTTCCATACTGTCCGATTCGACCAGTGCATAGCGAAAGTCTGTAACATTTTCGTTGCGGACGCCTTTGCCGTCCATCGGATTAAAACGAATCCAAGCCCCGACTTCTTCTTTATAATCACCCAAAACAGCGCCAATATCCCCGTCGCAGACCGTCAGTTCTTCAATGAGTTCGCCGGCTGTGCGTTTAAAATTTCCCTTGCTGGGCAGAAATTTGCCGTCTTTTTCCCAAGATTCCGTAACATAGCCAACGTAATCCGTGCTATCAAACAACGTAGACAGATATTTAATCAGTTCATTGGCAGGATTCCAGGTTTCCGGCTCTACCAATTCTTTTCCTTCAACCCAGTTTTTATCAACGACAACCTGCTCATCCCGTTCTGGAATGACATCATCCCAACCATAGACGACATCCGGCCCGGCAGACGGCATCCAGCCGCCGCGTTTAGCCATATCGACAATCGTTGCCCCGGTTACCAGTTCAGCAGCATTGCTGCCAAAGGTCCGCCATTTCCGTTCGCATTCACCGGCATGATAGCGTCCGGCATCCCGAAGGCTCCAGGCGTCCCAATCGTCTGCACTGTAACCTTCAAGTTTTAAAGCCATGCCGACATTCACCCACTCCTGATAGGTGCAAAAAGACGGGTCGATGTAGTCTAGGAGCGGGATTAGATTGATATTTTCCATTTACACCGCCCCCTCTTTATTTAGGCTGATATTGTGCCGGGATGATACCTTTGGGTATCCGCCAGCCAGATGCCGCAATGCGGGCAATGAGCTTGGTGGCCGCTTTAAACGTCCACGTGCCTACATGCTGAAAGCCGCGAGCCTCTAACAGCCGTATTTGCCGTGCCGTAGCCAGGCCCAGTTCTTTTCGTTTAATGAGTTTATCCAAAATGATTTTAGCCTTGCCGGCATTGTCTATTTCATCGGGAAAAATGCCGAATTTTTCCAAAGCCCGCAGCTGTTTATCTGTCGGCGGCATCATTTCCCAGCCAAATGATGGCACATAGCTGGCCAGGTCTTCCGCTTGGATGGATAATTCAAACTGCAGCGGGTCTACCAGTTTACGCTTGCGTTTCTTTATGGCAGCCAGTTTATCCGCTAATGCGGCTTCCCGATCGGCAACGACATCATCGGCGGCTTCCTGTGCTAATGTTTCCAAGTCAGCAGGTTCATTGGATTCGTTCAGCTTTTCTGTCATCTTCTTGGCTACATCTTCTGTTTCTGCGATGAGGCAGGCGGGCCGGCATAATTCATGTTGCTCTGTATTCCAAAGGAAATCTAAGAGCAGCACTTCTTTTTTACCGGGGAAAAGCCGGGTGCCGCGGCCTACCATCTGGCTGTAAAGACTGCGGCTTTTGGTCGCCCGGAGAATAATGACACAATCTACTGACGGGCAGTCCCATCCTTCTGTCAGAAGCATAGAATTGCAAAGAACATTGTATGCGCCATCATCAAAATCTTTTAATATCTGTGCCCGGTCGTCACTGCTGCCATTGACTTCGGCAGCGCAAAACCCGGCGTCATTCAAGATACGGCAAAACTTTTGACTGGTTTTTACTAACGGCAGAAAAACGACGGTTTTCCTAGTACGGCAGTACGTTTCCATTTCTTTGGCAATAGATTCTAGATATGGATCTAACGCCGTGCCAAGTTCACCTGCCTTATAGTCTCCTGCTGAAAAGCCAACACCGGAAATATCAATCTGTAAGGGAATCGTCTGCGCAACAATACGGCAAAGATAGCCGTCTTTGATAGCCTGCACCAAACTGTATTCATAGGCCAGACTGTCGTAGTAACTGCCAAGATTGCGCATATCCGTTCTATCCGGCGTAGCAGTAACACCTAAAACTCTTGCTTTGTCAAAGTACTGTAAAACGTGCTGATAACTGTCTGAGACACTGTGATGGGCTTCATCAATAATGATGGTATCAAAATAGTCGCTGGCAAACTGATGCAGCCGTTTTTCTCTTGTCAGTGTCTGTACACTGCCGACAACAATGCGCCGCCAAGAACCAATACAAGTCTGTTCCGCTTTTTCTACGGCACTTTTGAGGCCGGTTGCTTTAAAAATCTTATCGCTGGCTTGTTCTAAGAGTTCTCCGCGGTGCGCCATAATCAAGACCCGTTCTCCCACGCGGACCCGGTCTTCTGCGATTTTGGCAAAGACGATAGTTTTGCCGGTTCCTGTCGGCAAGACTAGGAGTGTTTTTGTATGACCGCTGTCCCATTCATGCAGGACGGCTTGTTCAGCCGCCTGCTGATAGGGACGCAGCGAAAGGCTGCTGCTCATTTAGAACGCCCCCTGTGTATATGCCGGGCGCGGTGTTGATTGCGCCGGTGCTTTAGGTGTTGTATCTTTGTCATAAAAGCGTTTTACGTCATTGTAGTCTTTGTTGTTGTACTTGCGGATACTTACTTCCATCCGGCCCGTAGCACCGATAAGCTGCCCCCAGGCGATGCGGAAATGACCATCACCGCGCTTCATCATGCCGAGTGCGCAGGCAAAATTAGTCAGCTGCCACTGGCTTTTAGAGTGCAAAAACAGGTTTTGGCGGATACGTCCTTTAGTGCCGTCCGGGGTTTGCACTTCATACGTAATCTTTGCCATGGGGCATGCCGGCATTTTATCACTGCCTTCAAAACGAGCCCGTTCAAAATCGACAATTGTAAAATCATAATCTCCCGCTGGGACGGTTTGAAACGAGTCCTCTACTTCGGTATATTCATCATCCCAACTAAATGCGCGTTCTTCTACCATAATATTTACCTCCTAAAATGGTATTTCTTTCAATTCTTTGATAACTTTCAACATCTGCGGAAAAGCAGCCACAAGGCATCCCATAATAAAATCTGTAGGATAATCCTGCAGCGGCATATCTGCCGGGAAATACCCTTTGTGAGCTACAGCCTGCTGGATATCCTGTGCCGTAACATGATTGGCTGCCATCAGGTCGGCTAATTCTTTGGGAATCCCATCATCCGCGGCCGGTACCGGTTTTACTGCAGGCTGTGGTGTTTCTTGGTTCTGAGATTCCGATTTAAACTCTGCCTGTTTCGTAGTCTTAGTCGGTGCTGGCTGCGGCGGTTCAGATAAGCCAATTGCCGGTATACAATGAGCAATCTGTCCGTAGTCAAAAGGCAGCTCTTCCGGAAGTCCATGGCGATTCTTGGCATCCCAGCAGGGATTATGAAGCGTATGCATGACCCGCTGGCCGCCGCTGACTTTCTTTTTGCCATCTTTCGAGGTGATGACAATTTCCTTGTAGTTAGCAAAGAGCACCATATCCGCCCATTCTTTTGCCAATGCGGCACACTGGTTTCCGGCTTTGTTGCCAAGTTTCAGCTCATAACGATCATATGCCCCTGTTTCTTCAGGAAGCTCGAACTTGCGAATGATACTATGCGCCGTGAGGACGACGTTCATACCCGCATCAATTAGGTCGGAAAGTCCGTCGAGCATCCGGCCGAACTCTTCCTTAACGTAGGTATACCCTTTCCCATACCCAAAATCTTCCACACTTGCTTTGCCATTTGCCTGGCAGACAGCTTCTTCACAGAGACGTTCGGCCCAGTCAGCTGTATCGATGACCAGTGTCTGATAATCCATGTGGTCGGCTTTCAGTTCTTTGATGTATTGCCGCAGCATCTGCCAGGATGTAGGCCGTGGCAGGCGGTCAACTTCCAGATGACCCGTGCTTCCTTCCGTATCGATGAATAAGGGACGCGGGAACTGGGAGGCAAAGGTAGACTTGCCGATTCCTTCCGGGCCGTAGATGATGACTTTTTGCGGTTTGACGATTTTTCCTGAAATAATCTTCATAATGCTTTCCCCTCTCTAGAAGGTGCCAGGCGTCCATTTCGGTGCCGGCGCTTCTGTTTCTTGCGTTTCTTGCGGTTGTGATTCATGTTTTACATAGCCGTCTTCAATAATGATGCTGCAGGTATCGTCTGTGCCGACGCGGGTAGCAATGACTTGCAGTCCTTCTTTTTCCAGCCATGTACCGAAGTCCCGCAGCGTTTCTGCATCCATCTGTTCCAGCTTGTCCATAAGAACAAAGCCGCAGTCCGGATTGAGTTTGCGAATAATAGCCGTAGCCACCTGCAGCTGTTCAGACCCGCTCATGCAGTCCCATTTCTGTCCTTTATATGCAAGTTCTCCATCTGTCACAGTCAGCTCCGGCAACGGCATATCTGCGGCATCTAACAATGCCAGTCGGTTTTTCTGGACCTCCTGTATTTGGCTGGACAAATCAGTATACTGACCGCCAAGTTCATCGGCTTCAGTCTGGACACGCTGCTTTTCAGCATTAGCCCGGATTTTCGTATTGATGGCATCAACGTTGGCAATATCCTGTTCGAGTTCCGCCGTACTTTCATCTTGCCAGTTGACGGCTGCCATTTCAGCTTTAGTGATATTGTTCGTTATTTCCGTAAATTCATTAACCAATGCTTTCTTTTTAAGTTCCAGCTCATCAATCTCCTGGCTTAATTTTTCTTTATGTTCTTTCAGGCGTTCCAGCATTTGCCTATTGCGCTGATTTTCGATATTTTTCGCTAAAATAGCTTGCTGTCTCTGGATCAGTTCCGCTGCGCTGATTGGTTCTGCTGGGGTATCTGGATACCACGGCAATTCATCGGCGTGTTTTTTCTTGCGGTCTGCAATACGGCCTACTTCTAAACGCTGGTTATAGAGCGATTTTTCTTCACGATCCAACGTACTTAGTTGGTCGCCAATACCGATAATCTGCAAAAGCGTTTCCGCTTTTTCTTTCGTGCTGGCTTCCATAAACTTCGGCAGGTCAAGAGCCAGTTTTTCAATAAAGCTGTCTAAGAGCTGTTGCCCGGCTTTCTGCCCGGACGGGTCGATGACATGGAGAGCCGAAGATTTTCCTTTGCGTTCCACAATCAAGCCATTGCTCAATTCAATATGAATAGATGGCGGGGCAGCACTGCCTTGACGCTGTGAGCCGGACGGTTTCAGCTTATTTCCGCCCAGTGCCCAAGCAATAGCGTCTAGCACGGATGTTTTTCCTTGCCCATTCCGTCCGCCGATGACAGTCAAGCCGTTTTCCGTTGGCGTCAACGTGACTGCCTTGATTCGCTTTACATTTTCTACTTCTAAACTTCTGATTTTTACTGACATATAAAGCTCCTTTGTGATACAATATCCATGGTTATATATTTTTTGTGTTAGCCGTTACTTGCGCCAACAGGTAACGGCTTTTTTCTATTATTCTTTAAAAATAAGATAGTTTATTGCGGCTTTCAGATTTTCTTTTTCGCTGCTATCTAGTCGTTCGCATATTTCCCGCAGGATGCTCATTGCTGTAGCCTGCACTGCTATCGGATCTCCTTTAATCAGCGTCAGGCGTTTCTTTTCTGCTTTAGATACAACCGTAAAAATAACCGCGTCTGTTTCTTCCGGTTCTATGTATTTTTGTATTTTATCCATATATTCCTTGAGGATATTTATATCATCCTTGTCTATCATGTGTATCTCTCCTTATTTGCTGATTTTTAGCCGCATCCCTGGCTGAATGCCGTCTTGGCTAAGCTGATTATCTTCTATAATTTTTGCTATCGTCTGCCGGACATCGTCTTCATCGGACGTATATCGCCCGGCGATGTCCCATAGCGTATCGCCTTCTTCGACGGTGTAGTATGTGACTGCCGGTTCCGGCTTGTCTGCCTGCCCGACGTACACGCCGAGAGCCACGGCAACTGCAAACGCTGCGGCAATCAGCTTACCTCTGCCGTTTCTTCTTCTCATGTTTCTTCACTTCCTTCCACAAAACTAATTAACTGATTTTTTGTACAGCGGACTGTGCGCCCATACCGGAACCCGATATCGTTGATAATCGAGTAGGACTGGTTCATGCCAATTCTTAAGAATTTGGCCACGTCTTTTGCCGTTAAGATTGGTGGCAATCCCTTATAAATGTCTTGATTCATATCATCGCTCCTTTCTTTATATTTCTACTCTGCCACCCGCTCATGCTATAATATCCATGAAAGGCCGTGATAATTATGACCAATGAACAATTGAATAAATTAGTTCAATTCATAGGCATTACTTCTAAATCTATGCTTGAAATTTCAGCCGCATTTCCTAATATATCGAAAGAAGACATTTTTAATGCGGTTAGTGGCAGAATGAGATATTATTTAAATGATTCTTGTCAACCTTCTTTTTTAACTCGTATGGAATTAACCCCAGCACTTCCTATAGAACATCCGGATGAGGTTTTGTTATTTGCTGTTCCACCTAAAAACTATTCTCTCCATTATCAGATAAAAGATACTGATGTATTTAAATTATCTGAGTCCGGAAAAGATCGGCTGTACAATCTTCGGAAAGATGAATCTTCTCAAAAACTGGCTAATAACAACTTACAAATAGCTAAAGAATCGCTTCGATTAGCCCGTGAAAGCGTCCAATATGCTCACAAGGCATATTGGACTTCTATCATTATTGGTGGAATATCTATCGCTATAGCATCAGCTTCTTTATGGCAAGGAATGCATTGACCAAAAAAATTACAATAGAAATCGCCAATACAATATATGCCCTTGATTCCATCCTGCGTGTCTGTGTATATAACTCCGTTATATCTGCAAGCTTTTTCTTAAGGTCCGTCATTCGCTTCACCCCCTCTCTTCGCTTCCTTCTGCTTGTACCTCTCTACCAGCTCATAAAATAAATGATTTACCAATCCATTTACAGTTACGCCCTGTGCTTTGTTTTTAGAAAATTATCTATTTATCTTTTATTTTATTTAGAAAATATTCTAACTTTAAATTAAAAAAAATGGCTACTTTTTGTAAATTCTCTACGGTAGGACTTGATTGTTGCCATTTGGCAATTGTCCCATTAGCAAAGCCAAGTGTTTGTTCTAGTTTGCGAATAGAAATTTTTTTAGAATCGCAAATACGTTTTATATTTTCATATATCATTTTCTCATCTCCCGTCAATTGACATTTTTTAGAAAATATTCTATTATTAGGTTAGGAATACTATAGAAAACTTTCTACAGCCTTATTATATTAGAAAGCTTTCTACTTGTCAATATTTATTTAGAATATTTTCTATGCTAATGAGGTGTTTTTATGGATATTGTTGATAGAATAAAAAAATTATGCGAAGAGAAAAAAATCAGCATAATGCAGCTTGAACTTGAACTCGGTTTTTCAAACGGCTCTATATCAAAATGGAAAAAATCAAGCCCTAAAGTATCAAATCTTGAAAAGGTAGCACAATATTTTTCAGTTTCAATAGATTTTCTTTTGGGAAAATCTACTACTAAGATGCATCTATCGCAATCTCCAACAGGCTACTACACCGACCCGGAAACGGCAGAAATGGCCGAAAAGTTGCGTATTGACCCAGATATGAAAGTACTATTTTCGGCAGCTAAGGATTTAACTCCTGAAGAAATGCAACAGGCTGCTGATTATGTAAATTACTTAAAAATGAAGGGACGCAATAAGTGAATATAAATATCGTCATAACCCACCTGACGCCGCACGTAAAAGCCATGACCACACCCAATGATGATGGCACCTATACAATTATCGTAAATGACCATTTATCCCGTGAAGAAGCTATCAAGGAAATTGTCCACGAATTGACACACATCGAAGGCAATGATTTCTCCGCCGAAACCCAAGCAACGCTGCTGGAAGAAATGGTCCGCCGGAACACCGATAGCTGCGATGTAGGCAAATTCAATTTTTTCTACCATTATGTGAGTGCATAAATTTTAAATTGTTTTATTTTTATTATCTCAATATATTACAAAGGTGGTGAATTTTTTGATTAATATCGAAACGTTGCGCCGCTATTTCGCCGCTGATGCCGTATATGTGACACAGCATACGGCTAAACGATTTCGTGAACGCGGCATTCGTATGAAAGATATAAAAACAGCCATTGCAGGTGGACGTATTATTGAACAATACGAAAATGATACGCCATTTCCCAGCTGTTTAATATGCGGCCCTAGTACTTCAGAAAACGCACTTCATGTTGTTGTCAGTGACGAAGGTTCGGCTTCCAGTATTATTACATGTTATTTCCCGGATCCAAATCTTTGGGATAATAATTTTACTATTCGTAAAAAGGAAGGATGATATATATGAAATGCTTTAGTTGTAAATCTGACACCATGATTGACACTACTACGACCTATTTTGCACCATTACCAAATTGTTATGTCATTATTGAAAATGTTCCTTGTAAAAAGTGCAGTCAGTGCGGAGAAGAGTATTTTTCAGCCTCTGTGATGGAAAACATTGACGATATTCTAGATAAAATCGAACATATTGCCAGCAAAATTTTTATCCTTGATTACCACACAGCGGCATAGATAAAAAATTTCGTCACTATGCACCAACACGAAGAAATTACACCAGACCTAGCAAAAACGGGAGAGTTTTTACTTTGCAAGTTAATGGAGATTCAATGTTACCAAAATTAGAAGAGGAGGTAATTAAATATGAATATTACTTTAGTATTTGGAATAATTGAAATAATAATTATTGGTTGGTATATATTAGCTAAAAAAAATCCTCAAAAATATGCGCAATTTCTTAAATCCCCTTATAAGAAAAAGAGAGGTTTAATTTGTTTATGCGCCTTATTCTTATGTGGATTTATCAATATAATTGTAAACCCAGTTCCGCCCACTACTCCCGCCAGTCAAAAACAAGAAACACAACAATCCTCTCATAAGTCAGATTCTAAGTCGCAACAATCTTCTAATAAAGAAATGGATGCTTATAAAAAATTCGTTTCCTTGCCAATGGGAAGTGATTACGACACGGTAAAAAATACATTTGGAGTAAATGGAGAATTAAAGCATGAAAACGAGGTTGCTGGAATTAAGACACAAGCCTATGAATTTAAAATAGGATCCGCAGTAGCAATGATGACGTTCCAAAAAGGAATGCTTACCAGCAAGGCAATGGATAGCCTTTCCTTCTATAAACAGCGCGGAGATAAAATTACATTAGCAGAATTTAATCAAATTCAAATAGGCATGTCATATGAACAAGTAAAAGAAATATTAAAACGTGATGGACTGCTTAAATCTCAAACCAATATTGCTGGAACAACTTCGCGCTTAATTTCTTGGATTAATTCGGATGGTTCAAACGTAATAATTACCTTTGGAAATAATAAAGTAAATTCGAAAACTCAATCAAATTTAAAATAATTTTTAGAAAATAAATGGTAACATTGAATCGTTATGTGAGTGCATAGAAAGGAGTTTTATTATGAATACACAACAAAACCAACAAGAAAAGAAATTTTTAACTAGTCAGAGTAATCCTGAAATCAAAGAAAAAATCCGCCAGGCATCTGAGCTAATGATGCGGCGAAACTATCAAGCCTATAAGGATTTGGAAAACAAATGAGCGCAGAAAAAGATACGATTGCTATTATTTTAGACGATGTACTGGCTTTCCATGAACATATGGAAAAAACTTTCGTCATGGATAAAGGTATCCATAACATGGGATTACTGGAGTCAGCTATAAGTACACCGTTTCAAACATTCGGCGGGCAAGATCTATATCCATCTATTATCGACAAAGCTGCCCGGCTCTGTTATGGTCTAGCCAAAAATCACCCCTTTCGCGATGGCAATAAGCGATCTGCAGTTCACAGTATGCTGGTTTTCTTATACATAAACGGAATAGAATTGAAATATACCCAGCTTGAGTTAGAAGAAATGATTATCGCTGTCGCTGATAGTCAGATGTCTAGTGAAGAATTGAAAAAGTGGATTGAAAAAAGAATAGAATAAAAAAAAATCTCGATACCGTACTAGAACACGATACCGGGATATGTTTGTAAAGGAAGGAGGTAAATCATTGCACGTTTACAAAAAGCCGTCAGGGCTATGGGCCTATAAAATTGATATAGGCAAAAATCCACAGACGGGAAAAAGACAACAAAAGGAAAAAGGTGGGTTCAGGCGGGCAAAAGACGCCAGGATAGCTGGCGAGGAAGCACTGCAGCGATATCGGAATAAGGGATTCGCACGTCCGGAAGCTGTGACGTTTGGAGATTTTGCCAAAGAGTGGCTAAAGACATACGCGACCGTTGCCAAAGTATCATCCGTTCGGATTCGAAAGCACCAGCTGGGGCACCTTAACCGCTACTTTGAAAAAATCCCTGTTCAAGAAATTCATAAGAAGCAATATCAGGACGCCTTATTATCTCTTACAAAGACACTTGCGCCTAATACAATTTCAGGTATCCATGCTACGGCTAAAATGATTTTCAAACGTGCCATAGAATACGAGCTTATTTATTCAGACCCGACGGAGTTTGCCACAGTGCCGCGGCCGAAGCGGAAAATTGTAGATCCAGACGAAAATGTGCCCGCCTATCTGGAAAAGTCTCAACTTATCGATTTTCTGCAAACAGCGAAGGAAAAAGGAATTACGCCCGACTATCCTTTATTTACGCTATTGGCTTATACCGGCTTACGGATTGGCGAAGCCTTGGCTCTCACCTGGGAAGACATAGATTTTAAACAGAATGTGGTCAAGGTATCAAAAACACTTTACAACCCGACGAATAACGCTGAAAAATATGAGCTTCTCCCTCCGAAAACAAAAACATCGGTTCGAGTTGTCACCATGCCGGCCCACTTGGAAAAAATACTCGCTGAATTCAAGTTTCAAGTATCTAAGATTCGACTTGAATATAAAGAGATGTGGCATTGTCCTAAAGGCAGTAAATCAGGCTTTGTTTTTACGGCCCCGGCTCATCCCGGTCATCCTCTTACACAGCGGCTCGTACAAACTCGTATAGACCGTATTCAGCGTCTTATGGATGCCCCGGTGAGCCTTCATATACATCCGCATATTTTTCGCCATACGCATGCGTCTCTGCTGGCAGAGGCTGGTATAGACTTAGTACAGATCATGAAGCGTTTAGGCCATGCTGACGATACGACGACACGGCAGATATATCTGCACATCACTAAAACGCTGGCCACAGAAACAGCAGAAAAGTTTGACAAACTTTTAAATAAGGCATAAAAATAAGCCTCTTGCGATTAATTTCACAAGAGGCTTATTTTTTGTTCTCGTTTTGTTCTCTAAGTACGATTTTCAAGGCCTTATAAACGCCTTAGTTATCGTATTTACGGCACTTTTAAATTTTTATTTACATCATGCCAGGCATGCCGCCCATTGCAGGAGCAGCCGGTGCAGCTGGAGCAGCCGGTTCTGGTTTATCAGCTACTAACGTTTCTGTTGTCAATACCAAAGCAGCGATAGATGCAGCATTCTGGAGAGCTGAGCGTGTAACTTTAGCCGGGTCAACAATACCAGCTTTAACCATATCGGTGTATTCTTCTTTCAACGCATTAAAGCCAACGCCGTCTTCAGCAGCTTTTACTTTAGCTACGATAACAGAACCTTCTAAGCCTGCGTTTTCAGCAATCTGACGGAGCGGAGCTTCGATAGCGCGTTTAACAAGGTTAATACCTGTCTGAACGTCGCCGTCTTCATTGAATTCATCCAAGGACGGAAGAATATCAATCAATGTAGTGCCGCCGCCTGCTACGATACCTTCTTCAACAGCTGCGCGTGTTGCATTGAGGGCATCTTCCAAACGATATTTTTTATCTTTCAATTCGACTTCTGTTGCTGCACCAACTTCGATAACAGCTACGCCGCCGGACATTTTAGCCAAACGTTCCTGTAATTTTTCTTTATCGAAATCAGATGTAGTATCAGCAATCTGTGCTTTAATCTGAGCAACACGATCTTTGATAGCAGCCGGATCGCCGTGGCCTTCAACGATAGTCGTTTCATCTTTGGTTACGCGAACCTGACGAGCTGTGCCGAGGTCTTCCATGGTAATGCTGTCAAGTTTACGGCCAACATCTTCAGAAATAACTGTTGCGCCTGTCAAAATAGCAATATCCTGCAGCATTGCTTTACGACGGTCACCAAAGCCAGGAGCTTTTACAGCAACAGCTTTGAATGTGCCACGAAGTTTGTTAACAACTAAGGTTGCCAAAGCTTCGCCTTCTACATCTTCAGCAATAATGAGGAGTTCTTTGCCAGCCTGAACTACTTTTTCAAGTACTGGGAGCATTTCCTGGATAGAAGCAATCTTGCGGTCTGTTACAAGGATGTACGGTTCAGCCATAACAGCTTCCATTTTATCCGGATCTGTTACCATGTACGGGGAAATATAGCCGCGGTCAAACTGCATGCCTTCTACAACAGAAAGCTGTGTACCCATTGTTTTGGATTCTTCAACAGTAATAACACCGTCTTTACCAACTTTTTCCATAGCATCAGCAATCAAGCCGCCAACTTCTTCATCACCGGCAGAAATAGAAGCAACCTGTGCGATAGAAGCTTTATCAGAAACGGAAATAGAACGTTTTTTGATTTCTTCAACCAATTTAGCAACAGCTTTTTCAATGCCGCGTTTCAAAATCATCGGGTTAGCACCGGCAGCTACGTTGCGCATGCCTTCCTGAATCATAGCCTGAGCTAAGATTGTTGCTGTTGTCGTGCCGTCGCCGGCTACATCGTTTGTTTTCGTTGCAACTTCTTTGACGAGCTGTGCGCCCATGTTTTCAAAGGGATCTTCCAATTCAATGTCACGGGCAATGGTTACGCCATCGTTAGTGATAGTCGGAGCACCGAATTTTTTATCCAATACTACGTTGCGGCCTTTAGGTCCCAATGTAACTTTTACTGCATTAGCCAACGCATCTACGCCTTTACCAAGAGCACGACGTGCATCTTCGTTAAACAAAATCTGTTTTGCCATAATAAAACACTCTCCTGTATATAAATTATATGTTACGTATGATTTACGAGTTAGATAATAGCCAAAATATCACGTTCGCTGACGATTAAGTACTGTACGCCTTCGAATTTAACTTCTGTACCGGCATATTTGGAGAAAATAATTTTGTCGCCAACTTTGACATCCAAAGCAACGCGTTTGCCATCATCCTGTACTTTACCCGGGCCTACAGCAATAACTTCACCTTGACTTGGTTTTTCTTTAGCTGTATCCGGCAAAAAGATACCACTAGCGGTTTTTTCTTCTTGTTCTAATACACGGATAACTACGCGATCTCCTAAGGGTTTTAACATTTTATATTCCTCCTCAATGATGCAATCTTTTTTTATTTATTAGCACTCACTATGTATGAGTGCTAACTACAATATATATATTACCTACGAAAGGTAAAAAAGTCAAGACTTTTGACTCGATTTTCGTAGGCATTCTTATTTTTTTTGTTTTTTTAATTTTTCCGCACTGCTGATGACCGCTTCTGCTACATCTTTTAAAGACCTGCGGTTCTTCATGCTGTACTGCTGCAGCCGGTGATATGCTTCATCTTCCGAAATATGGTACAAATCCATCAAATAGCCTTTGGCCCGCTCTACAGCTTTGCGTATTTCCATCTTTTCGTTCATTTCATTCAGCTGCTGTGCTACTTCCTGCTGCCGTTTAAACTGGGAAATGGCTATTTCAATGGCTGGAAACAGATTGACAGGGCTAATCGGTTTAACCAGATACCCCAACACGCCTGAATCTTTAGCTTTATTTACTACATCCTGCTGACTGTATGCCGTCAGCAGCAAAACCGGCGCGATTTGTTCATGCCCAATCATTTTGGCTGCATGAATGCCGTCAAGGCGCGGCATTTTGATATCCAAGAGGACGATATCCGGTTTTTCTTTCCGTACCAATTCCAATGCTTCTACACCGTCTGCGGCTTCTCCTACTACCGTATAGCCTGCTTCTTCCAACATTTCGCTTAAATCCATGCGAATAATAGATTCATCATCCCCGATTACTACACGATACCCCATCTGTTTATCTCCTTTCTATTTGCGGAAATTGAATAATAACTTCTGTTCCTTTTGGTTTGGCATCTTTAAATTCTAATGTTCCTTTTAAATCTTTTTCTACCAGCGTTCGTACAATCGCGAGGCCTAAATGCTTGCGTTTACTTGGCTGTGCCGGCGCCGGCATGTGACTCATGCCTACACCGTCGTCTTGTATATGAATGACGCATTGGCTGCCATCTTGCTGCACATTGACAGACAAGGCACCTTCATGAAGTCCCTCAAATCCATGAAGAATAGCATTGGTAATCAATTCATTCAGCACCAACGCCAGTGACGTAGCCGCATCAGAAGGCATCAACAATGTTTTACCGGTAAACTGCGTTTCGACATGACAATCGGCACTGACCATGCTGTGCGTCAATAATTCAAGCAGTTTGTTGGCTACATCAGAAATATCAATCCATTCTTCATCATGGTGCGACAAAATTTCATGGACCAAAGAAATACTCAAAATACGATTGAGGCTTTCTTTCAGTACATTTTTGGCTTCTTCACTATCCGTCCGCCGCATCTGCATGCGCAGCAGGCTGGCTATGGTCTGTAAATTATTTTTGACGCGATGGTGAATTTCCTTGATGACAGACGTTTTTATCATCAATTCTTCTTCTTTTCGATACAACTCCGTCCGTTCCGTCAAAACAGCAATTACGCGATGGACCCGGCCCCGGCGCAGCAGCGGAATGACCCGCCGCGTAAATATGACGTCGCCGACCGTTACATTTTCAATAAATCCTTCCCGTGTAGCCAATGCCTGCTTGGCGCCTGTCAGGTTATTTTGGCTGTTGTAAATATTAAATCCCGTTAAGGAACCGGCATAGCCCCGCATATGAAGAATGCTTTCAGCCATTTCATCAGCATAAATAATGACGCCGTTGCAGTTAATCAGCACTACGCCGTCCTGTACGGATAAGCGGCTGTACAACGCGCGGCTGTCCTTGGTAATAGGAACCTGCAGCGCAAGAAATGCCGTTTCCGTCAAAATTTCCCGGCTCGCTTCTACCTTACCGACAAAGGCAATGACAGCCATTGTCAGACCACCGTTATCGACAAAAGGGTACGCAGACAAAGGTTCAATACGGCCGTAATCCACTTCTTTACATCCTTGAACGAATTGGCCGCGCTGCAGTACTTCCAAAGCAATCGGCTCTTCATAACCGGCAAAGACTTTTCCCGGCACCATGGTCTGTTCTTTATTTTCAGCCTGCTGCAAAAAGGGAGAACAATGCGCAGCCAATACCAATGTATGCGGCTGCCGTCCCGGCACAAAAACCAGCAGTTCCCGATGCGATAAATCACTGGCAAACTGCAGCAATTCTTCACTGTTTTTCAATATATGAATCTGTACATCCGATAAGGCACTCTGTGTGCGGCATATGGATTCCATTGAAGCCATCTTGTTTCACCTCTGCTTATTGTTGAGATGTAATTGCCAGTGCTGGTTTGGCATTCAGCGTCAAATCAGCAAAACGCCCCTCCAACGCCATATAATAAGCTCGGCAGCCAATCATGGCACCATTATCCGTACACAAAACGGGAGCCGGCCGATAAAAAGCATAGCCGTGTTCCGCACAGGCGTTTTCCATCGCAGCAGACAAGCCGCTGTTAGCCGATACGCCGCCGGCTGCTACAATCGTTTTCATGCCGCAGTACTGCGCTGCATCCATGGTCTTTTCCACCAACGTTTCGACAACTGTCTTTTGGAAGCTGGCTGCTACATCTTCGGCGCAATACGATTGACCGCGCTGTTCCTGCGTATGCAGGTAATTCAATACTGCGGATTTTAAGCCGCTGAAACTAAATTCAAAGTTATGTTTTTCATGCAGCGCTTTCGGAAAAGCAATCGCGTCGGGATTACCTTTTTTTGCCAACGCGTCAATCTGCGGGCCTCCCGGATACGGATACCCCATCACACGGGCAATTTTATCAAACGCTTCACCAGCCGCATCATCCCGGGTCTGTCCCAGCAGTGTAAATTGATTATATCCTTCAATTTTTACAAGCTGCGTATGGCCTCCTGAAACTACTAATGCCAAAAAGGGCGGTTCTAATTCCGGATGGCTCAAGAAGTTGGCAAAAATATGGCCTTCCATATGATTGACGCCGACCAGCGGCTTATCCAAAGCAAAACTAATGGCTTTGGCAGCTGCCACGCCGACTAAGAGCGCGCCAACCAGTCCGGGGCCATACGTAACGCCGATATGATCGATGTCCTGCAGCGTAAGGCCCGCCGTATCCAAGGCTTCTTTGATAATCGGCATAACATATTCGATATGCTGGCGGGATGCAATTTCCGGTACTACGCCGCCAAACTTCCGATGAATCGGTACTTGTGTCGATATAATATTGGAAAGAATCTGCCGTCCGTCTTTCAACACTGCGGCTGATGTTTCATCACAGCTCGTTTCCAATGCTAAGGTATACATAATTCACTCATCCTTTTTACTTAATAACCCATTGATACGTTTCTTTTTTGCAATCCATGACATACGCGTCCTCAACAGGTTCTGAATAATATTTTTTTCGCACAGATACTACTTCATAACCCAATTTTCGATACAAAGACAACGCCGGCATATTGGAAAACCGTACTTCCAAAAAAATATTCTTGCAGTCCTGTTTCCATGCTTCTTCCATCAAAACCCGCAGAAGAGTTTCTCCATAGCCTTGACCGCGGTACTTCTGCAGCAACGCAATATTCGTGATTTGTCCTTCATCCAGCACATGCCATAAACCGGCATACCCGGCAATCGTGCCCTGATCTTCCAGCACATAATACATCGTCAGCTCAATATGCGTCAATTCACGCTGAATAGACGGCAGAGACCAAGGAACAGAAAAAGATTCCTGCTCTACGGCATAAATCCCCGCTGCATCTTCCGGACGCGCCTTGCGGACCGTTATAGACATTTCTGTCCTCCATGCCGTTTTTCCCACAGCACTTCCGCTTCACTGCGCCGTTTGTAAGCTGGTGTCAGTGTCATACAATCATCAACATCTCCTGTGAGCAGCCGTTTTTGAGCCGCTAACGCAACACTGCCGGCACGAGGAATGCACATAGTCGGCGGAGCCATACGGAACAGCGTGCTCTTTTCTACGATTTCCTTCTTTCCCAGCAATGCGCCGTCGCCACAAAAAACAACGGGATTCCCCTGCGCTTCCAGCGTATTCAAAACGTCTGTCAGCGGTGCAATGTGGATATCTTCCACCTGCTGCAGTGTATCGCGCTGCCATTGATAGGAAGCTGCATATACGTTGCCTTTTTGCGCATCAATCAATGGGCAAATGGTATCCGACACGCCGACAAAATTCCATGCCAAACTGGTCGGTGTTTCTACGCCGATAATCGGAACATTCCAAGCAAAGGCGAGCCCTTTGGCAGTAGCCAGCCCGATGCGGAGTCCTGTAAATGAACCCGGTCCAATCGCAACGGCAACACCGTCAATCTTCGTTTTGGGAACAGACGCTTTATCCAGCATATCCGCAATATGGGGCATTAATTGTTCCGAATGCGTCAAGCGGGCCTGTATAGTCAGTTCTGCTTTCAATGTATCCTCATGCAGCAAGGCTACACTAGAAACCAAACTGGATGTTTCAATGGCTAACAGCATATTTTTCTACCTCTTTTTCTACATCGTCCCACCGTGCATCCTGCAATGCCATATGAAATACACGGTCTGTAGGACTTGTTTTTTCTATCGTAATAACAGCAGCATCCTGGGGAAGGCGGTCTGGAAATTTTTCTGACCATTCAATAACCGTAACGCCGCTTGATATATAATCATCAAACCCCAAGTCATCTAACTCATAGTCTTCTTCTAATCGATAAAAATCAAAATGCTGCAAGGGAATGTCATGTTCATAATAGTTCAGAATAGTAAATGTAGGACTGACAATCGGTTCCTGAATCCCCATTCCCTGGGCAATGCCCTGAACGAAATGGGTCTTGCCGGCTCCCAAATCCCCCTGCAAAGCCAGTACATCTCCCGGCTTCAATACGCGGCCAATTACGCTGCCTAAAGCGATAGTATCTGTTTCTGAATGAGTTGCTATATCAATCATACTATATCTCCTTACTGAAAGTGATTCCAGCCAGTTTTCGGCAAAACGGTTTGTACACCGTCATCCTGCAAAAGTACCTTTCCTTCACCTTTTTCTACATGTCCAATGCGAGTTATATATGGACATTGCTGCTGCAGCATTTTAAAATCAGCAGGTGCCATGGTAAAAATCAGCTCATAGTCTTCTCCTCCGTTGAAGACGTAGGACCATATATTTTTTCCCGTCTTCGCAGCCCATTGCCTTAATTCGCCGCTGCAAGGAACAGCTTCCCTGTCAATGATTAAATCAGCTTGGCTAGCCTGAGCAATTTCATTGGATTCACTGGCCAGTCCGTCGCTAATATCATTTAAGCTATGACCATGAAACTGCACTAATAAACGGCCTAATGAAATCTGCGGTTCCGGCAGCTGATGTGCCTTCTTTAACATAGGAAATCCGTCTATGCCCTGCAGTAACACGTCCAATCCGCCGGCTGAATCGCCAATGGTATGGGACACGCCAATAACATCTCCCGGCTTCGCGCCGCTGCGGCAGATTGCTCTGCCTGCTTCAATTTCACCAAAAGCCGCAACCGTAATCACCATCGATTCTTTTGCCATTACCGTGTCGCCGCCAATGATGTTGACGTGATATTGCTGACAAATATCTTTAATGCCCTTATATAACGATTGTAAATCGTCCATTTCCATTTGAGGTGCAATCGCCGTCGATAAGACAATATGCGTAGGTATACCCCCCATTGCCGCAATATCACTCAAATTGGAAGCGACCGCTTTATAGCCCGCTTCATACCAAGTCGCTGTTTTTCCAATGATAAAATGACTGTTTTCTACCATCGTATCAATGACAGCAATCTGCTCCATCCCAGGCGTTGTTTTGTAAACAGCACCATCATCCCCGATGCCTACAACAATAGAATCAGGATTAAAAATCGTATTCTTTTTTATCGCATCAATAAATCCAAATTCGCCAATGTCAGAAATTTTCATGGGCCTATCTCCTTAATTAGACTTTGAATATGAATATATTTTAATAGAAATACGCAAAAAAGTAAAACTTTTCGTCTTTATTTATAAAAAAACAGCTCATACAAAATGTATGAGCTGTCATGTGGTGACCCGGTAGGGATTCGAACCCTAGACCTACTGATTCGTAGTCAGTCACTCTATCCAGCTGAGCTACCGAGTCATGTGGGGGACTTGAGCCTCCATAAGGCTACTCAAACCCCTCTGCTTTTTTGGCAGGGGCAGAAGGAGTCGAACCCTCAACCAATGGTTTTGGAGACCACTACTCTACCAATTGAGCTATGCCCCTATAAAAATCAGCGGCTTCCTATCCTCCCAGGGGGCCTCCCCCCAAGTACTTTCGGCGTTTGCAGGCTTAACTGCTGTGTTCGGCATGGGAACAGGTGGATCCCTGCAGCCATCGCCACTGAATTATTTATCTTTCAGGATTTCGTATCCTGACAACTGCATAAAAAGTATTTTCCTTAACGTTCCTTCTATTCCCGGAAATCTGCTAAGAGATTCCCTTACCCACTCCGAATCAACAGGCACTTCCTTTCGTCCGTTTCCTGTTTCCCGTTCTCACGAGATTCGGAGTAAGCGATTCAGTCAGTTTTGCGCGTCGCTTTCGCTCCTTCAAAACTGCTTCTCTGCTTAAGTCAAGTCCTCGGTCTATTAGTACCGGTCCGCTCCACACATC
>ERZ808240.1159-NODE-1159-length-33434-cov-6.312831_pt1 | contig 33434 bp, 49 predicted proteins | sample MGYA00521084_ERZ808240 | MGnify/ENA primary metagenome ERZ808240 (study PRJEB31516, sample SAMN03275571) | gut metagenome | biome: mammalia-associated habitat; material: feces | host: Papio cynocephalus | place: Kenya | collected 2012-08-06 ... | reverse complement strand
TTGCAATATATAGGCTTGCCCAGATACCGCGCCGTGGTGCGGTACTCTACGCCCAGCTCCATAGGAGGGGTGATCCACTCAACTGTGGAGCCGTTAATGACGTAATAGCAGCCCGGATAGTCCTCACTCTCGATGCCCTGCATCGCCCCGATGTTGCTCCGGGCCTGCGCCTGCTGGGCTGTAGTCAGGCTCTGTGCTGCGCCATAGCGGACGGCGTCCGCAACACCACCGCCACCGCCACCGCCCCCTGCCAGGATTTTGTCGATCTCCTCGCCAGTCTTGGCGAGGGTGTAATACTCCGTGGGGGCCGGGGTGGTGGCCGCAGCGGCGGCCTTGAGCTTTGCCAACTCCGCTCCCTGCTGCTCCACAAGGGCCTGGAGCTGGGCCAGTGTCATATCTGCCATGATATCCCCTCCTTATACGATGAGCCAGCGGCCCAGGCTGTCCAGCAGCCACTTGTGGTCAGACGCCACCAGCGGGCCGGTCTGGATGGGAGTGGCCTTGTGCAAAAACAAAATAATGCAGCCATCAGCGCCCTCGCCGCCGTCAGATCCGGCGCCGCCGTAGCCTGCAGGTGGATTAGTGACGGTCAGTGCTGCGTTAGAGGCAGACACGCCGGTTTTTATTGTCTGGTGCGTGCTTGCAAGTCCATTTGATCCGGCGCCGCCACCGCCATTCCCGCCGGTGCCGCCTTTGCCATACTGCGATGATGCCTTTGGCGGCGGCAAAGCGGTTGCGCCCCGGCCGCCAGAACTGCCAGTTGCGCTGGCCGATGAGCTGGTGGCAGCGCCCCAACCATTAGCAGATCCATTGTGGCCGTTGGCCTTGTAGGCAGCGCCGCCGCCCATGCCGCCGTTCCACTCCCATCCAACGTAACCGTACGGCCCAGATGTCCAATTTCCACGGCCGCCCTCGTCCGTCGTATCGTTATCCTCACCTGGACCGTAAGTGACGCCATCAACAATAATCTCTGGGCTGGGACTATCCACATAGGTGTCATCAACAATAGACTTGCCATGTCCCTTGGCCCCGGCGATGCCTTCAGCACCGGGGGTGGCAAACATCTGCCCGGTGCCAACGTCTATATAGCCGCCGTCACTGGATGAGCCGCTGTCGCTGGACGAGTCCCCCATGGTGGTGGCGCCGCCAGCTGCCCCCTGCACACTGCCATCGGCAGAGTAGGCACCGCCTGCGCCGCCTTTTCCGCAGCTGTAAGCAATCTTAGCACCAGGGACGGCGTCAATGATTGTTTCGACGAGCACCTTGCCTCCAGCTCCGGGAGCGCCTGGCTCGCCGCCTGCGCCGCCCTCAGAATAGGTGATAAATGCATAACGCCGGCGGCTATCGCTGCTTGACGAGGTCCTGGTCGTAGGGTCCAGCAGCGGCGAGTCGCCGCCCCGCAAGCCGCTCCATCCGCCATCGCCGCCGCCGATAAGGACCCGGGTAAAGCTGGTGACGCCCTCCGGGATCTCCCACTCTCCGCTGCCGGTAAGGATGACGCGGGAGTCGTAGTAGTCCGCTGTCTCCGGCTGGGGCGGGGTGAAGCCCACCAAAGCCTCGGTGCCGGACTTGAGCCGTCCGGAGATGGAGGTGTCCCGCTGGGCCACCGTCGCCTGGATGTACTGATTGTCCCAGGGGTGCCACAGCTGGACCACCGCCCCGGGCGGCCCGGCGTGGGGATTGGTGTCCACCTGGATGGTTTCCCGGTGGCGGTAGTACTGGGCCAGGCGCTGGGCGACATCGGCGCTGTTGGTGATGGATACCAGGTGAGCATCCTGGATGGTGACGATGTTTTCCTCCGCGTCCTCTGTCACCACACGGCTGACGGTGCGGGTCAAGTGGTTGTAGCTCTTACCCTTGAGGGTGCCGGTGCCGGCGGAAAGGACGGCGTAATTGGCGCCGCTCTCCAGCACGGTGACGCCGTCGCCCACCAGGTCATAGGCCGGATCGACAAAGGTGACCAGGGTGCCAGCGGTGGCGGTGCCGTCAAAGAGCGTCACCTCGTCGGTGCCTTTGACCCACTGATGCTCCGTGACCTCCACGGAGCTGACGGGGTCCGTGACCTTGACGGAGCAGTTGTCGGCATAGATGCGATCCGGGCCAATGGTGCAGGAGTAGCCGTCCCACAGCTTTTCCACCCGCAGGACGCCGTTGCGGTCCACGCCCAGCCAGGCCCCCAGGGCAAAGAGCACCTCGGCCAGATTGTCCCGGGCACTGGCCGCCGGCGGCTGAACGTAGGGGAGCCAGCCGTAGAGCTTGCGGTCCTTGTAAACGCTCTGCACCAGCACCGGCACGCTGCCGCAGATGCTGCTGATTACGTCCCCGGCGGTCTCGCCGGTGTAGATGCCGCCGGGATGGCTGCTGGTCATGAGCAGGCCCACGGCGGAGAGAGCATACAGCGTATAGGCCTGCGGTCCGACACGCTCGACGGACTGGAGGTAAAAAATGCCCATGAGCTTGCCGTCCCGGAGATACTCCACTTTGTCGTTTTTTTTGAACGCTAAAATAGAGCGGTCCGAATCGGACACGGTGACGGAGAGGGTGTTAGCCTCCAGGCTGTCACACTTGAGAGCCTTGGTCTCGTAGAGCTCCCCGGAGGATGCCCAGATGTCATGGTCCGTGGCGTAGGTTACGCCTTTGTAGCGTATCTCGTTAACTGCCATCGCTATCTCTCCTCCATAGTGATGCGGAAACCCTTACCGTAGCGGCTGGAGCCGGGGGCGGGGGTCAGCTGGACCTCCTCCACGGTGGGCTTAAAGGTGCCGGTCCGGTCGGCGTTGGTCTGTGGGTCGTAGTATTGCAGCTGGACCTCGTTTTTGAGGACGGCGGCCAGCAGGGCCGCCAGCTCCGGGCCGGGCTGGTCGTTGACGGTGACGCTGACTCTGGCCTTGATGGCCAGGAGGTCCCGGGGCTCGGAGCCGTCCAGCATCAGGCCGCCGTTGCGGCCCTCGCGGAAAACATAGCTGACGGCGTACTGCCAGCGGTTGACGTAGGCGGTAAAATCCACGCCGTCCACAATATAGGGAGGTTTGGTCATCAGCGATCTCCTTTCCCGGCCAGGGGCGTGCCGCGCCGGTTGTCCTCGGCGATGCGGTATTTGTAGGTCTTGCGGGCAAAGGTGGCACCGTCAATGGTCAGCTCCACCGGGATGGTGAGCTCCGTGACGGTGGGCTGGACGCTTCCGCTTCCGGTGCCGCCGCCCGCACCGCCGGAGGCGCTGCTTTGACGGCTGCCGCCCAAAGCACGGGTGCTGGCACCCAGCGCCCGGAGAGCGCCCGCCTCGCTGGAGGTCAAGACCGCCTCGCCCCGGTGGAGCTCCGCCACGTAGCCGTCAAAGGGGACGTAATCCAGGCCGTCAGCGTGGGAGCCGTTGACCCGCCGCTTGAGGAGATCTGATACGGACGAGACATTCCAGCCCCGCTGGAGCGCATCCGATTTGGACACCCCGGCCGCCCGCTTAAAGGTCCCGGCCTCCTGCATCCGCTTGGCGGCGTCGTAGTCGATAACTCCGCCAGCGTTCACCAGGCCGTTGGCCTGGTAGTCCGCAAGGCTGTATTGGCTGTCGATGGCCTCAAATCCGGCTGTCATGGCCTTTTGCTGGGCGTTAAACAGATTGTCAAACCATGTCACCAGGTCAGACAGAGCATTGACGCCCATCGTCGCCGCATCCACTAGGGCGGAGCCGAACTCCAGCATAAAGCTGGCGGCTGGCTGGAGTGCCTCGCCCAACTGCGCCAAAGACTCATTCATGGCCTCCTGGGCACTGTTGGCGGCCACAATATCCTGATTGTTTTCCACCCAGGCCTGGCCGGTGGCCTGGAGGCCCTGGCTGGCCAGCTGGGACATGACCAGGTTGGCCCGGTCCGCCGTGGTCGCGCAAGCGGCCAGGCGCTCGTTGAAATCGTCCTCACTGGTGCCCGCCCAGTTGAGGGCGTCCGCAAAGACGCCGGTGACCTTGCCCGCCTGGACGGTCTCGTTGATGCTCTCGGATAGGCTATCGATGGGGATAGAGTCGCCGTAGGTGGCCCAGGCGCCGATGGCCTCCTCCACGACCACTCGGAGGTTTTCTTGGCTCAGTCCCAGGGCCTGGAGGTTTGCGGTGGCGGTGGCGGCCTTTTGGGTATCGCCAAGGACCGCCTGGAATTTTTTGTAGATCTCTGTGGTCTGCTCCTGGGTGTAGCCTGCCTGCTTGCTGGAGGTCTCCAGCGTGCCCAGGATGGTCCGGTACTCCTTGGTGGACTCAGTGATATTGATGATGCCGTCCGCCAGGGCCTTGGCTCCGGCGATGGCCGCGCCGCCGATCAGGGCACCCTTCAGCGAGCCCAGGGCGGTGACCATGCCATTGATGTCGCCGGACTTGGCGGCCTCGCCCAGCTGGCCAAATGCCTGCTGGAGCTGGCCGAGACCGGAGGAGCCCTCTTTTCCGGCGTCCTTGACGGCCTTGCCAAACTCGTCAATGCTGGCGGCGGTGCCGTCGGCGGACCGCTTTGCCTCATCCAGGTAATTGTTGGTGTCCTCCAGCTCCCGGCCAAACTTGATGAGAGATACTGTGGCGTTGTCCAGCTGCTTTTGGTAGCGGGTGACCACGTCGCTGTTGTCGTCATAGGACGCCTTGGCGCTCTCCAGCATCTGGGCCAGCGCCCGGACCTTTTCCCGCTGCTGGTCGTACTGCTGCTGGAGGATGGATTGCTTTTTCCTCAGGGCCTCGGTGCTGTTGGCCTGCTTGTCAAACTCGGTGGCAACCACGCCCATCTGGGACTTGAGCCCGGCCAGGCTGTTGTTGACCTGACGCATCTGCCGGCGGAACTCCTGCTCGTTGCTGATCGTGATCTGCGTGTCGATTGTCCTAACGGCCATCGGCGTCCTCCTCTCCGGCGCCCGTCAGCAGGGCCACCATGTCCAGATATTCTCCCGGCGTCAGCAGCAAGGCATCCGCCGGGGCCAGATGCAGCCGGGCGGCGCATACGGTCAGATAACCGGTCCGGATGCGGTCGGCGCTCTCCGCCGACTCGTCATTCCGGGCGGCCAGGACCAAGTTGACCTCCCCGGCGTCCTCCACCGTGGGGACCGCCCGGGAAAAGCCGCGCTTCACCGCCTCCAGCACCGCATAGCGGAGCCGGGGGCGATTGCAGCCCATCAGGGACAGAGCTCCGGGGGTGCTGGTGTGGTCATGGCCCTGGCGGCGGCTCCAAAGCTCGCCTTGTCCGGCCAGCAGCGCCGCCAGCTCACAACAGGCCGCCCAGCCGTCCTCGGTGTCCTCCATGGCCCTGGCGGCCCGCAGAATGTCATCATGGACGCCGTACAGGTCATAGAGGGCAAAAAGCGCCCCGGCCGTCAGCCGGAGCGGCAACGGGCGGCCGTTGAAATCAAATGTCACGTATCGCATGGCAAAACCTCCGACAAGGGCGGCCCCGGAAAGGGCCGTCCTTGTTGCTGTAGTCAGGTGCTCCACACGGCCACGATCTCATGACCGGCAGCGATGGAACTGATGGTGTACTTGTGAGAGGACAGCTTGCTGGTCACGTTGGCGGCGTTGTCATACAGCGCCGTGGGGTCCGTGGCGCCAAAGTCGACGGAAAAGCTCTCGCCGGCAGTGACGTAGGTGGTGCCCTCGCCGGGGTCGCTGGTGCCGTTGCCCACGTGGGTGACGGTCACGCCGTAGGCCGCCGTGCCGCCCGCCAGGGAGTCAATAAACGCCTCCGCCTCGGACTGGGTGGGAAACTCCTGGCGCTCCCGCCAGGCGTCCGCGTTGTCCTTCATCACCCGCAGGCTGACGGCGTTCATCTTGGGGTTAAAATCGCTCTTGCGGGTGTCGGCCTCCTGTTTTTCGGCGGACAACATGGCCGTGGTTTTGTACAAAAATGTGGCCCGGTAGACCAGGGTCTTGTCCTTGCGCAAAATCGGCTCGATAAACGCATAGGCGCCATTGGGAGCGCTGTCCTCGCCGCTGGAGGTTTCACGGCCCTGCTTGTAGCTGTGGCCGTACACCTTGGCGTTGACTTCCAGATCGCTGAGGGTGGTCTCCACGTCCACATGACCGGAGACAAACTGCTCAAAATAGAGCAAGACGGCGTCATCACCGCTGATGTCGCCGGATGCGGTGGTAATACTGAGATAGCCCTTGACGGCGGCGCCCATGTCCACCTTGTCCCCGTACACCGGATGCGCGCCCACCGGCTCGCTGGCAAATGGGAAAAAGTAACTGGACACCATGCCAATGGGTGTTTTGACTGCTTTGTTGCCCATAGGTATCCTCCTTACAGGCCCTTAGATTTGAGATATTGGCTGTAGACGGCGGCCTCAGCCGCTACAACCGCGTCGGCGGACTCGTTCACGGTCGACCGCATCCACTGGTTGGCCGGGATGTGCTTCCGGGGAAGGCCGTACTCATGGATAAACCCCACTTCCGCGTTGGTGGCGGCCTTTTTGGTGCTCCGGCCCTGCTTCTGCCGGGTCCCGGCGGGGTAAACGAGATAATATAGCTCGTTATCCCGGTCCTTTTTGCGCTTTGGGATCGCCTTGATGGAGTCGCGCAGCTGTCCGGTCCGCACCATGCCCAGCGCGGTGATCTTGTTTTTGCAGGCGCGGATAAATACGTCAGCGCCTGCGCTGAGCATGGCGTCTTTGGTGGCGTCCGGCAGCTCCGCCACCTCCTGCATAGTGAGCTGGAGCTCATTGAGCCCCTCAAAAGAGTATGACATCACTCCACCTCCTGCTCGATGGCCCGGCACTCATACACCAGGCGGCCCCATTCATAGTCCCCCGCCTCAGTGACGGTGGGGGATGTGCATCCGGCACGGATGATGGCGTCCCGGAGCTGCTGCTTTTTGGCCCGCCAGTCCGCGTGGGACTTGATGTGGGGCTCCCAGGCATAGCACCAGCTGACGGAGATCAGCAGCGACGTCAGCTGGGCATCGTCGTCACCGTAACAGATGCCGGTCTCGGTGACAGCCACCACAACGTACTCCGCGGCGCTGCCCTTGTAGATGTCCTGGGCGCAGGCCGGGATCACTTTTTTCAGCTCTGCCATGAGGGTGTCGATCATCGCCATGTCACACCTCGGTTTCCCGGTCCGATTCGGACACAGGGCGGAGGCGGGTGACGGTCAGCTCCGCATGGCCGTCCTCCGTCCGGTAGGCCCGGATGACCCGGTAACGGCTGCCGCCGTAATCCAACAGGTCCTCCCCGGCATAATCGTCATCCCAGGAGGGCAGCACGATCATGAGGGAGGGCTTGAGCCCCACCGTCATGGCCTGGTAAGTCTCGCTGCCGCTGACGGTCTGGATCTCGGCATAGCTTTCCCGGCTGGCTGTAGCTCCGGTGTCCTCGTTGACGGTGACCAGGGTCACGAGCTCATCAAAGGTATAGCCACGGTAGGAGCCCTCGCCGCCAAGGCTGTTGTTGTACTTCACGGCGCCCCGCCTCCTTTCTGCCGGATCAGGCGGTCATGGATGTCCACCTGGAGATACCGGGGCATGGCCGGACCGTTGACCAACATTTTACGGCGGTACATCCATGCGGCATAGTCCACCTGGAGCTGGGCATCACTCAGACTCTCGTCCAGGGTGATGCCCATATCTGTCAAGCGGGAGGCCGCCACCGTCAGGAGGTCTTGCAGCTGGGCCTTCCGGGCGTCCGGAGGGTTGCGCATGTCCAGGGCCAGGGTGAGCATGACCAGCTTGGCTGCGTCATCCATAGGTTACGGCCTCCTCTCTTATCAGGCGGTGGCTACAATGCCGCTGCCTACGCCGACGACACGGCCGGCGGCGTCCAGGTCGCAGACGGTGACAAAATTGCCGGCGGCTGCCGCCACCTTTTTGGTGCTGGGCAGCTTTTCCCAACTGTCGCCCAGGGCAGCGCCCTTGGGGACGCTGATAGGCGTACCGGCCACCATATACATCTGGACGGTGCCGGTGGCGCCGGTGATAGTCAGGGTGCTGCTGCCGCCGGAGGGCGCCGCAGCGGTGACGACCAGAGCGGCGGGAGAGCCGTTGTAGTCCGGGGCAAAGCTGAGGGAGGTGGTGGGGGTGACGTTGTTGTAGTTGACCAGGACAAAGCCCTCGCCCCGGACCGGCTTGCCGTCAAAGCGCTGGGTGCCCTTAAAGACGGTGCAGTCCTGGATAAACAGGGGGATGTCGCTGTAGTCAATATTGGCGCCGGAGCGCTCCACCCAGCGGTTGAGGTCCATAAAGCCGCCGGCAATGTCGTAGTCCGCCATAAAGTCCACCTCAACGATGGTGCCGCCGATGACGGGCATGGTGTTATTCATGCCGGCCAGGAGGACAGCGGAGCTATCCCAGGCCATGGCGCGGGACATCAGGTCGATGTGGGTGGCGCGGCTCATGATCCACACCAGGGAGCCGTTGGAGTAATTGGGCTTCGCTTTGCCCAGGGCGCCGATCAAGGGCTGGAAGAACTCCACGCCGGTCTTGGCAAACAGGTCCAGCTTGAGGACGTTGGAGCTGTGCAGGTCGGTAAAATCGCCCTGATTGCTGCCCCACCAGGAGGGCTGCGCCACAGCGGCCAGGCGGGTGATAAAGCCCACGGGCTTTTTGGCACCGTCGCCATAGGGGATGGCCTTATCCACAGCCTTGCCAATGGCCTGACCCAGGTAGTCGATGATGGTGGCCAGCAGCTCCAGGTTGTCATCGTCCTCCAGGGTGGAGTTGGGCACCACCATGTAGCCGCCCACCTTGTAGCCGTCCATCTCGATCTGGTGGAAATCAATGTCCAGCTCGTTGAGGCTGGCCACCATTTCCGTCCACACGCCCTCGGGGACCTCGCCCGCGATATTCTGCCGGGCCTTGCCCTTGAGGGAGGTGACGTGGATGTACTGGTAGAGCCTGCTGTACCGCTCGGTGGTATCCCGCAGAATGGGCAGCAGCGTCTCAGGTACGCCCAGCTCTGCGCCCTTCACGGAGCGCTTCTGGGCGCTCATCTCCCGGACGCGCTGGGCAAAGCTCTTGACGGGCTCCAGCGCCAGCTGCGCACGCAGCGTGCGGACCTGGATGCCACGGATGGTCTCACGGGTTTCAGGATTCATGCGGTTCACACCTCTCTTCGTGTATTTCCGGCTTCGGCTACGGGCTTCGCCGTCATCGGAGCCATCGTCGGGGTCATCGTCGGTAATCTCACCGGCTGCGGCCTGGGCGGCGTCCTCCAGGTCGTCAATCTGCTGGGTCAGGTCCTCAATGGCCTGGGCGGCCTCCTCCAGGGCGGTCTCGGTGTTGGCCTTTTCCTCCTCAAAATTAGAAACGGCCTGCTCAACGGCTGCCTTTTCCTCGTCGGTGGCGGCGTCGTTGATATCCTTTTCCAGCTCCGCTTCCCGCTTTTCCAGTTCCTGGAGCTTTTTCCGCAGACTCTTTTCCCGGGTCTGCTGGTCCGTCAGCTTTTTCCGTAGCATCAATACTTTAAGTGCCATGCTTGGTATCCTCCAATCGTTTTTTCATTCGCGTTTTCCAGGCTTCCGTTTTCCGGGCCTCGATGGTCTCCAGCTGTTTCTTCCGGGCGCTGACCGTGGTGGCCTCGTAGGCCGGGAATGTGCAGACAGAGACCTCAAAGAGGGGGTCTACCTTGTTGATCTCCCAGCGGCATTTCCCGTCGCCGAGGTCTACAAAGGTCTCCTCCCGTATATCAAAACCAAACGAGCACTGGTCGACGTCACCCCGCTGGACGCGGGCGTAGAGGTTCATGGCGTCGGCATCGTCCCGGTTGATCTTAACCTTGCCCCAGAGGCCCACATCGTCCTCCCGGAGCTCCAGGGTCCCGGCCTTGGTACGGCCAAGGACCAGAGTTGTGTCGTGGTTGGCCAGCGCCCGGACGTCCTGTCCCAGGCATCCGGCAAAGGCGCCGGGCTTAACGACCTCTTCCGCCCCATCCCACAAGGGATAGGGCGAATCAAACACGGCAAAATAGCCCTCGATATACAGCGCCCCGTCATCGGTCTCCCGGGTCTGGAATTTCTGGGGGAGGGACCTGATCTGGCGCTGGGTGCGGTCACTCATCGTTATCGTCTCCTTTCAGCTTTTTCTGCTCGCCGATCATCCCCTGGGGGATGTAGTTCTCCAGGATCACCAGGTCATCCAGCCCGGTCTTGGGGCTGAGGTCCAGCCAGTCGCGGACCTCGTTGGCGGTCATGATGCCGCGGACAAACTGGTCGTCGCCTACCTGGGCCAGCTCCGACAGGCTGTAGGAGTACAGCCGCCGGGTGGAAAATTTGAAATACATCTCATCGGAGGTCAGCAGCTTTTTGGTCAGCTCCTGAGCAATGCCGGTGGCCAGCGGGATGATGGTCCGGCGGATAAAGCCGTTGTACTCGTCCTGCTTGTACTCGCCCAGGCCCAGCAAAAACGCCGGTACGCCAAAGGCGGCGGCTACGCTCCGGCGGTCCAGCTGGACGCTGTCGCTGATTGCCAGGTCCTCCAGGCTCAGTGGCTTGATGGTTTGCACGTCCATCAGGTCGGCGGGGATGATCCAGGGGTCTCCGGCGTTGTCGCTGGAGAGGTAGGAGGTCAGCAGTTTCTTCCGGCCCTCCGGGCTGGAGAACTCATCCGCCAGTCCGTCAACCTTGATGATGACCGAGGGTTTCCATTTTTCCGCCATAAAGCTGTTGGTGGTGGTCGCCGCCTGCTTGAGGTTTTGGAGGATGTCTTTCAGCTGGACCCGCACTCCCCGGCCCATCCAGGGCTGGGCGGGGTCCACGTTGTAGACAAAATGTAGGACCTCATCCGGTGCGTAGGTCCGGCCTTTCCACTGGACCTGGTAATCGTTGTCGCCGGCGGAGCTGACCGTGGCCCCCGGCATGGGCAGCAGGTCAGCCAGAAGGCCGCCCTCCGTCATCGGCAAAACAAAGGCGTTGCCATTCCCGGCGGTGAGCATCGTGACGATGATCCACTCGATCAGGGTTTTCCGCGTGCCCAGGGAGTAGGGGTGGATGTCCATAAACCGGCTCAGCCGGTCCCGGACCCGGACATCACCCTGGGGCGTGTTGCGCATCAAGCAGATAGTGGCCGATGCGATGATGGTGGCCACTGCGCTGGCCACCGCCGCCACGTCCGGAGATTGGAGCAGGGATGTATAGCCACTGACTGCCAGATCGTCAAAGTTGGAGCCGATGTAATAGCCCAGCATGTCGCTCCGGGAGCGTTTGCGCGGTGCCGCCATGCTCCGCAAGCGGCTAAAAATGGATTGTTTCATGCGTCACCGCCCTTTTCCTCGTTTTTCTCAAACCACCCGGCGCCCTTGCCGCTGGCCTCCAGGTCCTCCAGGTAGGTGCAGGCCGCGAACACGGCGCAGTCAAAGACGTCAATGCGCAGGTGGGGGGCCAATTTCTCGTACATGACCATGTCATCGGCTTTCTCAATGCCCCGGACGTTTTGCACGCAATACTCAAACGGCTCTGCGTGGCAGTAGTACAGCGTTCCCCGCTTAGCGCTGGCCTCCAGGTAGCGGAACCCCTCGCTTTTCCGGGTAAAGAGCTGGGGCTGGTCTTTGATGGGAAAATGCCGCTTTTTCATGTCCAGGTAATACTCGCGGCAGAATTTCCGGTCATGGCCGATCCGGCGGATTTTAAAGCCCTCTTCCCGGCGGGCCATGTACCACTTGACCACGTCGCTGTGGTTGAGGACTTTGTCGTTGCACATGTCCAGCCAGCCGTCGTCCCGCCAACCAAACAGAGGGATTTCGTCCTCCTGGGCCTTTTGGATTGCCGCCGTCACCGGGAACCAACAATGGGGGATAATAATATCCACCCCCTTGTAATGACCAAAGAGACAGGTGGCCGTCAGATCGTGGAGCTTGGAGAGATCCGTGCCGCCGTACCAGCGGATAGGCAGCCGCCGCAGCTGGTCCAGCGTCCAATTGTATTTCCGGTCGCTGGCCCGGAACTCCTCAATGTCAAACCAGGCCGACAGCTCCGCCGTAAACACGTTGAGGGACTTCTGCAAAAATTCCGGCCGGAGTTGCGGATCATCCTTTGCCTGGGCGGCATCGTTCAGCATGTCCTGGGGCCGGATGGACTGCCCCCAGCCTGGATTGCATCCGGCAAGCACCTGCTCGTTGGTGTAATCTACATCGCCGTTATCCATGCGGGGAGCGCAGGCCAAAAAAATAAACAGACTATCTGCAGCATCCCCGGTGATCGTACCCTTGAGGACCTTGCGGCAGTATTCCACACGCCGAGCCAAAAAGCCGTGGGCCAGCTTGCCGCCGGAAGAAATGCCGATGACCAGCTTGTTGGAGTACGCCTTGGTGGCGTCCTTGAGGACTTGGTACTGCTGCGGGCTCTTGTAGGTGTGCTCCTCGTCAGCAATCACGATGTTGCAGTTAAACGAGTCCTGCTTGTCGGCACTGGCCGCCAGGGCGTTGATGCTGATAAATCCATCATCGCCCAGGTCACCGGTGATGGACCGCTCCTGGTTATTGTTGATGATCCGCAGGCCGTTTTCCGGATCGTCCTCGGTGCTCAAGTGCAGGCGCTTGATGTTGTATTTGATAAAATCAAATCCCTCAAGAGCCTGCTTCAGGGCGCCGCCCACCTCGTAGACCTTGGAGCCGGACGCCGCGTAATAGAGGGACAGCGCCCAGGCCAGGGCCGCCGCGAACGTAGTCTTGATGTTTTTCCGGGGGATAAAGTCCTGGGCCTCGGTAAACCTCCGCAGGTTGGTCCCGGTGAGGTAAAAACCCATAATGTTAAAAACAATAAACTTATGGTAGGGTAGCAAAAGGAAGGGGGTGCCCCGCAGAGGGGTGCCGTCCAAAAATTCTCCCTGTTGGTGGCACATCATGGTCTCGATGATGGCGATGATCTCACAGGCGGGCGCCGCCCGAAAGTCCCATTTAGGGTTCGCTAGGTCCCGGATATACCGCTGGCAAGCGAGCACGATTTCCTCACAAGCCACCGTGTCTCCGGACAGGACCCCATTGACGTAACCGTCCACCTCGTCCTGGTATGCTCCGGCGTGGGTTTGCGCATGTTCTTTGGCGGCGTCCATCAGCTCATGGAGTCGGCTCCGCTTCCCGGATGCCGTGTCGGCCATTTTTGTCTGGACGGCTTTAAGAGCTTTTGGGGTCAATCCCAGCTGCGTGCGGAGCGCCTGGACATCGCTGCGGAGTTTATCCACAGCCGCCCAATAGGGGTCCCTTGCCATGTACTCGGCTCCGGCCTTGTTGACCTGCTTTGCCACCAACTGGGCACCGTTCGCCCGCCAGGCTTTTTCGGCTCGGGACAATTCTCGTTCCGTCCGGGCCAGGTCTTTGATGGTTTTGTCAAAAATCGGATTGTACGTGCCGACGGCCTCCATGTCGGCTTTTATCATGGCCTCGCGGCCCATCGGCTCACCTCCAGGTATTGACTCCGGCACATCCCCCGCCCCTCCGATCCGGAGGGTGGGGAGGAGGTATCCGCAATGCCGTCCGCCCAAAGGCGGGGGATATGTCGGAGTTTGCTGCGGTCCGATTCGGACCAGCTCAAAATCATTTCAGCCCGGCAATAATTGCCTTTTCCCGGTCGCTCAGCTCCCAAACGATTGCGCCAGCCTTTTCCGCCGCAGCCTTTTCCGCCGCAGCCTTTTCCGCCGCCAGCCGGTCCGACAGCAGCAAGCCACTGCCAAAAATGGTCTTTCCCCTGGCGGCTTGCGCGTCCAGCTTTGACGTCAAGGCGCACTCATCTCGCCTGACTGTCAGCTCAATGCCATAATGGGCATACCTCTGGAGCATGGCCGCTGTCAGCACATGGTCCGGGTATGCGTATTTAGGCAGCGTCCGCACAGTCTCCGCTTTGATATTTGCCATAGCAACTGTAATAGCTTTTCCAAGCTCCGGGGCGGTCTCAGCGATAACATCGCCGCCCAGGTTTGTCACAAATGCCGTCCGGACAATGGCGCCGTTTTCGTACACAATATTTGCGTCGCACAAAATGTGGGTTACTCTCATAGCGATCTCTTTCCCGCCAAAAGCGGTCAAGCTCGGGGCAAAGAGGAAGAACAGAATATCTCGGGCAAGATAAAATTTGCAGATTTGCGTCAAAATGGAAAAAGGCGGATTGTCCAGGACTACGCATCCGGGGAAATAGTTAAACTCCTCGTAATCGCCGTCCGGGTAAAACGGACGCACAATTTTGGTCGGGTCAATATTGTATTTTTCACAGGCCCAATCTCGGATAGCGTCATAGACCAGCGGAGGGGTGTAGCAGTCATCCGTGGTTTTTTTGGGGGTAAATTTATCCACAAAAGCGTCGTATTCCGGATTGTCCTCAAAAAGGCAGGTTTGTTCCTCTCGCACGGGCTATACTCCTTTCGGTCCGACTTGGACGGGCTTATTTTATTTGCGCTTCCGGGGCATCGCCCAGCCTCCGCAAAATCTTACAGAGGCCAGGCCGGAAAGAAAGGATGAAAAATGGCCAGCAGAAGCTGGGCGACACCCCGGAAATTTTCGGCTATTGCGCGGGCGCGTCGTTTGCGCCCGGGACACCCGCCTGATGTGCGCGGGGAGATTTTATGCCGGAGACTTTACCCCTCCCCCGGTTTTTTCTTTCGCCGTCGGAAAAGACGGCGGCCCCGGTAAACGGCCGAGGCGTTTTGTAGTCAGGGACTCGGGGGGGATGTTCTCCGGCGCCAGGACTCGCCCAGCGGCGTGAGCTTGTGCGTCAGGCGATCATGCATGGCGTTGTGGGCATCGTCCGACAGGCTGACTAGGTTCCACGCGCTCCAGGCGTACTCGGGATAGTCCTCTGCGGGCCAGACATGGTGGACAGTCGTTGCTCCCACCCTGCGTCCGTAGCGCAGCGCCTCGCGGCAGAGGTATCCATCCCGGCGGAGCACAGCGGCCCGCAGTCGACGCCACCGTGCTGACCTGTATCCACTCCACGCCATAACCAGCTGACCTCCTCGCTCATGTCTTGTCCTGGGCTATCACCTCCAGGCAAAACAAAAAGCCCGAGCCAGCACAGACGCTCCAGCGTCTTATGCGGCTCAGGCTCAAAGGCTCAGGCTCAAATCGATGTTCAAAAATTTCTCCCGCTTGCAGTGCCGGCAGTAGACGTAAGCCTTGACTTTGCCGTCTGCTGGGAGTCGGAGGAGCTTCATCGTGCCGCAATCGGGGCACATGATGTATCCGTCCTTTGTGCTCAGTTTATCACCTTTTCGCGCCGGTATCAATACTTTTCCCTCACTTTCTTGCCGCTGTCCGTAAATATTCCCTAGGTTTCAAGAGGATTCCCTCCTATAGGAGTATAATCTAATCTATGATTTAAAATAAAAGCACTATTTCTCGGGCATCAGATAGCGGCTGTAGCCGTACAATCCCCAGCCATTCAGCTCGGGCCGGTCACGCCCCTGCATGGGCAGTGGCGTGGCTCCCTTGGGCAGCCGCACCGTGCCGCTCTTGCAGGTGGTCACCTCCGGCGGCGGGATGTACTTGCTCAGCGCACGGGAGCATCCCCACGGGTGCCGGCCCACCTCCGGCACCTCCTTGGTAAAATAGATCGCCAGCCCCCGGTATCCGCCCTCCGCCAGCACCCTGGCCCGGTCCCACCGCACATCGTAGGCGTTGCCCCAGGTCCAGAGGTACTGCACCACGGCCGGTGGGAAATCCTGGTCCCGCAGAAATACATGGATGTGGTATCGGTGGTCGCCGTGGAGCCCCTCAATCCGGTAGACGTAGTACTCCACCGGCTTGCGGCTCCATCTCCGGAGCCGCTTGAGGAAGGCGTCCCACACCCGGCCCACACCGGCCCAGGTGGCGGGAAGATGGTCATCGTCAAAAGTCAGCGTGTAAAATATACCGTCGTAGCCATAGAGGGCAAGCCGCAGCTCCAGCTTGTCCAGGCTGGTGCGGCTGAGGGCCGGTCCGCACCGGCCCCGCACCGCTCCCGGCCCGTAGCGCCGCAAGTATGCGTAGTTGTCCGTGACGAGGGCCTTGACCAGCGGTCCCGCCCGCTGCCGGACGCAGACAAACGGCTCAGCCATTTGCGTCTCCGTCCATTTTGGCACCGGAGCGCTCCCGGCACAAGCGGCGGAGTTCTTCGGCAGCTTCGTGGCCCATGTCGATTTCTTCTGGCGTCAGGCCCGTGTCCTCGTAGGCTCCTAACCGGGCATACACCCTTGGAACGCTACAACCCTTTGTACATCCTCCGGAGTCATGGCAGCCTCTTTGGCAATATTTATCTTGGCCACAGCACTCCCAAGGGTCAAAATTTTGCCAAGATTTGTTTGTCAGTCTTTCCATCACATTTCCTCCACATAGCACCAGTCCTGGGGCGGATGCTGATAAGGACCGCTGGGCTCATTTCTCCACCTCCGGCGGCTCCGGCAGCGGCATCCAGTGGGTGGCCAATCCATCCTCAAAGTCCTCATCTAGCCAGTCATCGCAGCCAGCAGTCCCCATATTGATATGACGGTCTGGATATACCACTAATACGTCCAGGCATGATTCTGGCAGCCGCTCCGTCACCGGAATCCACCGCCGTTCCAACAGCTCCGCACTCTCCTTAGCCACCAGCGCAGTCGCTTCCCGCAGCTGATCGTTTTGCTTCCGCAAATCCTCGATTGCCTTTTGCAGGGCCAGGATGTGGGTGTTTTGGCTGGCGATCCGGTCGGCGGCGCTTTTCAACCCCCAATACAGAGCAGGCCGGAATCCGACCCACTCGCTATCTCGCATCCATTCTGCGCATTTCCGCAGCGCCTGTATTAACTCCTGATCGGTCATATAACCTCCTATCGTCTCCGCCGCCGGTCCCTAAATGGAGCCCGGCGGCTCCGAGCCACAACGTACTCGGACATCATGTATAGCTCCTCCCGGGAGGGCCGGGCCGCGTTGTCCTTATCCAGCTGGGCCAGATATGCCGCCCACTTGGGGCAGGCTGCCGGATCATGACAGCCTACCCGGCGGGTCTCACAGTCCTTGCAGGGCGGCCGGGTCATGAGCCCCACCCTCTGACCGGCACGGTCATGAGCCCCACAGCTCCGACCACCGCTGCCGCCAGCATCAGCGCCAGGACGATCCTGGCCGCTCTCCGCAGTTGCCGTCTATGTCCTGTGTATCGGCTCATTTGTCACCGCCTTTGCTGGGCTTTTCCATCACGACAAAGGTGTCAACCCCACCAGGGCCGGGACGGCTCATTTTCACGTCCCAAAGCGAGGATTGCGGGTCAACGACCTCGGCAATCAGCCGCAAACGCAGTGCTTTTGCAACGTCCGGACGGGTGCCGGACATGCGAGAATAAATCAAATTGATAGGGCGGAGCAGCAGCGAATAGATTTCCTCAAAATCAATACCTTCCGCATTAAAACACTCTGTTCCGGCGTCCAAATCAACCTCATAAGTATATTTTCGCATAGGTCATTCTCCTTTCTCCGCTGCCGCCGGAACAGGCGGCAGACGCATCCACCAAACCACGGGAGCCTGCGCCTCAATGCCGCCCGGCATCATCCAGCGCTGGCCGTCCCAGTCAAAAAACCGCTTCAGCAGCTTCCCGCCGCCCATGTCTACGTAAGCGGCAAACTCTCCCGGCTCCGCAGGAGTGGTGCTGCAGGGCATCCATCCGGCGGTCATCAGCTGTCCCTCCGGCATTGTCGGAGCCGTGAGATCATCTGTCAGGCCCACCACGTAATCGGCGGAGCAGTGCAGCGCCTTGGCCACCTTGGCCACGTCTCCGATGTTCCCAGGCTCAAACTCATTGACGTACATGTGATTACCGTCAAAATTTCCGGCCGCCAACGCCCGGAGATGACCCGCCGTGTAGCATCCGCCGTACCTGGGCCAGATGGCGGTGGCGTTGTCCGGCAATTTGGCGGCGTCCGCCGCTCTGACCAGCCGTGCGGCGCTGGCCTGTATCTCCCGCTCCAACTTCCGCATTTTTTTGTCCTCTGCCGCCTTTTCGGCGGCTTTTCCCACGTCTATCTTCTCCTTGCGCTTGGCTTTAGCCTTAGCGCAAGCCTTATCACAAGCATAGTACGTATCTAGCGCACGGCGGCACTCCAAGCAGCAGGTGTCTCCATCACAGGTCTCATACACAAGGCAGTCCGCGTCGTGCCGGAGGAACGCATCCCCATGGGTGCAGGGCTTGCCATCTGGGCAGGTCAGGCAGGTGTCCCAGCGGGAACCCTCCTTATAGAGGCCCAGAAGCCGCTCCATAGCGGGGCCGTTTGGGAGCGTCTTAAACGCCTTGCTGATCCGCAGCTGCATATCCGCCGGGAATTGAGCCAGCGCATAGGCGGCCTGCTCCGGGATGGCCCCCCGGTCCCACGCTGGGCGGAGGTTGCTCAGGAGCCGCTCCCGGATGACCTTGATCCGGGCCAGCTTGGAGCCATGGGTGTTGCACGCCGCCGCCACCACGTCCCGCATCCGGCCCTCCGGGAATGTGTACCCCTCCTCCTTGAGCTGGTACAGCAGGGCCTCCACCCGCTCCGCCTGCTCGCCGATCTCGGCGCTGGTGAGCTTGCGGGTGGCGCTGTTGGCAAAAATCAGCCGCAGCTCCTGGAGGGCAGGGGAGGCGTCGTCCCTCTCCCGGATGCAGGGCACCCGGCGGAATTGGTCCAGGCCCTTGTCCACCAGTTGGGCCAACGCCGCCCGGCGCCGGTGGCCGCTGACGATGGTGTACCGTCCGCCATCACCGGCCCGCACCCGGATGGGCTGCTGCAAGCCGCACAGCTGGATATTGTCCGCCAGCTCGTCAATGTCGGTGAGCTGGTAAAAATTGCGCTCGTCGCTGTCCAGCAGGGAGAGGTCGATGTACTCGATCTGCTCCGGTCCGCTGTGGTCCAAATCGGACACCGGCTTGATGCCGGCGGCAAACTTGGAGATATCAAAATTTTTGCCCGCCATCACTGCACCTCCTCCATCAGCTCCCCGGCCAGCGCCCGGTAGTCCCGGGCGGCGCTGCTGCCGGGGCTGTACTGCCGCAGGGGCGCCAGTGTCACCGTGCTCTCAGGCACCTTGTCCGTCCGCCGGATCTTGGTCCGGCATACCGGCACCCGCATGGCCGCCAGGGCTTTCTCCGCCTCCGTCACAACGTCGGAGGTGCGGGTCTGGGTCATCAGCGCCCGCACCCGCAGGCCCGGACGGGCAGCGGTCAGCTTGAGGGCCTGGACGGCCACGGCGCGGACGCCGTCCAAGCTGAACTTGTCAGCCGTTACCGGGATGAGGACCTCGTCAGCGGCCAGCAGAGCCGCCACGCTGCTCACCGTATACCCCGGCGGGCAGTCAAAGATCATCCAGTCCGTGTCGCCGTCTTCCCGGGCGGCGTCCACAAATCCCCGCAGCCGCTCCGGGGCACTGACGCCGTCCTTGATAGCCTGGAGGTCCAGGTCGTACAGGCCGGAGCTGCTGGGCAGCAGCTGGAGGTGGTCCGCCAGCGGCACCAGGTTATCACTCCACACCTGCTCACAGTCTCCGGTCAGTACGTCCGCCGTGGTGGTCACGTCCGGCTCCATGCCGGGCAGGTAAAACCCGGTCAGGTTGGCCTGTCCGTCGCAGTCCACAAGCACCACCTCCTGGTGGTAGTTGTTGACCAGCACATCGGCCAGGTTGATGGCGGTGACGGTCTTGCCGACCCCGCCCTTGTTGTTCATGATTGCAATTGCTCTCATTTTTCGATCCTTTCTTTCTTCCAGCCGGGTCACTTGCCCGGCCGAATATGGAAGCCATGGGGGAGCTCCTCCGGCTCATTGGGCTCCAGAGGAAAATATACCGTCTCCCGCCAGGTCTCCCCGGTGATGGCGCTCCAAAACTCCACCACAAAAAAACGCTTTTGGGGATGCACCCAGATCACCGTGCAGGGCTGGGGACCGGACGTCCCTAATCCACTGGTGCCCTCCATCGTGGGCTCCAGCTCTAAAATATCTCCGATGTTCATGCCTTTTTCTCCTTGTCCCATGGGGTTTCCGTGCTGTCCGGGGCCTCCGTCCAATCGGAGCCGTCGCCCCAAAAGCTGACTTGCCGGGGCCGTTGCTTGGCCGCCTTGCCGGCGTCGTAAAATTTGCGCATAGTGGAGCTGCCGTCCGGGTTGACCAGCAGGGAAAACGTCTGCCTCGGGCCGTCAAAGGCCATGTACCAGGCGCCCCGGGGGCCCTCCTTGTTCTTGGCGATTTTTAAAATCCGGTGCTTGTTTTGGTCCAGGACCGGTCGGGCATTCCCGGCGGTCTTGTCGTTTTTGGGGTTGGGGTTGGGCCGGTAGACCATAAAGATCATGTCGGCGTCCTGCTCAAACTGGCCGGACTCTTTCAGGTCGCTCATGACCGGCTCCCGCCAGCCGGCGGACTTATCAGGGCGGCTCAGCTGGGCCAGCTCCACCACCAGCGTCCCGGATCGCTGGGCAAAGGTGTGCAGCTGCCGGGACACAGAAGCCATCTGCTCGCTGCGGGGCGCCCGCTGGTCGATCTCCGGGGCCACCAGCTGGATGTAGTCCAAAAAAATCACGTCAAAGCCGTAAGCCTGGCTGACGCTCTGGATGGTGGTGGCCGTCATGCCGGACGCCTCCACCACCGTCAGACCATGGCCCGCCATGTCTGCGGACCGCTCCGCAAAGGCCTTCCAGTCGTCCTCCGTCAGAGTCCGGTTTTTGATGCGGTCAAAGTCGATCTGCACCACGGCGGCCATCAGACGGTCCCGGATCTTGGCCCGGTCAGTCTCAAGGCTAAAAAATCCAACCTTGTGGTCTTTAGCCATCCGGTAGGCCATTTGCAGGGACAAGGCCGTCTTGCCGTCGGAGGGGTAGCCGCCGATGATGACCACATCGCCCGGCTGTGTGTAGGTCCGGCCCCGGAGGAAGTCCAGGCCGTAGTCGATATACTGCGGAGCCGGAGCGGCCGGGTCCTGTGCCCGGCAGAAGTCCTCCGTCATCTGCGCCATGGTCCAAGTCTCAACGCTAATGCCCTCGCTGATCTCCCGGGAGAGTTTGGCGCAGACAGGGCGGCACTCGTCCAGGGTCTGCGCCTCGGCTAAAGACTCCGCAAACTCGTGGATACGGCGGACCGTGGCCTGAGACCGCATGGCGTTGGCATAGGCCTCCCAGTTGGCAGCCGTGGGCGTGATCTCCACCAGGTCCGCCATGTACTGGGAGTAATCCGGGCCGATCTTGTCCCGGATGGTCATGGCGTCCGGGGTGATGCCCGCCCGGAACAGCGCCCGGGCCGCCTGAAAGATCAGCCGGTTGGCGGGGTTGTAAAAATCGGCGTCTCTGACCTGGGACAGCAACGGCCGGACCACATCCGGGTCCACCAGCATGGAGCCGATCACTGCCCGCTCCGCGTCCAGCAGATGATCCAGTTTGTCCGTCTTGCTCACTCCTCCCATCCGTTGACCTCCGGGCTGTATCCGCCCTGGTCCGATTCGGACCGCTCCGGTGCCGTGTCCTTCCACCGCTCGTTTTTGATCCACCGGCAGGCGTAAGGGATGCCGATGCCCCGCCGCCAGGTCTCGCTCCGGCTCTGGGCCTCCAAAGCCTGGGTCATGACCTGGATGAGGTCCTCGTCCGGCTTGAGCCTGTCCCACTCCCGGACAGCGCCCACCCGGTCCTCAGCCCGGCCCCGGGTCCGGTACAGGTCCCAAAAGGCCTCAAAGGCCTCCGGCATCCATGCCGGTGTAGACTTGCTTTTCCGTGTTTTCACACGTGTCCCCTTTTGGGGGACTATAGGGGGATATATACTTGTATTTTTAATACCTCTATATTCCTCCGGATTTTTCGGGATACCCTCTCCCGATTTTTCGGGGGAGGTATCCGGATTTTTCGGGATACCTCCTTGGACCTCTTCGCCCCGGATCTGGGGCCCTTTTTTTGCCAAAATTTGCCCCAGGAAAATCCGCCTCTGGACCACGTCTCCGGAGGCGCCGAAACGCCGGATCATCTCCACCCGGATGTGCCCGCAATCCCGGAGCTGGCTCACCAGCTCAGAGACTGACTTGTCCGTCAGATTGCAGACGCCCATCAGCTGCTTGTTGGTGGCGTAGCAGTAGCCGCTGCTCTGCGCCAGCCGGACGATCTCCCCATACAGCAGCTTTGCGGCAGGCCGGAGCCTGTCATCATACAAGACCCCGGCGGGAATGACGGCATACAGGCCGCCCATTGTCAAATCATAGGCCATATTGACCTCCCCATTATCTCTCGATCCAGTCTACGATCCGCAGCGGGATGCGGGCCAGAGTGGCCGCCCCGATCACCGTAAAAAACAGCGTCCAGCCAGTCACAGGGAGACACCTCCTCCCCGGGACAAATTGGGGCTTGCAACCCCACTGCGGATTGTGTTATAATCTACATGCACACAAGTGGATTTCATAAATCCGCGATCCCCTGAACGCCTTGAGGTTGCCGCCTCGGGGCGTTCTTTTTTTGTTTCCGCTCCGGAGTAGATCACCTGGTAGATGGCCGTCATGGTCTCCCGCAGCTCCGCCACGATGTCGTCAAACTCCGGCCGCTCCGTGTCGTCTATGACGCCGTCCTCGGCGATCCGCAGCAGGGCGTCCAGCCGTCCCGTGGCGTCGTGGAGCCGGTTGCGTAAGGCGATGCTTGCCAGCGGCAGCGGCCTTGGCGACACCTCCGGCATCACGCCCAGCGTGTCCGTTGCCTGCGCATGCTCCAGCGCCAGCCATGGCAGCCGGTACACCTCCACCATCCTGGCCACCGTCTCATCCTTAGGCACCGTCCGGCCGCCCTCGTACTGCTTGAGGCTCTCCACCGACAGCCCCAGCAGTTCCGCTGCCCGATCCTGGGTCAATCCGGTACTCAGCCTTGCCCTCTGGTATAGATTTGGGCATCTCTGCTCCATTGTCTCCGTCTCCTCTCTGTGTTAATCTAAGCTCAAGCCCCGCATGACACGCAAAAAGGCCTCCTTGGGGATCTTGACCCGGCTGCCGAGGCAGACGGCAGGGAAGGGGAGCAGATCGGGCCGAAGCCGGGCCTGCATCCGGATGGTCTGGGGGTCTGATCCCAACACCGGGGCCACCTGGGCCGCCGTCAGGTACTCCTTGGGGATGCGCTCAATGTCCTCCAATGTCATATCTTCACGTCCTTTCTTTCTCCCGCTCCTCATGCGCTCTCCGTCCGCTGGACGATCTGGTCAATGCCAACGCCGAAGATCAGCGTCATGCGGAAGATCTTCTCAAGTTCCGGCGTCCGCTGGCCCAGTTCCCATTTGCTCACCGTGGGCACCGTTACGCCCAGCTGGTCCGCCAGGGTCTTCTGTGTCATCCCGGCCGCTGTCCGCAGTTCCTTGACTCTGTTGACGATCATCATTTGCTCCTTTCCCTTGACGTTTTTCCCCCGCTGTGGTATATTTGCCTTGCGGGGTATGTCCTCAATGGTTATATAATACTCGCAACTTTAGTAACCGTCAAGCTACTTTCGTATATTTCTTAATTTTCGTAACTTTTGCCAAATAAGGGGCGTGTGAAATTGTGTTTTATGACAATTTCATAAAGGCGTGCAATTCTGCCGGAAAATCTCCGTCGGCCGTAGTTGTTGAAGCCGGAATTAGCAAGCCAGCTGTTACTCGCTGGAAAAAAGGGCAGCAGCCAACAGACGCATCATTGCAAAAATTATCGGACTATTTTGGCATCTCAAAAGCAACGCTTTTAGGGAGCCAAGAAAAAAGCCCGGCCTCTGACGAGGCCGAGCGTCCGGAAAGCTGGGACCTGCTTACCCGCGAGGAGCGGGAGAAGGCCCGGGAGTATATCGAGATGCTAATAGCTGCCAGAGGTAAGCGTTGACTTGCTCACGCTCCTCTGGTGTCAGCTGGCGGTAGAGCGCCAGGGTCGTGCGGTCATAATCGGACACGTTGTGGTTGATCTGGTTGCTCATATGTACTCCTCCAATCATATACCCAAGGCCAAAGCTACGGCCTAATCATACAAAAGGGGCTGTCATTATGGTAATCTATATTTCTGTGGGACTGCTTGTCCTCCTATTGTGCAGTTTGCTCTGCTATATTATAACGCGGGCAAAAGGGTGGGCATCGTCCACGTGTTGGGCTCATGCGCTTGGCGGTTTTCTGCTTGGCCTGTTTTGGTTGCCCGTATGTATCAGCAAGCCCAGATACGCTCCGGGCTGTGAAAAGATTTGCAGAATGGGTGAATCCGCCTTTAGCATATGGCTGGTAATTGGTACAGCATTGAGCGTCATCGGTGACGCTCTGTTGCTTGTTTTTGCATTTACGCACTGGCAATATGGCGCACTCGGGATTTTCATCGTGCCGATTGGGATTTTAGTCCTGCTTATTTTAGACCAGCGTTGCTAATCATCATTGCCCCCGTTGCGGAGAAATCGGAAGAATAATATCAAGTGCCCCCGTCGCCTCTGCAACAAGCGGCGGGGGCACTTTGCGTTGTCAGAGCGCCGGCAGATGGGGGGCTGTCGGAGGTGTGTTGCCCTGACCGCAAGGACACCGTAACAGAGCTGCCCTTGTCCGTGCAAGGGCCAAAGTGGGGCCGGGCTGATATTTTCGACAACGTCCGACAAGATTAGTATGTCCGGCTGTGGGTAAAATCTTGTAAAGGTGGGGATTGGATGGAAAAGATGAGCTTACAGGAACTTTGCAGGCAGAAAAAGGAGGCTCTGGGCATGACCCGACAGGAGATTGCAAACCGGGCCAACATCCCGGAGCCAACCGTCAAAAAATTGCTGGCCAACGCCTCAAAGGCTCCGTCTGTCTACACCATCGGCCCCATCTGTGCGGCCCTGGGCATCTCTCTGGATGAGTATTTTGGCGTTACAGACCACTTAACACCTACAGAGAAGACCCTGTCAGCAAGAAACGATGCGCTTAAGGCGCATCGTGAAGAGCTGGAGCAGCGAGTAGAGTCCAAAGACAAGACCATCAACATGCTGTGGCATGGCATCCGGATGCGCAATCATGTGATCATCCACACGATCGTCATCATCCTGGTACTGCTGGGCTGGTGCCTGTATCTGGACTCCCAATGTCTGGACATTGGCCTGCTCCGGGGGTGACTTATGATCTGCCGCAAGTGTAAGTCGGACGTGCCGGACGGGCCGTACTGCTCCCAGTGTGGAGCCAAGCAGGCTCAGGCCGCCCGCAATCCCAAGAGCCGGGGCAACGGACAGGGGAGCGTATACCGCCTCCCCAACGGCAAGTATAAGGCCCTCCGGGTCCAGATGTACCTGGACGAGGAGGGGAAGGTCAAGCGGCACACGGTCTCCCGGACATTTGCCCGGAAAAAGGACGCCGTGGAGGCCCTGCTGCTGCTGGACCCCAGCCGCCGGGCAGCCGTGCGGGAAGCCAAAAAACGGCGGACCACCTGGAAACAGCTCTATGAGCTGTGGCTGCCCACCCACCGGGCCGGGAAAAATACTCTCAGCAACTACAAGGCCGCCATCAAATACTTCGCGCCGCTCTACCAGGAGCGGTGCGCTGATATTGACGTGGACGATCTCCAGGACTGCATCGACGACTGCCCCCGGGGCAAGTCCACCCGGCGCAATATGCGCACCACGGCGGGCTTGATCTACAAGTACGGCATCCCCCGGGGGTATTTCCCGGCCAAGCTCAACCTGGCGGAGTACCTGACCGTGACAGGCGAGGAGGGAGCAGGCGGCGTGGGCCTGCCCCCTGAATACATGACCAAGCTGTGGGATAACTGCGGCAAGGTGCCCGGCGTGGACTATGTCCTGGCCCAGTGTTACCTGGGTTTCCGCCCCTCGGAGTTTTTGGCCCTGGATGTGTCCGATTATGACCGCGCCCGCCGATGTTTTGTTGGCGGTGCCAAAACGTCGGCAGGCAAGGACCGCACTGTCACCATCTCGCCCAAGATACAGCCCATCATAGACCGGCAGATCGGGGAGCGCACCTCTGGGCAGGTTTTCCGCGCCGCCGATGGGAGCGACCTCAACCTCAAGGCCTACCGCCAGCTGTTTTACGGCGTCCTGGACGCCCTGGAGTTGGCAAACCCCACATTTGACGTCAACGGCCAGCGCAAGCACACCTACACGCCCCACAGCTGCCGCCATACCTTTGCCACGCTCCTCAAGCGGGTGACGGGCGCAGACAAGGACAAGCTGGAGCTTATCGGCCACGCCAGTGACGAGCAGCTGCGGTACTATCAGGACGTGGACCTGGAGGATTTGCGCAAAATTACCGACCAAATTTAGTGGCCGCCTATTACAACTCTACTACACGCAAAATCGCTCTATGCGTTGCAAATACACGTATTTTACGTGACTGGGGGTCAAGGGGTCGTGAGTTCAAGTCTCGCCACTCGGACCAAAAATCCCGTAACCGCAACGGTTACGGGATTTTTTCTTTTGCCCAAAAGTGGGCAAAAATTGTAAAAAAATGCGTGCTATTACAACTCTATTACAACCCGTTTTTGCCCTACTCCCCGGCCTTGACGATGCCGTGATAGTAGGCTGCGAGCTTATCCTTGGGGGCCGGGCCGTCCTTGTCAAACAAAAACGCCTGGGCCAGCTCCGCAAAAAACTCCGCCGTGCTGACGCCGTAATGCATGGCCACGCTGACATAGTCGGAGTACATCATGTTCACGGCGGCCCACCAGCCCCAGGGCGTGAGCCGCTCCCAGGAGATGCACATGCTCTCTGCCAGGGCCGTGGTCTGCTCAATGGGCCAATGGGCTCCGGTGGTGCCGTCCTCGTTGGCCATGTGGGACACCCACTCCTCTGCATCGTCCTTGGTCATCTCGGTGCTCTTGGTGCCGCACATGGACCGCTCTGCCTGGTCCACCATAGACCAGCACTCCAGCATCCCACGGACGCCGCTGGCGGAGCGGTCACCGGCGGGCATCCGCATATACTCCATGATACCCTGCTCCAGCTTGTCCTTGTACTGGGCCAGGGCCTCCTTGGTCATCACACCCATGGCGCACCTCCGTCAGATACGCTGGACCCGCAGGGCCACGTTGTTGACGGTGGCGGCGGCTTCGGTCAGCACCAGAGACAGGGCAGAGCCAGAGGCGCAGCAGGCCTGGCGCACCAGCGCCGGGATGTTGAGGTTGACCGTGCCGCTGGCGGTGCCGGTCTCGGAGGCGGTGGCGCCGGGAACGGCCACGCCGTCCTTGTAGAGGGTGACGGTGACGGTGCCGGCAGCCGTGAGGGTGGCGGTGATGGATGCGTCCACGTCATAATAGCCGGTGCCGGTGAGGTTGACGGCGTTGCCATTGAGGGCAATGTCGCAGCCATAGCGCCGGATCAGGCTGCCCAGAGGGATGACGCCGCCGGCGGTGACCGCCGTGGCGGTCTGCATGGCAGCGTAAAGAGCAGATTTGCAAGACATAGATCATTACTCCTTTCAAAATTTAAGGGCGGGGCTCCGGCCCCGCCCATCACCCGGCCGGAATGGCCTACCATTTGCTCGAGGCCGAGAAAATGGGTTAGATGTTGCTGCCGCACCCTCCGCAGGCGCAGAAGGGGGACGCTCCGGCGTTGTAGGTGTAGCCGTTGGGATAACGGACCACGCCATACATCCGGTTGTCCATCTCCAGGCTGGCAATCCGGGCGGACTGCTCGGAGATGCGCTGCTCCAGCTGGCTCTTTTCCAGAGCCGCAAACTTGGCCTCGAGGTTGGCGTTGACGCCGTCAATGGCCCGCTGGGTGTTGCAGCAGCACTCGGCTAGCTGGGCCTGGATGCTGTTGGTGGACTGGAGGATGGTGGTGTTGGTGCCGCTCTGGGCCAGGGCCATCTCCTTGCCCAGCTGACCCAGGTTGCCCTGCATCTCGTAACCCAGGTTACAGATGCCGTTGCCGATGTTGGTCAGGCGGTCGTTGAGCTGGCCAAACTGCTGACCGAAAAGGATCTCCTGCTGGGTCGCTGCGGTGGCGTACTGGCCAAACTCCCCCTGACGGTTGAGGCCGCCCCAGTTGCCGCCCATAAAGACAAACAAAAACAGGATGATGATCCACCAGGCGCCGCCACCCCAGCCGTCACCGTCACGGGTCACGGCTGCCAGGTCGCTCAGACTATAGTTGTCCATAGATGTGCTCCTCTCGTTGTATTAACAAGCCGTGTCGACCCGGCTTATTTGCCCAAAATTGCCATAAAATCCTTGGCCTGCCGCTGGAGCTGCTGGAATTGCTCCTGGGACATGGTCCCATTGGCAAGCATCTGCTCCACCTGCTGCTGGGCCTTCTGCGGCGTCATGGACGCCGCAAATTTGCGAAACTCGGCCAGCATGGCCAGGGGGTTACTCGGTCTTTGCCCGCCGCTGCGGCTTAGCATCTGCATCATCGGGTTTGCCATTGAGCATCTCCTCCAATCGTTTTACCCGGGCCTCCAGGCCGTTGACGTCCACCGGAGTAGCCGCCTGGTACGGCGTCACCGTGTAAGGGGTCACGGTGGCATACCCAGCGCCGTCTGTCTGCTTGAGCCAGACAATGGGGTCATTCTCGTCCATCAGCAAAATGGAGCTGTTAGGGGCCATTCTAAAGGCCTCTGCGCCGTTCCGGCCGTTGACTCGTGTAACTACTTGACCCCCAAAGGCCTGGGACGCGCCAGGGACGCTCTGAGGGCCCATCTGGGGGTATCCGTAAGGGTTGCCATAAGGACGCTGATAGGGATTGCCAAAATAATCCATGCCGCACCTCCTTGATCTACCTAGATGGTAACAAAATTCCGGGCAGCCAAACTGCCCGGAAACTGCCCCCGTTCTGCCTCAAAAATTTTTCGAAAAGTTTAATGATATATCTTGACATTTTAGACCACATGTGGTATATTTATATCATCAAGAGAGGCACAAAGCCCAGGAGGAAAGAATCATGAAGGGTACTGAAAAGCAGATCGCGTGGGCCGAGGATTTGAAGAGCAAGGCAATGACCACCCTGAACTGGGCCAAGGAGAACGCTCCTACCACCAAGCCGGAAGAGGTCGAGATGTGGAAGAGCTTTATCAGCAACATGGCCGCTCAGATCAACGGCATTGACTATGCCGGCAACGTGATCGAGCTGCTCAAGCTTGTCAATTTCTCCGGCACCACTGACAAGGACACAATGAACCTCATCTCTACCATCAAGCGCTACGGTAAGTATTACATCAAGTAAGGAGACCACCGACATGATGACCATTAAGGAGTACCGTAAGAGTAAGGGCATGACCCAGGAGGAGCTGGCTGCCGCCTTAGGCGTCCCGCAGAGCAATTATTCCCGCTGGGAGCGGGGAGCGATCAAGCCCAGTGCGGATACTCTCCGCAAACTGGCCGGCATCTTTGGCTGCCGGATGGAGGACATCGCCCCATCCGTCCGCAAACTCACAGCCAGGGACATTTTTACCCCCGAGGCCTACGAGGCCCTGACGCCGGAGGAGCGGCGGCGCCAGCTGAAGATCCAGCAGGCGTGTGAGTACAGCGGCTGGCGCCGCTACCCCACCACAATGTCTAAGCTGCTGGAGCGCATCCCCAGCGATTGGTGGGACACCCGCACCGCCCAGGACATTGGTGAGGTCATGGCCCTGCTCAAGCAGGCCTATGACGACGGCAAAGCGGCGAGATGATTCGCAAATGCGTGATTTGCGGGGCGGAATTTAAGGCCTCGCCGTCGACCAATAAGATCACCTGCTCCAAGGCATGCTCCAGCATCCGCAAAACCCAGTCACACCGGGGCAAACGGAACAAATGGAGCCAGGACAAGCACACCTCCGCCAAGCTGGCCGCCGAGAAGACCGGAAACCTCAAAAATGGCACGGTAGCCGCCCTCAAACTGCCGGAGGGCCAGCGAGGGCCGCAGAACCGGACCGCCAAGATATGGCATTTGCGGGACCCGGAGGGAAATCGGGTGATCGTGACAAATCTGCTGGATTGGGCGCGGCACCATACGCAGGATTTTGGCATGGAGCCAACGGACGAGGGCGCCGCAAGGATCGCGGCGGGTTTTCGACAAATCAAGCGCTCCATGGAGGGCAAACTCCGGCGGAAAGGCAAGCCGTACACGGTCAGCAGCTATAAGGGTTGGACGCTGGCGGCCTGGGAAAGCAAAAAATAAGGTGCGGCCCAAATCGGACCGCACCTTTTTTCAAAATTTTTCGAAAAGTTTAATGATATATCTTGACATTTTAGACCATATGTGATATATTTATATCATCAAGAGGGGCTAAGCCCAGGAGGACAAAATCATGACTAAGACTTACAGCTGGACCACTGCCAGAGGTGCTAAGATCGTCGCCACCATCACCAGCGAGCATATCACCCGCGAGACCGCTTACGCCGACGGTTACAACATCGAGGTTGATTGCAGCAAGTACAGCTACCGGGTGGATGACATCACCGTTAACGGCAAGCCCACCGCCTGCAAGGAGCTCTGGACGGAAAAGGGCATGCAGACCATCCTGATCGGCCGCCGTGGTGCTGACCGCATCTTGGTCCTGATCCCTGATGATGTTTGTGCCCAGGTTTACGGCGAGGAGCGCGAGGAGAACCGCCGCATGCTGGCAGCCGCCGAAAAGGCTGACGCTGCTTACAAGGCTCACTGCGAGATGATGCGCAAGGCCATGGACCCCTGACCACTTGACAGGCCCTGCCAAGTGTGATAATAATTAAGCGTCAGCTATGGGAGGCGCCCACAGCTGGAGGGCCCCGATCCCGGCCCTCACGGATTGAAATATGTTGAAGAACAATATGCAAGCGCAAGGGAGGGGCGGTCCGAATCGGACCGCCCCTCCCTTGCTCTTATCCTCTGATCTCGTCTGCCAGCTTGGCGTATGCCCTCCGGCGTATCTTGGCCAGACCGTCAACGCTGACGTGGAGCTGTGCCGCCGTCTGGAGGCAGCTCTGGCCATGGACGTCCACAGCCAGCACAGCCGTTTCCTCTTCCGGCGGCAGTCCGGCCCGCCGGACTGCCGCCTCTGCTCTAATGGGGGCCATTGATGACAACAGCGCCCGGATCGCCTTGTGTTGAGCGTCCATAATGTGTCCAGACTTGCAGAGCGCGGCTGCGCCGCGTGGATGTTGCCATCATCTGTGCCTCCTCTCAGTTAATCAACCGGTCCAGTCGGCCTTAGTCTCCCGGACGTCGATGTGGGTAAAGCCCTTTTTTGCGTAGATGCCCACGCCGCCCCAATCCGGCATGAGCTGCCGGGCGTAGGCCGCCACGGCCGCCGGGGTCTGTCCTGTGACAACAATGTCCGCAGCGGTGCCGTAGCAGTGCTGGGAGTGGGCCACACCGCCCACCTTGGTGTTATACTGCGGCGTCCGGTATCCGCTGGTGATGGTCACAGGCGCTCCAAAATGGGCGCGGATGGTTTCCAGCACCATTACCAGCCGGGGAGCCACCAGGACGGCGTCAGAGCCGTCCCGGCAGGCAAACTCCCGGACCCGGAAATGGGCTGAGAGCTGCGTGCCATCCGTGGCTGCCTTGCTGTAGGCGTTGATCTCAACCATGCGTTTCCCTCCAAATCTGATAGAGCGCCCGCACCAACTCCTCCCGGGTTATGGTATCTCCGGCGTTGGCGTCCGTCAGCAGGCCGTGGGTTTTGCCCCAGGTGATAGCCGGGGCATCTGTCTTGGGGGCCTCTGCCTGCCAAAACAGCAGCAGGGTCGGGACCTTTCGGGTGCTGGCAACGGTGCCCTTGGGGAAGATGCCCTGTGTGGAGCCGCCGCCGTCCAGCATGAGAGCGTCAGATACGCCCAGGCCCAGCAGCTTGTCCTGGAGTTGGTCCCGTGTCAGGCTGGCCTTGTCGCACCAGAGGCACACCTTGCCATTGGGCATCCAGCCCACTGCCGTCCGGGCAGCGCTGCGGGCCACGTCGGCGGTCAAGCCCCGGTAAAGCTTGGCCCCGGCCTTGAGAATAGGCACGCCGGAGAGAAAGCTGCCGCCCCGGTCCGTCAGCATTTGGGGCTTACCGTCGCTGCCGATAGCCAAGCCCCAGTCCTGATACGCGTCCCGGCTGATGATCTTACCATCGATGACGCACCACCCTACCGGGGAAAACTTGCCATTAAACAAGTACCCGTTGATGATGTGGGTGCAACCGGTCTTGGCCTTGATTTGTGCCGGGGGCAGCTTGGCCGTGTTGTGATAGATCTGCGCCCTGGCGCAGTCAAAGACATCAACCATAGACTCTCACCCGCTTGTAGCAGTAGCCCAGGCTGTCATAGGACAGCTCCCAATGGCCTACGGTGATGGTGGTGTTGGCCCGTGCCTCGTCACGGTCCATCACGGGCACGGCTACGGCGTATTTTCCGCCGCCGGGGGCCTGAGCGGAAAACCGGATGGGTCTGCCGTCACTGGCAATCATGGGATTCTCCTCGCCGGGGCGGAAGCCCTCCGCCATCTCCTGCTCCGTCCAGCCGGGTGCCCGGCCGTTGGAGTCTAGGTGGAAATTGGCCCCGGCCGCCTTAAGCGCCTCGTTGATCTCCTCATAGCTCTTGCCGTCCGCCTGGCCCTGCTTGATGATGGCTGCAAATCTCTTGTCCATAGTTGCGCTCCTCTCAAAAATGTTGATTACTGATTAAGCTGCTTACCAATCTGGTTGATGCCTACGGCGGCCAGACCGGACACGATGCCCACGGCCACGGCGGTCAGGTAGTCGCTGGCGGGGAAGTCCGCCATGAGGTACATGCCCGCCACGCCCAGGGCGCCGCCGCAGGTCCCCACGATGATGGGGATCCACTTGTTGTCCACACCGGAGGCCTTGACGCCCTCACCGATGAGATAGCAGATGACGGTGATGACCGCCACTCCCGCAATACCGAAATCCATACTTGTTGCTCCTTTCAATTTTTGTCATTTTCCAGGTCAGCGATCCGGTGATTGATGACCTTGATCTGCTCCTCTACCACCGGCATCCGCTGGGCAAAGTGGTTGTGCTCCCGGACCTCCCGGGTCAGCTCGTCCAGCTTGGCCTCCGTCACCGCCTGGGTCCTGCTGTTGGCGATGAGCACCCCCATCAGCGTCAGCCCTCCGGTGATGAGGGAACATATGATCGTCTCTGTCATGTTGCCTCCTAATGTTGCAGATTAGGTCCGATTTGATATCGTGCAAGCCAAAATCCGACTTGGTATCGTGCAGTTACCAGTCCGGCCAGGTCCGCTCGCAGATGGGGCAGACCTGCCGTCCCTCGGGGATAATGGCCCCGCAGCATACGCAATAGTCCATAGATCAATCAGTGGTCTTGATGTACTCGCACCAGCAATACGCGTTAGACTTTGACATGTCCACCTTTGTGATGATCGTAACGGCTTGCGGCGAGGCGGTAACCGTTGAAAATCCGTCATATTGGGTCAGATAACTGCCCTTCGCGTCAATCACATCAACGCGGACCGTGGCTGCGATATTATCGGATATCGTAACGCGCTTGCTTGTTTCGTTCGGCAGCGTCCCGAAATTGACCAGTTTGCAATATATAGGCTTGCCCAGATACCTCGCCGTGGTGCGGTACTCTACGCCCAGCTCCATCGGAGGGGTGATCCACTCAACTGTGGAGCCGTTAAGGACGTAATAGCAGCCCGGATAGTCCTCACTCTCGATGCCCTGCATCGCCCCGATG